>VOFD01002144.1_pt1 | contig 38252 bp, 50 predicted proteins | sample 5384101 | NCBI WGS metagenome assembly VOFD01 (sample SAMN12384723, study PRJNA508395) | human gut metagenome | isolation source: healthy gut C | host: Homo sapiens
TACAGGCCATCCATGTATTTGCCGATGCGGTTTCCGATGGTTTCCTTAAATGCCTCCTCGACTTCCTTCTTGATGAGGAAGATTACCTTCAAAGCCTGCCTGCTTCGCGTCGTAGATGAGCAGTCCAGGATATTGTTCTGTAGGGGAACAATGATCAATCTGCTTGAACCTTCCGTAGCGGCGCCGCCATGATGACAAGCACTGCTTTCATTATTTTGCGTGCATTCTTTATGAGTGAATTGGTAACGGCCCATGCCGTCTTGAACGGTTATTAGGGTATATCGTGCTCTAAGTATAGCAGAGATTTCGTTTTTGTTTACAGATCCGTCATTATATTTGCATAAATAAGCCGGCAGAGATTGCGCTATTCGGTGTTTTGTGGTAAACTGCAATGATGCAGACGGCAGAAAAAGGGGAGAGGCGGCGGAAATTGAAAATTTGTTAAAATTTTGCATTGACACGGACACAGAGGGAGGTAAGCGGCCAAGGGCCAGTGCGTGAGCGGATCGGGATTGACGGTGTGATTATAAAAGACGGCCCAGTGGCCTGCGGCTAAGGAAAAGTATCCCATGAAGTCCTCAATAAGGAGGCGGTGACCGATCCTTACGACTCTGGTGGACCCGTCCCAGGGGGTGCTCAGGGATTACGGGGAGATCGACGTGGTGGGCCACCGGCTGGTCCACGGCGGAGGGGAAAATTTACCGGCTCTGTGGTGATTACCGACGAGGTGATCGATGTGATGCGTCAGTGCAATGACCTGGCGCCCTTTCACAACCCGGCCAACATCACCGGCGTGGAGGCCTGCCGGGAGCGATGCCGGATACCTTGATGGTAGGGCGTATTTGACACGGCGTTTAATCCAGACCATGGAGCCGAAGGCTTTTCTACGGCCTTCCTACCGGTTTTACGAAAGCTGAAGATTCGCCGCTACGGCTTCCACGGCATCAGCCACAGGTATGTGTCCGGCGGGCGGAAGTTTCTGGGGCAGCGGCCGGACCGGGCAGAAGACCATTGTTGCCACCTTGGAAAATGGGGCCAGCATCTGCGCGGTAAATACGGCCGGGTGGTGGACAATTTACCGCCGTTGGAAGGGGCTGGTGATGGGAACCCGGTGCGGGAGATGTGGATGGCCGGGGCCTTGGAATACTTATCCAAGAAGGAAAAACCTGGATTTTCCCCAGATTATGAATATTTTGAATCAGGAATCGGGGGTTTTGGGGATTTCCAAGAATCTCTCCAGCGATTTCAGGGAGTTAAAAGATGCGGAAATTAAGTACAATGATACGGCGGCCCTGGCAAGAGAGATTTTTGCTTACCGGGTGGCGAAATATATCGGCAGCTACGCCGCGGCGATGAACGGAGGGTGGACAACATTGTATTTACCGCCGAGTGTGGGGGAAAACGATTCGGATATCCGGGAGGAGATCTGCAGCTACCTGGAGTTTTTGGGCATCACCATTGACGAGGTAAAAAACAGAGAACAGGGAGAGGCAGTGCGGATCTCCGACGGCGCTTCAAAATCTAAATGTGCTGGTGATTAAGACGAACGAGGAGCTGGAGATTGCCAGGGAGGCGGCGGAGCTGGTGAATCCCTGCAGGGGCGCCCAAAAATGTAATAGTTCAGGCGTCTGTCCGGTGTAATGAGAGGAGGAAGGCATGGCTGGGAGCACCCGCCTGCGGCGGAGGTATCAGTGCAGAAAATCATTTCCGTCCACTATTTTCAGTATATGAGCGACTTTGTTTTTCCCGGGGAAGCCATGATTTCTGGGAGCTGGTGCGTGGACCGGGGGAGATTGAGGCGGTGGCGGGAAGCCGCAGGATTGCCCTAAAAGCGGGGACATCCTCTTCACAGGCCGGGGAATTTCACAATGTGGATTTACCAACGGGAAAATTCTCCGAGTCTAGTGGTCATCGGGTTCGAGTGCCGCTCCCGCTGCCTGGAGGGATTCGGGGACCGGGTGATGACGGTCCAGGCCGGGGAGAAGGAGCTTTTGGCAAAGATTATTCTGAAGAAGAATACTACATCGGCGTACCGCATCTGGACGCACAGCACCGCGCCTTGTTTAAGACCATAGATCGTGTAAAAGACATTTTGATGAAAGACGACTACGAGCGGAATAAACGTCTTTGCAAAGAGGCTATCAAATTTTTTGAGGACCACGCTTCCCGCCATTTCTCCGATGAAGAGGAGTATATGCGCTCCATTCACTTTTGCCAATTACGAGCCGCACAAAGCGCAGCACGACGCTATCAAGGAAAACCTTCTCCTTCTCGAGAAGGATATCCTCGCCAGCGACTATTCCCCTCAGTCCATCAAACATCTGCTAGGTACCATGATGGCCTGCCTTGCTTATCATACCATTGAAATTGACAGCGTCATCGGAAAGGAGATTCCTCGGATTGACTGCTCAAACGATGCGGCCGTTGCCTTGGAAAAGGCCGTGGTCCGCATCTCCTCCGAACTTTTCCGTATTGTTTTAACTCTTGCCAACGGAAATTATAGCGGTTTTCCCCTTGGTCAAAAAATCTTTTGCTATACGGACTGCAGCCACCCGGATGGCCGCCGGTTCTGTATCTTGTCCGCTCTCAACAAACAGGTAGTGCTGCAGGCTGTCACCCTGCTCTTTTCTTCCAAGCAGACCGAAATCGACGAGCTGGTACTTTCTGCCATCGAGGAGCTGAGCGCGATGCTGGCCATTCACTTTGTCCGGAATTATCAAAACGGGGACTTTTTTCATGTGGACTGTGTAAAAATCCTTGACGAAAACCAGTTTCACCAAAACGCTGCCAAGTCACGAGCCATTGTGCAGCCTGCTGTTCGACAGCGTGTATGGTGCTTTCCTGCACCGGGTCTGGGATTTTCCTGATTGAGACGGCAAAAACAATAGCAAATAAAATGCAGCTCCCAGACGGCGCTCAGAGTGGTGGTGATACATATCATTTTTGTAACGAGTACAGGCAGGGAGCCCCGCATGAATACAGGCTTTTTTGCCCGTCCATACTGCTCTTGATACTGGATTGATACTATTCGTGTCTACCCGGTATTCTCAAGAGAAAAATCCCAAAAGGACAAGCAAAACCGCCCTGCTGAACGACAAATTCAGCAGGGCGGTTTTTTTGCTTGTCTTATTTGTTTTTCCGCCAAGGGATATAATATTCGCTTTCCAGGCCATCATCGCAGGTAGCGGGCCAGTTCAGTTTCCATTCAAAATACTCTTCCCTGGTGATCTCCCCGGCTCTCGCCGGGAGAGCCGCCTACGCCGATCATGCCGCCCTCTACATCAGTAGCCAATTTGAACGACACCGTGAAGTGGTACGTCCTCGCCGGCGCAAATCCCTCCAGAGCCTTCACATACCCCATGAACAGGTCGTCGCTGTGGTTATTGCCGGAGATAAAGATGCCGTTCCCCGCACCATCAATGGGAACTTTACCGTACTCGTGCCGGAATTCGTAAAATTCCTCCACGCCCTCGCTGGCGGGGTAGTCGGCATATATGGGCGTAAATCCAGCGTCATCCTTTTCAAAATCGAATGTTACAGAGTTTGTGCCCTCAGACACTGCCATTGCCGAGGTGCATCCCGCCATCATACTAAGCGTCAGCAGAGATGCAATCCCCATGGTTAGGAATTTTTTCATTGTAAAGCCTCCTTTGTGTCTCCACCGTTTTGGGGCTCATCTAATCGGATGCGGGGAGCCAGGCGTTTTGTTGGGATTCGGTCGGAAAATTTCAAAAAAAGAATACAGGCGGCCGCAGCAGACAGGAATAGCACCAAGAATAGAATCAGCCAGGGAGAAATTGTAGGCTCCACAGCGGGGATGCTGTTGATCCCTATGTCGCCCGGCACTTCCGCTGGTGCTTGAAAATACTGCACCAGTTGATACCCAAATCCACCGCCAAAAATGATGACCAAGGAAGTGAGTGCCGTCAAAGAGCGGCGCAATTTCTTGATGGATGTTGCATAAATCCATTGAACAGTTCCGATAGGAACGGATAGTATTTGTGCAATCTCCTTGTGGGTCATGTCTCCCAAAATCTTCATACTGACTACTTTCTTTTGTCGCTCATCCAATGGTGTTATTAACTTATGGAAAGCGTCCATGTCCACAAAATCTTCGATTCTCTGATCTAACGCCGGAAAATCTGCTGTTTCTTCTAAAGGTACAGTCGATTTCTCCCTCCTGAGATGCATTAGAGCCTCATTTTTTTTACAACTGTCTTGAGCCAACTAAGTTCATGGTCACTGGGAAACAAATTCTGATCCAACTGATAAAAACGCAGCATGACTGACTGGATCACATCATAACTGTCCTCCTCACTGTTCAGCACCGAGTAAGCGATACTGGACAGAAAACGGAAATAATGTTGATACAGCAGATCAAATCCGGCTTGGTTTTCTCTTTCACAAGTTCCAAAATTTTTTTAATATCATTGTTTTGCATGGGGTATCCCCCTTCCTCTCACAATATTGTATCATAGAGTAGGATGCGGACACATCGTTTTTTTTGTTGGTCCCACCATAAAAAAGCAAAACAAAGCACTCCACCTATCAGGAGATAGCAAGACCGTAAGGGGCCGTCAATGGTCAAGATGAACGGCGCACTTGGTGCGCCGCCATTGACGGCCCCGCCCGGTCTTGCTTCTGCGGTCATCAAGGCGGGCAAGCACCTCTGGTGCTTGCCCGCCTCCTTAACGGCAAGCGTATTCTCATCCCCCGCAATGCTGTGATTGCTTTTTTTGGAATCCTGTCATTAAACCCAGATGGGCGGTTGAAAAATCAACCGCCCATATTATAATCTGTCACATGAATGGGTACTCCGCTCAAAGCTCTGAGGGAGGTTTATGTGGCTTTGAGTAAACGATAAAGGAGTAACGAATTACTATGAAACCACGTCTGAAAGGGAAGCGCTGGGAAATCATTACCGCTGCCCCGGCTATTCCAAAAATATCTCTGAACGCTTTAGCACCTATGAGGAAGCGAACGCGCGTATTGCTGAGATTAAATATGCGAAGGCGATCGGTGCATTGCGCCCTCCCGTCAAGCCTCCCAGCAAAGAAAAGTTTATCGCAAAGAAGTTCATCACACTCAGCGAGTTTTTGGATGAATATGTGCAGCTTTACGGTCTCAACCATTGGGGGCTTCCTACCTCTCCAACAACCGCCACCGCATTGAGCATTATATCAAGCCCTATATCGGCTCTGTGCTGCTCCGCGACCTGACCACCCATGATTTAGATATATTCTACAATCAACTGCTGGAAGAACCTGCTGTCATCCTAAAGGGCCATAAGCGGACGGATAGGACCGTGTCCCCTCTGTGATCGAGAAGGTGCATGGGCTGTTGCGCAGTGCTTTAAATCAGGCGGTCGCCTGGGAATATATCGCGCGCAATCCAGCACAGTACGCAAGTATACCTGAGTACACACCTGGGGAACGGGCAATTTGGTCGGAAGAAGATGCCGCATCCGCTATCCAGCTTTGCGATGATCCGATTCTACGGTCCGCCATGCTCCTGGCGATTGGGGTTCGCTCCGTATCGGCGAGGTCCTGGGTCTCACTTGGGATTGCGTTGACCTCTCAGACCCCGCACAGCCTCAAATCAAGATTGACAAGGAACTCGAACGGCTCAAAAAAAGGAAGACCTGGAGGATTTGAAGCGGCGCGACCGCTCAAAAGTTAAATTTGAGTTTCCTAATTGGAAAAAAACGCCGTCTACAACTGTCCTTGTCTTGAAGGCCCCCAAAACGGAAAGCAGCAAACGCCGCATCTATTTGGCTCCAACTGTCGGTAAAGCACTGGCAGATGTGAAAGCCGCCCAGGAACAGGCAAAGGCGCTTTGCGGAGATGGCTATACTGACTATGGCCTTGTGATCGCCCATGACACTGGAAGGCCCTATGAAGAACGCCAAATTGCGGAGAAGCTAAAAGCCTTTATTCAAGAAGCCGGGCTTCCGCCTGTTGTCTTTCACAGCCTCCGGCATTTCAGTACAACGCTCAAGCTCCAGATCAGCAACGGCGACATTAAAGCTGTCCAGGGAGATACCGGCCACGCGCAGGCTCGAATGGTAACCGACCGTTATGCTCACATCACCGATGAGAGCCGTCAACACCTGGCCCAGCAAATGGAGAAGGATTTTTTCCATCGTTCCACTGCTCCAGCTTCGCCAGTTTCCACTTCTCAAGATGCCGATATGCAGGCCCTGTTGCCGCTGCTGCAGAAAAAACCCCGATATTGTCAACCCCTTGGGGGGGTTCAATGGAGACTCCAAAGGCGATTCGAACCGCCGACCTCAAAAAAATCATGAAAGGAATGGCGGAATATCCGGCTCGCGGTTGTCGGGGGAGGCGGTTCCGGCAGTTGACAATCGGCTCCGGCTGGATTATACTGAACATAGAACGAGGGTGCTACCGGCAAACGGTTAGCCCCCTACCTGATTACAGAAGTAACCGCTGGTTGGGAAGCTGGGCGGTTACTTCTTTTTATTGGCCTGCATGAACAGGGCAATAATGCCAACGATTAGAATACCTGTCTGAATCAGATCAGAATATGTAACCATTGGAAGCCCCCCTTTCTATGAGATCAGGGGGCAAGAAGCGCCCCTGACGATGTCGGGGGACCAACCGCTTGCCGTTTATCGGTAGCACCACGCAGATCATATCATAGACTTCGACAAAAGGCAAGATCACGAAAAAGACCAGGGCACCCATAAACGGGCACCCTGGCCGGTTTGTTTTTGAAACTACACTTTCAAGAGTTAATCTTTGTTGGTGAAAATCTGGCAGAAGTAATAGCCGTTGTCACCTTTTGCCACGCCAACACCAACTAATGTCATGTTAGGGTTCGTCATAGACGCAAAATGCCCCTCGGAGTTTACCCATGCGTCCATAGCCTTTTCAACACTACTCGTTTGTCCCCAGCAAAGAATTTCAACATATTTCATCTCAAATCTATCGAGGCCATTTTCTTCAAAAATTGTACTATAATACGAACCATCAGGACGAATATGACTTCCCTCTCCCATATCTGCACATTCATCAGCACGCTGCTGTGCAAGCCGCATTAACAAATCGCTCTTGGACAAGACGCCCACACCGTTTTCGGCTCTGACTTCATTTGTCATTGCAATGATCTCGTCCTTAATGTCGGCATAGTCGCCGCCATCAGAGGTACCCGGCGTGGAAGTCGAAGCGCCGGTGACAGTAACCGTGAAAGTTGCCTCTACACCATTAGTGTCCTTGGCGGTGATCTTAGCTGTGCCGGGGCTGACAGCGGTAATCTGGCAGCTAAAGGTATTGCCGGAGTAAGGTTCCACGGTCGCAACAGAGGGATCAGAGGACGAGAACGTGAAGGTCAGACCGTTTCTGGCGCTGTATGGGGTTGTGTTGGCGTCCGCAACGATGGATTTACCGACTTCCAGGGTAGAGGACATAGCAGAAAGCCGAAGCGTGTACTCGCTGCTGGACTGCTCCGGCTCCGCCTCGCCGGGATCGGTGGTCTGGCCGTCGCCAAACTTCTGCGCATACCGCATAAGCATAGTGGCAACCTGGGCGCGGGTGGCGCTGCCGTTGGGGGAGATCGCCGTGGAGCTGGTGCCGGACACGATGCCATTTTTCACCGCCCAGGCGAGCGGCTCGACGGCGTAAGCGGGGATGCTGTTGGTGTCCTGGAAGGTGTTCAAGACAGCAGCATTCATGCTCGTATCAACTCCGGCGTACTGGGCATAGCGGTACAACATAGCCGCGAACTGGGCGCGGGTGATGCTGCCGTTTGCGTCGGTGCCGTCGCTGATCCCGGCTTCTACGGCCCAGTCCAGGCCCGTCTGATACCATGCCTCCCCACTGGCCGCGCTGGTGTCTACACCGTCCATGCGGGCCAACACCACCCACAGCATGGCGCGGGTCATGGTGCCGCCGGGGGTGAACGTGGAGCCGCTGGTGCCCGAAAACAGGCCCTCGTCCACCACGTACTGGATCGCGTCGTATGCCCAGTAAGTGGAAGGCACGTCGGTGAACGTCCGGGCCGCGAAAACCGGGACAGACAGGCCCATGCACAGGGTCAAGGTCAAGATCACGCTGAGTATCCGCTTTTTCATCGCTCCTGCTCTCCTTATTTTAATGTGTTCCAGCGGACGGCCCCAGGGGCGGGGATCGCTCCCCGCCCAGGGGATTGCCGCCGGAAACATAAAAGCGGTGTCGAGTTATGTACTCAACACCGCCTGACAAATCATCATGCGCAGCACAAGGCGATTCACCGCTCCGCCCTTGAAAAGCGAGGGCAAAACGGATATAATAGCCCCGTGGTGCAGTCAAAGACTGCTGTGCTGAGTGGTCCCTTCACTCGTACAGGGCCGTGGGGTGTTCCAGCACCCTGCGGCCTGCCCGCAATTATGTTTCCGCCCTTATTTTATCTTGTCCGCAGTTGAAAAGCAAGGGCCGCGCGGATAGAAAAGCTAAAAAATCATCTTGAATTTTTTGAAGTACACTTTTCAGAATGCCTGTCAAGGTTTTTGAAAAGTGTACTTCACTTTTTTATGCCTCCACCATTTTGCAAAGGCAATCGCCGCACAGGATGTTGACGGCCTTTGTGGCTCTCACCGACTGCCCGCAGCAGGGGCAGACCAGCTTCCGGGTGCTGCTGGGGCGCTTGATCCGTTCTCCGTCGGCTCCGGTGATCCCGCCTCCGGGTAAGGTTCCAAACACATCCCAAAGGCTGACGCCCTCCACCATCTGCAAGTCCTGCCACCCCTGGCTCTCGATAAATTCCAGAAGCTCTATTCCTGGGGTTGTAATCGTCCACCCGTACTTTTTCATGGTGGGCAACCTCTAATCCGTGGCTTTCCGCGATTGCCTTAAACCGTTTGTTGTGGTAGGAGTTCCCGCCGCCGCTGGTGTCCTTGATATTTCGGATGGCGGCAAGCTCGTGGCTCATCTCATGCAGAAGCGTCGAACAGACTTCTTCTATGGGGCGGTTCAGCGTCGCGGAGCTGATATTGATTTCATACCGGCGTTCCGATCCGGCCTGCCATACCTTTTCTGTTGTAAAATGCCCGTATGCGCCGACGGTCTTTTTTTCAAGCTGATGACGGCCTCCGGTAACTCGTCATTGAAAAAATGTGTGTTCAAGGCCCGAAACATTTTTTCGAGCTGCCCGGCGGTTCTCGATGTGCGGATTGTTTTCTTCATGGTGGTGACCTCCCAAAATAAAGAGTTTGCGTAGCGCAGCGCCCGCTCGCTACGCTTGACCCACCACCTGCCCGGCAGCGAGCATTGTCCAGGCTGGCCCCTCCTGGGGCCACTCTGCAAAAAAATTTTTCCGGCCCCAAAATGGTCGGAAAAATTTTTTGTAGGCCTTGACAATGATCGTTGTCCGGGCTATTCGCACCCCCCACAAACCCTCTTGTGAAGCGGGCTGGCGTGCAATCAGCGTCCCTTGGCAGAGGTCGCAAAGCCGTCAAAAATGTTGACTAATTTATCATCATGTGGTATAAAATCCACATTTTCCACGCCGAATTGTTCCGTCGAAAATTTGACGTTTTTCAAAATGAATGGCAAAATATATATGAAAGATAAATGAAAGGAGGTCGCTATATGCCGATGATTCATGCTGGCCCCACACAGCTAGATTTCTTGGATCAGGGGCCAGCGTGTCTGCTGTATCTTGATTATTCCAAATTGGGCGGCCATTTGTCGTTGTTGGTTGCTGTCCGTCGCCTGCAACGGTTAACCCGCAAGCCCGTCCGGGCCTACCTCGACTCCGCGGACCCAGTTGAGCACCGTTTGGGTTGCGTCCTCTCACTGCTCGGCGCTTACAGCTGGGACAGTCTTGGAGATCATCGCTGTTATGAATTTTATCTACCTATCTAAAAGAAAGGATGATTGAACTATGAAGGCTTTACGGCAATTTCTAACTTTTGACATTGATCGTTTCCTCCGCGATAAAACCTTAGTCGTCGTATCTATTTCTGATCTGATTGACTACGATTCTACCAAGATCGTCGGCACAAAGGTTGAATGCGCTATTATCAAGGATGATACTCCGTATATCCTTGGCAAAGATGGTCAAGCGATTACAAACTTGTATGAGAAACTTGTCATCAAAATCCGGTATCCTCATACTGTTGATGTTACCGTTGGAACAGAGGTCACTCCCATCAACGCCACCGCCACTGTCTACGGTGATTACAGCAACAAGCTGTCAGTTACCGCCGAGGGGTTAGCGGTCAAGCACGTCAACAAGGACAAGGGCTGATGATACCAGCGATACAGCGGTCACGCTGGCCCCCTCCGCTTCCTTCCCCTGCACGTCCAGGCCGCCATCATCGGTGCCGCCGCCCTGGCCCTGGCGGCTGTCCTGGCCCTTCTCTCCGTCATTCATGGCGGAGATGGGGCCGGGCTGCTCTCCGGATTTTATACTTCACTTGCTCGGCTCGCCGGGATCGTCTTTCTGGCCGGAGTTCTTCTGTTGGCCGTAGCTCGATCCGTGAAAAAGCATACGACTGACACTGATCTGATCGTTGCCCAGGTCCGCCACGGGCTTTTTTCGCCCAGCTGCGGCAACCCTCTCCATTTGAGCGAGGGGGGAGATATTGCCGGACGTAACCTGCAAGCGAGCCGGAAAGGGCCGTTACGATCTCACGATTGCTGCCCATCCGGGAGTAACCGTCGAGACCGTATCCGATATTGTTTCCGCTGTCTCGTCAGCTCTTACGGGACCGTTTGAACGATTCGCGGCCACCCAAACGGACAGCGATGTGGCCTACGGCGGAGTGACCTTTAGGCTCGAGGATGTAACCACTGACCGATCCCTCGTCTTTCGGACCGTCGAGGAAATGCGCCCAAACGATCCCACAACGCTTACGGTTGATACCGTCAATCACATTGACCTCACTACCAGCGGTTCAATGCTCATCGCCGGCAAAACCCGGAGCGGCAAGACTACCGGGGTAATTGCGTTGCTTCTACAAGTCCTTCTATCTGGGCCGGATGACTATGGCAGTCAGGTCCTGATCGTTGATCCAAAACAGGCCGAGTTGTCGCGTTTGCCCCACACGGTCACCCTTGATGATAATGGGGATGCAGGCCCTATTCTGGCCGCTCTGACCGATTTTGCTTCCTCAATTGTCCGTCGTCAGAGCGTGCTTAACGATCTATCTGAGCAGACGGGCGACGCCGTCAAGTGGTGGGATGCTGGGATGCACCCCTCGTTTCTGTTCGTGGACGAGTATGTGTCTCTTAGAGCCATTGTCCCTAAAAAATCCACGAAAGATAGTGATTATAACCTGGATACCCTTGATTCGCTTCTTAGGCGTATCGTCACCATGGGCGCGTCCGCTGGCTGCTATGTGATAATCAGTATCGCGGAGGCGAGCGTCCAGGAGGGTGGTCTCCCCGCCATGCTGCGCTCGGCTATGTCCACGCGGATTCTATTTCGTCCAACACGATCTGAGGGGCTTCTGATTTGGGATAAAGAGAAAATTGATACTTTGCCTGCGCGGGTGTATAAGCCTGGGGACGCTTGGTTTTCATCCACGGACGGCGAACATGATCTTGTCAGTTATGTACATTTCCCGCTTCTGAAGTTTCGTGCCTACCGCGAATTAGGGCTGTTGCTGCAACAGTATTATAGTCATGGCGACAAGCAGCAATAGGGGCGGCGGCGCGGAGCGAGAGCCGCCCCACTCCCTATTAACTTGATTTTTGTTGAACATCGACAGAAACGCAATATGCAGATCAAACGAATTGCAGATCAAGGGCCTCCAGGAGCCGAAGCAACTGTAACGCTCAATGTCGCCGGAAATGTGTTAGAGGTTCGGCATTGTCTTCGGCTTCCGCCTGGGATCATCATTGAAAAACTAAATGCCGATCAGTATGTGGACAAGCGGACAGGGGAGGTCAAAGACTTCACGCACAATACCACAAGAGCCGATGATCTAATCAGCGTTCGACAAAGTCTGAAGCGTCTCCGTGATCTAATCAACGCAAATTTAACAACCCCAGAAACCGCACTGTGGGTCACTTTGACCTATGCCGACAATATGACTGATTCTTCTAAGCTGTACGAAGATTACCGCCGTTTCTGGCAGCGCGTTTTAAGTATTTTCTAGCAAAACACAAACTCCCACCCGCTGAGTATATCGCGGCTGCGGAACCACAGGGACGGGGTGCGTGGCATTTACACTGTTTGTTCCTTTTTTCTGAAAAGGCCCCCTATATTCCGAACGCCGAAATAGCTAGAATATGGGGACACGGTTTCACAAAGGTGAAGGGCCTATCAGGAATTGACAACCCTGGCCTATATCTAACGGCTTACCTTGGCGATCTGGAACTCACAGAGGCCATTGATCTAAAAAAAACACCGCTGGAAGATTGAAAAAACTTCTGACCGCGTCGGTGCCCGAAAAGCTGTCATAAAGGGAGCTAGGATGAAACTATATCCCCCAGGTTTCAACCTCTACCGCCATAGTCGGGGGGTACAGTTGCCGGAAAAGTATCAAATGACAGAAGCCCAGGCCCAAAAAATCATAGATGGTGCGCCACTTTCCTATGAAAAGACAGTCGTCTTGCTAGGCGACGACGGCGAAACCATCAATATCATTCACTATCGACAGTATAACCGAGCAAAAAAAAAGATTAGGGATCAATTCTGAAAGGAGGTGGATATTTTGCAGCTACTGGAACATTGCCCCGATGTGCTGACAATTTCAGAGGCGGCGGAGGTTTTGAAAATATCCACCTCCGCCATGCAATCCCTTATTGAGACCGGGGAGATCGAGCACGTAGTTATTGCGGATCAACCATTGATTTTTAAGCCCTTCTTGATCTCTTACATTGAAAAACTCCGTCATGCGTGTTACACTGAAAGCGCAGACGCGTCACAAGCGCCGCAGGGGCACCTTGACAACTACAGAGAGCAGGATATTCCGCCATTCTCGGAAGGAGAAACCGAGATGGCAAAATATAAATTCAATCAGTCAGTCACGATCAATGGCGCAAAGCGTTGGATCACGGCAAACAGCACACAGGAGTTAATAGACAAAGCCATGGCGCTGGCTCTTGCAGGAGCGCCCCAGGATCACGGTAAGCACCTGTTTGCTGACTATGCTTGGAACTGGTACAACACCTATTCTAAGCCTAATGTAGAGACTTCTACGGCCACTACCTATCGGCGGCAAATCCGCCTATATCTAATTCCGGCGTTTGAGGGGCTGGCCGTGGAAGACATTACTGTAGACGATGTGCAGCGGCTCTTTAATGGCATGACCGGCGCAAAGGCTACCAAAGACAAGGCCCGCATGGTACTCAATCAGATTCTGGACGCCGCAGTAGAAGAAAAGTTGCTTTCTTCAAATCCTCTGAAATCCCGTCGTCTGAAAATCACCGGCAAGGCAAGCAAGGCCACCGAACCTTATACCGTGGAGCAAATGCGCTATCTGGTGCAGCATATCGGGGACGTCCAGAAACCCGAAGATCGGATGTTTCTGGCGATCCTCGCATTACACCCGCTTCGGCCTGAAGAAGTCGTGGGCCTGGCCCCTGAGGATGTAGACACTGAACACATGACAATCCATGTTCAAAGAGCCGTGACCCACCCGAACCGTAACCAACCAGAAGTCAAAGATACTAAGACCACTGGCAGTCACCGCACCATCGCTCTCTCCGCCATCGCTTTACCCTACTTGCAAATTCCAAAGGGCAAGTATCTATTTGGAGGCGATAAACCACTGTCCTACTCACAAGTCCGCCGGATGTGCTGGCGGATTCAAAAGGACACTGGATTTTCAGAAGCTATCACACCTCTCCGCTTCAGAACTACGGTCTTAACTGATATGTACGATCAGACGAAAGACATTAAGCTGGCACAGGCGGCAGCAGGACACACTACCTCGGCTATGACTTTGAAATACTATGTCAAAGGCCGCGAGACTTCCTCGAAAGCCGCTGCCGCTGTGGACAAGCTCTATTCCGCTTAATTAGTTGGAACCGAGTTGGAGCAACTAAAACCCGCTATCCCTTGCGGTACAATGGATAGCGGGTTTCAAAAAGGGCAAAAAGTTGGAAAGGCTGTTGGAAAAGCCCCGGATTTCAGTAACGAGGTCATTTCCACCATCACAAAATCCATTGAAAAGTTCATAAAAGTAACAGAAAAGTCTAAGGAGGACGGCCACCTGCCGGGGGAAAGGGAGCCGAGCGTCCCATCCGGTTGTTTGATGCTGTTAACCAGATTGGCGGCGAAGCAGAGTCTGGAGCCCCCTGCTGCTTCAGCTCAGCCGCCTTCAGGATGCGGTAGTACCGTTCGGGTATAGCCTTCGTGCTCGTCAGCGATGATCGACGCGTCTTCTACGAAGTACCACTCCGCTCTCAGATCCAGGATGGCGTCCACCGAGGCCTCGTTGAGAGGCACATCCCGCATTCTGGTAGATGCGTGTCCTGTTTCCCCAGGTGCGGAGAGCCTCGGCTTTGAACTTCATGGTATCATCTGGGGTGAAGATAGTCACATTTGCAGAAGTTGGTTGCTCCTTCTTCGGAGCAGAGCTGAAAAGACGGCTGCCGGGTTGGCAGCCGTCTTGGTGATTTCGGGAGATGGATACGGGAAGGGCACTCAGTAGAATTCCTTCAGACAGGCCTCCGCATCCGCCCAGGTGCCGGTGAAGGGGACGGGCGTCTCCATCTTCAGGGGCACCAGGGCGGTGGCGGAGCGGAGGACGGTGGGGATGTCAGCAGTCAGCCGCTCATTGATGTAGCCGGCAAAGGTGGTGTCGCCCCGGCCGGTGCGGCCGGAGGTTTCTGGCCCGGATGGGGCATGTGTAGATCTCCCGACCATCGTAGACCAGCACCTCCGTGTTGTGGGTGATGAGAACCTCCTTTGCCCCCCACTGGTAAAGCTGTTTGGCGGCCTCCGCCCGGTCTGTGAGGCCCGTCAGGATCTCCGCCTCCGCCGCGTCGGTCTTGAGGAAGCGGACGTAGGGCAGCATCTCCTTTTTCTCCGCCCAGTCGCGATAGACCATGCCGCCGTTCTCCACCCAGCGCAGCATGGTTTGCACGTCGATGGCCACCATGGCGTGCCGGGCGGCAAAGGGGATCATCTCGTTGGGAATGTCGCCCGCTGCCAGGCCCGCCAGATGCCAGATCGCCGCATCGATATCCGGCACCTCCTCGGTGCGGTATGGTTCGATGACGCTGTCCACGGTGGAGGTGCGCCGCTCCCGGTCCGGGGTGTGGTAGACGTTTTTTGTGACAAAGGAGGTCCTGCTGTGCAGGGGATAGACGGTCACATTTGGGGCTGGGGCGAAGGCGGCGGCCAGGTCCACCTGGGCCGTGTCCGCCTTGGGGAGCACCGCGGTCTTGTGGCCGGTGTTGGCGGCGGCGAAGCCGGAGTAGTACACGGCGCCGCCCACGGCATGGACGGTGGTGCCGTCATAGTCCACATTGGTGTCCTGTGCCACCTCGCCGATGATCAGAGAGTCAAACTGGCTCATTTCTGTTTCTCCTTCCGCATCTCCTCGTCCGCGTCCACAAAGGACTGGAACTCCGGGCTCCAGAGGTGGAAACGGTGCTGCCCAATCAAGGTCTTGTAGGCAAAGGAGTCGGCGGGCCTCTCTGGCAGGATCACGCCGGCGCGGGCCTCATCCCCCGCTCTGATGGGTGTCGGATCCCGCCAGGCGGTAGTATTCTGGATGGCGGCGGGCCAGCTCTAGAGCCCGGTCATTGTAGTTGTCGTGCCGGGGATTGCCGTTGATGATCTCCGTACCGTGAACCGCGTCTTCAAACACCGTAGTGTTGCCGTCCCGATAGGGGTGGGCGTGGATGATCAGCACCTGGTCGTGGAACTTCTGGAAGAACTCCCGGGCACTCATGCAGCACATGTAGGGGTTGGATCGCAGCCACGCCTCATCAATGCCGTACACCAGGTAGTCGTTGTCATTTTCGGGAAATCGCAGTTCCGCGCCGAGCAGCACTTGGAAGCCCACCTCGTCGCCCCGCTGTTTGGAGGCGCGGTAGCCGGAGAGATAGTGGTCTATGACCTTATTCCAATCGTGGTCTGTGTCAATCCGGGAGAGGTACTCCGGGTGGAGATGGTCCGTCACAACCAGTCCGGAGAAGCCATGGCGCACATAGCGGTCCACCACCTCCGCCGCCGGCAGGTGGCCGCATTTGCTGGTTTCCGCCGTGTGAGTGTGGGGGTCAAACAGGTATCCGTCCATAAAATGCCTTCTTTCCATGATTCAGACTGTCACGCTCAAACTGCGGGAGGGGGGCAGCGCCTTGGAACAGGGCAGACAAAAGCCGGTTTTTCCACCAAAAAGTCCTCGAAAATGCAAACGTTTTCGATTCTGCGACGCAACTCCGCCCGCAAGAAAGAGAAGTACACTTCTGCATTGAAATATATAGAGTTTTGTCAGAAAAGTCAATATAAAACTGCGATTTCTGGACTTTTGGTCAAAATGGCAAAAACAGGGGAGTGTCTTTGGCGGTTCCTCCCTTGACAGAGAAAAGTAATCTACCATAGAATAAAGACAGAAAATCGAAAACGTTTGCATTCGGTGCATAAGACGAGTGGGCAGCGGATCCAGAGAGCATCTGCCTGTCTGCGGATAAGGAGGAAGGATGAACGAAAAAGGTACAGGGCCGTCCTGTTCGACTTGGGCGGCACCCTTCGGATTGCGCTGGAGGATGAGCCCTATATGCGCCATGCCCGCAGGAAGATGACGGAGCTGGCGGGGGCACCGCTGCAGGTGGAGGACTTCTATCAGTTGGTAGAAGACCGCTACGAGTCCTATCGCCGCTGGGCCCTGGGAGAGAACAAGGAGGCTGGCGACCGGGAGCTCTGGTGCCGGTGGCTGCTGCCGGACTATGACCAGAAGCGCGTTGCCCAGGTCTGCCATGAGCTGTCCTTTGAGTACCGCCAGTCCAAAGGCCGGCGTGTGGTGGTGGACGGCGGGGCAGAAGTGATCCGAACCTTGCACGAGCGGGGATACAAGCTGGGCATTGTGTCCAACCTGATTGGCGAGCACGAGGTGCCCGACTGGCTGGAGGAGGATCGGCTGGCCCCGTATTTTGGCAGTGTGGTGCTCTCCTCCGTGTGCCATCTGCGCAAGCCTGGCGCGGAGATTTACCACATTGCAGCCCGGGAACTGGGGGGTGGATCTGGCAGACTGCGTCTCCGTGGCGGACAACATCAAGCGAGATATTCCAGGGGCCAAGGCTGCGGGAATCGGCTGCAACATCATCTTCCGGTCTCCGGAGAAGAAGCATCCTGTGGAGTTCACGGAGGAGACGCGGCCGGATGCAGTGATCGATACGTTCCCGGAATTGCTGGAGTTGCTGCCGCCGCTGAAGTGAACGCATCATTTTTTCAAATCCCGGAAAACGTTTGTGTGAGCCGTTCGGATTTGAATTTTGCAAGACAACGAAATAACCAAAATTAGAATAATTTTATTGGATACTTTATTAAATATGCGGTATAGTTCTTGACAAAAAGTATGAACGAATGTTAAATTTGAAATCGCATAGAAACGAAAACGTTTGCGATATTTAACACAAACAACAAGAGGAACTGAGGAGAGAGGGTGCAAGAGGAAGATGAAACCGCAAGAGCAAACGTATTCAAAAAGCCGGCGGCTGAAGAATCAGATCAAGGCAGTGGTGACAAATCCCTACAACATCATCGTACTGATCGCCATCGTCCTGTTGGTCTATCTGATCGTTCTGCCGCTGCTGGACATGATCACAACTACCTTCGAGCTGGCCCAGCGGGACATCCGGGCTGTGGGCGGCGGCAAGGCCGGCGACTTTACCCTGTACTACTGGCAGCGGCTGCTGGCCAGTGAGCTGTCCTGGTCCATGCTGATCAAGCCGCTGCTCAACTCCCTGGTCATCGGCGTCTGCGTGTCCGTGTGCGCCATCCTGCTGGGCTCCATTCTGGCCTGGCTGATGGTCCGGTCGGATCTGCCCTTCAAGAAGTTTTTCTCCCTGGCGGTGATCATCCCCTACATGATCCCCTCCTGGTGCAAATCTCAGGCTTGGCTGTCCATGTTCAAGACTGCCCGCTTCGGCGGCGCGCCGGGCTTCATGGCATCCCTGGGGCTGGACGTGCCGGAGTGGCTGGCATACGGCCCTGTCGCCATCATCATCGTGCTGACGCTTCATTATTACGCCTATACATACCTGCTGGTATCCTCAGCACTGAACTCCATCAACTCCGAGCTGGAGGAGATGGGTGAGATCCAGGGCGCCGGGCAAGGCCATGATCCTCCGCCGGATCACCTGCCTCTGGTGCTGCCGGCCATCCTGTCCGCCGTCATCCTGACCTTCTCCAAGGCCATCGGCACCTTCGGCACCATCAACTATCTGGGCTCTCCGGTGCAGTACTACACCCTGTCCAGCCAGCTGTACATGAATATCAACTCCCGGGATACGCAGACCGGATTTGCCATGGCGATCCTGATGATTATTATTGCCTCCATCGCCGTGTTCGTCAACCAGAAGCTGATCGGCTCCCGCAAGTCCTACGCCACCATCGGCGGCAAGGGCGGCCGATCCACCCTGATCGGCCTTGGGAAGGTGGCAGGCCGGTTATCACTGCGGCGCTGTTCGTTCAGTTCTTCGCAGTGGGCATCATCATGCCAATCGTCATCTTGGTCATGGAGAGCCTTCATGCTCAAGGAAGGTACCTACTCCCTGGACAACTTTACGCTGTACTACTGGATCGGTCCAGACCCCAATATCATGGAGGGCGTGCCGGGCATTTTTAAAAATGAGAACTTCATCAACTCCCTTGTAAACTCCCTGAGCTCACCTCTTGTAAACGGTGTGTTCGGCACCATCTTCGGCCAGATGCTCGGTTATATCTGCGCCAAGGGCCGCGGCAGGCTCCATGGTCGGCTGGTGGAACAGCTGGTGTTCATCCCCTATCTGATCCCCTCCGTGGCTTTCGGCGGCATCTACCTGTCCATGTTCTCCCAAGCCCCAGACAGATCTTCGGCGTCACGCTGATCCCCGCCCTGTACGGTACCTTCGCTCTGCTGACCCTGACCTCCGTGGTGAAGCATCTGCCCTTCGCCGCGCGTGCCGGTACCTCCAACATGCTGCAGATCAGCGGCGAGCTGGAAGAGGCCGCCACCATCGAGGGCGCCGGATTCTTCCGCCGGTTCGTGAAGATCGTGTTCCCCCTGTCCAAAGGCGGCTTCATTTCCGGCTTCATGCTGATCTTCGTCTCCATTATGAAGGAACTGGACCTGATCATCCTGATCATGACCCCCAAGACCTCCACGCTGCCGTATCTGGCGTTCCAGTATCAGAACGGCAACTCGCCGCAGGCATCTGACTGCGTGGCGATTGTGATGTTCTCTATTGTGTTCCTGGTGTATGCGATAGCGAATCTCTCCGGCAAGGCGGACCTGGCCAAGAGCATGGCCGGCTGACGCGGACAGAGAACTGAGAGGAGACGACGAACATGAGCAAGATTGAATTGAAACATATCGATAAATTTTATGGCAAGAACCACGTTCTGAAAGATCTGAACCTGACCATCGAGGACGGCGACTTCATGACGCTGCTGGGCCCCTCCGGCTGCGGCAAGACCACAACGCTGCGGGTGGTGTCCGGCCTGGAAAAGCCCCAGAACGGCTTCATCTACATGGACGGCAAGGAGATCGTCAACGCGGCGGAGGCGTACTACGCGCCCCCGTCCCAGCGGAACCTGAACCTGGTGTTCCAGTCCTACGCGCTGTGGCCGCACATGACTGTGTTTGAGAACGTGTCCTTCGGCCTGAAGATCAAAAAGATCCCCCTCCGCGGAGATCGAAAAAATGGTTGCCAGCGCCCTGGAGCGGATGCAGATTGGCGAGTACGCCAAGCGGTATCCCACTGAGCTGTCCGGCGGCCAGCAGCAGCGTGTGGCCATCGCCCGCGCCATCGTTTCCGAGCCTCGTCTGCTGCTGCTTGACGAGCCCCTGTCCAACCTGGACGCCAAGCTGCGCGTGGATATGCGCTCGGAGATCAAGCGCCTGCACCACGACACCGGCAGCACCATCATCTACGTCACCCACGACCAGGTGGAGGCGCTGACCATGTCCACCAAGATCGCCCTGTTCCGTGAGGGCGAGCTGGTCCAGGTGGATAAGCCTCTGGAGCTGTACGACAACCCCTGCGATCTCTATACGGCGGACTTCATCGGCAACCCCAGCATCAACTTCGTGGAGGCCTCGGGCACCGCCGGCGCGTCCGGGCTGTCGGTTGACGGTGTCATGGGCCGCCTGGAGTTCTCCCGGGAGGACATGACGCCTGAAGCGCCCGCCTCCGGCGACCTGAAGCTGGTTCTGGGCATCCGCCCGGAGCAGATCACCATTTCCCGTGAGAAGACCGACGCCGCGCAGGTGGAGGCCCGTGTATACGCCGGAATGCCCGCCGGTTCCGAGACCCTGGTCTCCGTCCGGGTCGGTGAGAAGCTGATTACTGTAAAGGAGCTGGGCTCCACCCATTACGCCGGCGATGAGACGGTCTATCTCTCCTACCCGCCCAAGAAGGTCAATGTGTTCGACGCCTCTACCAAACGCCTGATCAAGTACTCCCGCTAAGTGCGCGTTTCCATCATCCGAGCGATCCCGGAGTATCCTGCGGCGTCAGCCGTTGCGATAAAAGAGAGCGATTTGAGGAAGAATGATTAAAGGAGGAAAAGAACCATGTTGAAGCACAAGAAACTATTGAGCGCCCTGTTGGCTGCTGTCATGCTGTTTACTGTGACCGGCTGCGGCGGAACGGATGATGAGGCGGAGGATGCCGGCGCCACCTCCTGGGAGGAAACCGCCAACATCACCGCCACGGACGAGACGGATGAGGAGCTCTATGAGCAGGCCATCGCCGAGGGCGGCGAGGTTACGCTGTACTCCATCTCCTCCCGCTGCGGCAAGGTAGCCGAGGCCTTCATGGCCAAGTACCCCGAAATCACCTGCACGCCCTTTGATATCTCCACCAACGACCTGCTGGACAAGGTCACCCGTGAGCACGAGGCCGGCCAGTATGTGGCGGATGTGGTCCATATCAAGGACGAGGACGGCTCCCTGTACAATGAGTATGTGCAAAACAAGATTTTTTACATATATCAGCCTGCCGACATCCTCGCCCATATTGATCCCAGCCTGACAGAGACGCAAACCCCTCTGTACATTGAGCTGACCCAGCTGTTCTACAATGCTGAGGCTTATCCTGACGGTTCCCCTGTCACCAACATCTGGCAGGTGACCGAGCCCCAGTGGAAGGGCAAGATCCTGATGCAGGATCCCCTGAATAATGTGGGCTGGGGCTCCTGGATTACCGGCTTCTGCGTGGGTGATACCCCGGATCAGCTGGCTGCCGCCTATGAGGAACTGTATGGCGAGGAGCTGGTGCTCTCTGAGGGCTGCGCCAACGCCGGCTATGAGTTCCTGAAGCGCCTGCGTGAGAATGAGCCGATCTTCACCTCCGCTTCTGACGAGGTCGCCGAGGCTGTCGGCACCCCCGGCCAGTCCGATCCCCCCCATTGGTTTCTGCGCCTCCTCCAAGCTGCGCAAGAACGAGGATAACGGCTGGGTCCTGGCTCCCGTGAACCTGTATCCCACCACCGGCATCCCCGCCATCAACACCCTGTACGTGGTGGAAGGCTGCGAGCATCCCGCTGCCGCCAAGCTGCTGATCCGCTTCATGATGGGCGGCATCGATGGTGACACCAGCGGCTACGAGCCCTTCAACACCCTGGGCGGCTGGCCCGTCCGGGACGACATCGAACCCGCTGAGGGCTCTGTCCCCTATGAGGAGATGAACGTTTCCCCGTTCGATCCCAATTCCATCTACACGGAGTTCATGACCGTCCGTGACTTCTGGCAGATGCTCGGATAACAGCACTTCGGCGATCCTGGCTGCTTCACACGGCCGGCGGACGGGAATCCGTCCGCCGGCTCTCCATTCCGGCCCTCTCAGATAAGGAGATATGCGCATGAATCTATTCATTGACAAGAATCACCGGCGGAAGAGCCCCATTGCCATTGCAGGCTTTTTTCGCTACGCTGCTGGACCTCTGCATCTACGGGGTTCTGTATACCCTGCTGGCAGAGCCGCTGTACCGGCAGCTTACGCTGCCCAGCACTGCAGCCACCAACGCCGTGCACACGCTGATCATCGCATTGGCGGGGACGGCAATCGGCAGCCTGCTGTTCCTTCTGCGGGACAAGCGGGTGGCGCTGTTCGGGTTTGTGGGGCTGGCGGTGGTTCTGGTGATGTTCTACTTCGCAGCCTGGATGCTGGATACAGACCAGCGGGCAACCATGGTGCAGCTGATTACCCTGTATGGTGTGGCACCGGCCCTGATCGGAAACGCGGTGGCTTGGCCGGTCTATCTCAAGCTGAGAAAGACCCATCCTCTGCCTGTGCAGAAGACTCTGCAGGAGGAGATGCGGGAGGCGGCCGGGACCAAGGCTGATGCCGCCCCCAAAGCGCATCCTGCTGCCCCGGCTGCTGAAGAGCGGCCCCAGCGGTCTCCCCAGGAGGATGCCATGCTGTTGTTTGAGGACGGAGAGGATGCCGGCTGCTACCGCCGGCGGAATACACACGGAAAGGATGAGGATTCCTGATGCTGACAACCGTTTTATTTGATATGGGCGGGACCCTGGAGGATATTTGGAACAACGAGGACACCCAGCGGGCGACCTGCCGCAGGCTGCTGGAGGTCCTGCGGGCCAACGGCCTGGAGCCCGGCTGCCCGGACGATGTGTTCTGGAAGCGGATCACGGACGGCGTAAAGGCCTATAAGCAGTGGAGCGAGGGGAATATGCTGGAGAAAAAGCCGGAGGAGATTTGGCCGGACTGGTATCTTCGGGACTTTGCCTTTGACCGGGAAAAGCTGCTGCCCATCACCGAGGAGCTGGCCAACCTGTGGGAGGTCACCTTCTACCACCGGGAGCTCCGCGACGGCGCGGCAGAGATGCTGCAGGCCCTGAAGAGCCGGGGCTACCACCTGGGCGTTATCTCCAACAACGCCTCGCTGTACAATGTGTTCAGCGTGCTGGAGGACTACGGCATCCGCGGCTTTATGGAGGATGTAACGGTCTCCAGCGTCACCGGTTATCGCAAACCCCATCCGGAGATCTTCCGGATCGCCCTGCGGCAAATGCAGGCAAAGCCGGAAATGTGCGTCTATGTGGGCGACACGGTCTCCAGGGACATCATCGGCCCCAAGCAGGTGGGCTTTGCCAAGGCCGTGCAGATCCGCTCCTTCCTGTCGGAGCAGAAGGATGTGCACGTGGCCGCGGATGCGGCACAGCCGGACAAGGTTATCGGAACACTGATGGACCTGGTGACTTGGCTGGACCAGATCAATCCAGAGCTGGCCCCCGCCCCCGGCGCATAACCACTCATTTAATTTGCTCACTTTACTTTTTTCTCTTTCTTGCGGAGAGGCGCCCCGGCTGAATGGCCGGGGCGCCTCTCCGTGTTGTCATGAAATCGGGGGGCTGTCAGGAGAACTGGGCATCGTATAGGACCCGATAGATGCCGCCGGCATCCAGCAGCTGCTGGTGAGTGCCCTGCTCGGCGATCCGGCCGTCCTGCAGTACCAGGATGCGGTCCGCCGTGCGCACTGTGGCCAGACGGTGGGCGATGAGGAAACAGGTGCGCCCCCTCCGCAGCCGCTCCAGGGCGGCGCTGATCTGCTCCTCGGTCTCCGGGTCCACGTCCGAGGTGGCCTCGTCCAAGATCACGATGTCCGCATTGGAGAGGAAGCAGCGGGCAAGGGCCAGCAGCTGCCGCTGGCCCTTGGAGAGGCCGGCGCCGCTGTCAGTGAGTGCGGTATCATATCCATCCGGCAGGGAGGAGAGAAAGGAATGGATACAGGCTGCCTTGGCGGCGGCCTCGATCTGGGCGCGGGTAGCGCCCGGCACGCCGTAGGCGATGTTTTCCGCGATGGTGCCGCCGCACAGCCAGCCGTCCTGCAAGACGATGGCCAAGCGACGCCGGAGGCCGTCCCGGGTGTACTGCTGGATGGGCAGTCCGTCAATGGTGATGGAGCCCTTCTGGGGCGTATAGAACCGCAGCAGGAGGGAGACCAGGGTGGTCTTGCCGGCCCCGGTGGGCCCCACCACAGCCACCATGCTGCCGGCGGGGATGTCCGCACTGAAGTCCCGCAGCACCGGGTGGGCGGGGTCATAGCCGAAGTCCACATGGCGGAAGGAGATGGCGCCGGAGAGCTTGCCTGGCTCCCGGGCGCCCGGCAAGTCGCCATCCTCTGCCGGCTGGTCCAGCAGATCCAGAACCCGCTCCGCCGCGGCCACGGAGGCCTGCAGGTCGCTGAGGAGCTCCGCCGTCTCCCGGATAGGACCGGAGAATTTGCGGGAGTACAGCACAAAGGAGGACAGCGCCCCCAGGGACAGTCCGCCGCCTAAGTACAGCAGGGCACCAAAGACACTGACCGCCGCCAGGGAGAGGTTGTTGATGAAGTTGACGGAGGGCCCCAGGGCCGTGCTGGCGCAGTCGGCCTTGTAGTACGTCTCGGAGGCGGCGTCGTTTTTCTCGGCGAACTGCCGAAGATCTGCCGCCTCGACGCCGTAGACCCGAATGGCCCGCTGGCAGCTGACCCGCTCCTCCGCAAAGCTATTCAAGGCTCCCAGCTCCTGGGAGCGGCGGCGGAACAGGGGGTGGATATGCTTCATCTGGAGCCGCGTTAGCAGGACGGAGAGCGGCACGGTCAGGAAAAACACGCCGGAGAGCAGGGGGAGAGCATCAGCAGCATCACAAAGGAGCCAATGACCGTCAGCAGGCTGGTGCCGATCTGGAGCAGATCAATGGACAGGGCGGCGTTGACCGTGTCCACATCATAGCAGACCCGGCTGATCAGATCCCCCGCCGGGTGGGTGTCAAAATACCGGACCGGTAGCTGAGTGATTTGCTGAAAAGCTGCCTTCCGCAATGTGTAGGATACGGTCTGCCCCACCCGCACCAGGGCGGCGGAGGCGCCGTAGCTGCAAACAGCGGACAGGACAGCGGCTCCGAGACCTGCGGCACAGCACCGCAGCACCGCGGTCAGGTCCGCAGCCCCCGGCCCAGTCCCGATGGCCTCCACCGCCCAGCCCGCCACGAGAGGCACCAGCAGCGCCAGCAGACCGGACAGAGCGGCCAGCGCCGCAGCCCCTGCTAGGGACGGCGCCTGGGGCCGCAGGAACCGGCCCATCCGGCGAAACAGATGTCGTTTCATCCGACATCACCTCCCATCTGGAGCTTGGCCATGCGCTGATAGCGCCGGCAGGAGGCCATCAGCGCGTCATGGCAGCCCTGGGCGTCGATGCGGCCGTTTTCCAGGACCAGAATGCAGTCCGCTTCACGCACGGCGGACACCCGCTCGGAGATTATCACCAGGGTAGTGCAGGGGAAATCCCGCCGCAGCGCCTGCCGCAGCGCGGCGGCTGTGGAGTAATCCAGGGCGCTGTCGGCATTGTCCAGTACCAGGATCTCCGGCCGGTCCGCCAGGGCCCGGGCGATCAACAGCCGCTGCCGCTGGCCGCCGGAGAGGTTGGCGCCGCCCGGGTCCAGCGGGGTGTCCAGACCCTGAGGCAGCTGGGAGATAAAGGGCCACGCCTGGGCCGTCCGGGCGGCGGCTTCCACCGCCGGCCGTGGGAGATTTCGCAGGAAGGAGATGTTTTCATAGACGGTGCCGCGGATCAGGTCGTCGCTTTGAAAGACCACGCCGAAGCGGCTCTGGAGTGCCCGGCGATCCTGGGCCTTTACATCCATGCCGCCCACCCAGACCACGCCCTGGTCTGCGTCATACAGCCGCAGCAGCAGGGCGGTCAGTGTGCTCTTGCCGCTGCCGGTGGGCCCCAGGATTCCCAGCATCCCGCCTTGGCGCAGGAGGAAGGACGCCGCCTCCACATCCGGCTTGGCACCCTGATAGGAGAATGTGACGCGGTCCATGCCCAGAAAACCGCCGCCAGCAGGCAGGGGCGCTGTTTGCCGCTGCTGCTCCGGGGCCAGCAGGACCTCCTGGATCCGGCGGGCGGATGCGGCGCCCTTGCTGACCTTCACGAACACCTTGGAAAGCCCCAGTGTGGCGCTTTGGATCAGAGTGAAGTAGGTCATAAAGGCGACGATCTGCCCGGGGGGCATCAGTCCCGCGTTGACCCGCAGGGCCCCCACCAGGACTACCAGGATGAGCCCGGCGTTCAGCAGCAGATCGGTTATGGGGTTTGCCAGCGCCATGACCTGCCCGGCCTGCGCCTCTGCCTGCCGCTGGGCCTGGTTGGCTGTGTCAAAGCGATCCCGCTCCCTGACCTGACAGGCGAGGGCCTTTACCACCCGCACCCCGGCGGCGTTCTCCCGGAGGATGCGTACCACCGTGTCCACAGCCGCCTGAGCTCTGGTGTAGTGGGGGATCCCCCGCCGGGTCACCAGCGTGATGGTGAGAAAGGTGAGAAGGCTCACCGCCAGCTGCACCAGCGCCAGAGGGGCTCCAGCAGAAAGGTCAGTATCAATCCGCCCAACACCAGCATGGGGGCCCGGATGCCGCCCCGCTGGACCTTGTCGAACATCTGATGGACGTTATAGGTGTCGTTGGTCAGCCGGGACACCAGGGAGGAGGGTGAGAATTGGTCTGCCTGGGTGCAGGAGAGTCCCTGGATCCGGCGGTAGAGATCCTGGCGCAGTACCCGGGTCATCTCCATGGAGACCCAGGCGGCCATCCGGTTGGCGGTAATATTGCAGCCCACCGCCCCAAGAGCCAGCAGCGACATCCAGCCGCCGGTCCGCCAGATGGCGGCAGTGTCGCCGGCGGGCACCAGCTCGTCGATGATTTCTGCCAGCAGGAGGGGAGGATCAGCTCCAGGACCGCTGCGGTGAATTTGATGGCGGCACCGGCGGCGACCCGCCCGGCATGGGGGCACAGATAGCCCAACACGGTTTTCATAGCGCACCTCTTTTCCAATGTGCAGACAATCCGCAGCACGCCCTTGGCGGCTGTATCACAAATACAGGGCCCGCGCGGAATGAGGAGCGCATCCCGCGCGGGCCGAGCGTCGGCGCTCATGAATACCAGGCGCCCAGGCCGTCTGTCAGGGCATCGTATGCCCGCTTTACCTTGTCGTAATTCTTGTCCCGGTCCAGGACCACGCCCCGGCCAACGCCGTCCACGATCCGCCCCAGCCCGATCTGGTGCAGGCGGCTGTCCAGCTCCGCCAGCAGCGCGGGGGCGGAGCCGGGTTCGGTGGAGCGGCCGTCGAAGATGATATGGAGATACACGTCCGCCAGTCCCTGCTCCTTCGCCGTCCGGCAGATGGCCAGGGGATAGTCGATGCAGCCGTGGGAGGACTTATGGGTGAGGTAGGCCAGCAGATGCAGGGAGGCATGGTTCCGTCTGGCATGCTCGATGGCCTCCAGAAAGACCGGATTGCGGGCGAAGGAGCCGTCCTGCACCGCCGCGTCCAGCCGCACGTCGTCCTGCATGACGCAACGGCCGGCCGCCCAAGTTGGAGTGGCCCGCCTCGGAGTTGCCGGCCTTGCCGGCGCCCAGGCCCTCGACAAAGGCGTGGAGGCCTGCAGGCGGCACCAGGAGCGATTTTCCAAAAGGGCGTCCCAATAGGGGGTGTGGGCCAGGTGGATGGCGTCGCCCTCATCGCCGGTGCCAAGGCCCCAGCCGTCGCAGATGATGAGGAGCATCCTCCGCCCCCGGCTCCAGGTGTGTCCCTCCGCCAGGGGAGCGGCCGGTCATCTCCAGGGGCTGAGGAAGCCCCATGACGTCTAATATTGTGGGAGCCACGTCGCAGAGGGCACCGTCCCGCAGGGAGATGGGGTCCTCCTGACGGGAGTCTATCAGAATAAAGGGCACCAGATTGGTGGTGTGGGCGCCGTCGGGCTTGCCGGCGGCGGTGTAGAGCTTTTCGATGTTGCCGTGGTCAGCGGTGACGGCCACCACGTAGCCCTTGGCCAGGGCGTCGTTCACCACCTTGTCCAGGGCACGGCTGACGTGGGCGCAGGCCTCCAGCTTAGCGGCGGTGTTCTGGGTGTGACCGATGACGTCGCCGTTGGCGAAGTTGGTGACGATGAAGTCGTATTTGCCCAGGGCGCCCGCCACAGTCCGGGCCACCTCCGGCAGGGAGAGCTCCGGCTTCTGGTCAAAGTCGATGCCTTTGGGAGAGGGGACGCACACATCCTCTTCACCGGGGAAGGAGGTGTTTTCCCCGCCGTTGAAGAAAAAGGTCACATGGGCGAACTTCTCGGACTCGGCGCAGTGGAACTGGGTTTTCCCGGCCTCGGAGAGCACCTGGGCCAGAGGTTTTTCCACGTGCTCCGGCGCGAAGGCGATGGGCAGATCCTTGAACTTGTCGTGATACAGTGTCAGGATAGCGAAGTACAGATCCTTCAGCTTCCGGCGCTCCACGGCCCGGAAGTCGTCCGCCGTGAACAGTTCCGTCAGCTCGATCTCCCGCTCACCCCGGCGGCAGCAGAACACCACCGCGTCGTGATCCCGGATGCGGCCGACGGGAATGCCGCGCTCAGTCAGCACCATGGGCTCCAGATGATAGTCGTCCTGCCCTGCGGCATAGGCATGCCGGACGGCCTCTGCCAGCTGGGCACCGCCGTGATTGGATACAGACATCAAAAAGACCTCCCTATGTTTCAGGCCGCCATTCACAGTGGGCAGGAGAGCTTCTGTAAACGGACAGCTGAAGAATGTAAACGTTTGCGGTTTTCTTGATTTTATTTTAGGATATCCGTCTGTCATTTGTCAAGTCGGCGCCCGCCAAAGAATCTTCGGCAGATTTGGAGAAATCACTATAATGATAATTTCTTCGGAGATATTGACAAGTTTGATATAATTCTATATGCTGTTCAATAAGAAAAGTGAAATTGACGATTTGTTTGATTTTAACGGCGTCAAAATGAAAACGTTTACGCAATGGAACCGGCTCAGGCGTGGACCGATGGAAAGGACAGAGATCATGAAGAACGTGACACTGAAGGATGTGGCCAAGGCCGCCGGTGTCTCTTATGCAACGGTATCCCGGGCTCTGTCGGGGAGTAACCAGATCGGAAAGAGCACGCGGGAGCGGATTGTCCGCCTGTGCGACGAGATGGGGTACACGGGGAACTACGTGGCCCGCTCCATGGTGATGAAAAAGACCGATCTGATCGGTCTGGTGGTGCCTGCCATTGAAAACGAGTTCATGTCCCAGCTGGCCTATTATGTGGAGATGAGCGCCCGGGCCCGGGGCTACAACATTATGCTGTGCAACTCGGAGCCGGATTTGAAACAGGAGGAGATGGTGGTCAAACTGCTGCTGGGCCGCCGGGTGGACGGGATGCTGATCGTCCCCAGTCCCCGGCCACCTATGAGAAGATCGCCCCGCTGCTGGAGCAGATCCCGCGGTGTTTCTCAGCGAGAATCTGCGGGATCAGCCCCAGAGTTATGTGGCTGTGGACAACAGCCGAGGCGCCTATCTGGGGGTGGAGTATCTCTACGGACTGGGGCACCGGGAGATCCTGTACTTCGGCCGCAGGAACTCCGCCACCCATCAGCTCCGGGCAGAGGGCTATCTGCGGGCCTGCCGGCAATTCGGGCTGGAACCCAGGCTCCATCACAGCGACTTTGCCCGGTCCTCCATCGAGAATGGATATCAGATGGTCAAGGAGCTGTTTGCAAAGCCCATCGACTATACAGCGATCTTTGCCTCTACGGACTCCAACGCACTGGGCATCCTGAAGGCGGCTGACGAGCTCCATATCCGCATCCCGGGGGATCTCTCCCTCATCGGATTTGACAACATCCCCTCCACTGCGCTGCCGCGCATCGACCTTACCACCATTGAGCAGCCGAAAAGGAAATGGCCGTCCAGGCGGTGGATATGCTGCTGGACAAGATCGAAAAGGGGGACCCAGGGTTATGTGCACCAGATTTTGATGCCCAGCCTGGTCCAGCGGGGGACCTGCCGTTCTCTGACATGATGGCAGAGCGTTTTTTCAATTTGAAGAGTGACAGAAAAACACCGTTCCTGGCGGAGTTTTCTCTTGCGGCCGAGGTGCGGGTGAAAAGAAAAATGGACTGCAGCAACTCCAGAGCTTCACAATAATATCTAGCAGGATATCCGCGCTGGTGGCATCCCTCTTGTCCAAAGCGTGATTCATATGGCTGTAGCTCTCCCGGTATTTCAGAATTTTCCAGACCAGCCCAGGAGAAGTGCTCTGCAATGGACTGGTGGAACTGGATATTCAGCGTGTTTTCCAGTTTCTTGACCCAGGTGCCTTTTTTGTAGGTGCCAGCGCACTAAAGGGTGCGTATCAAGTCACCTGACTATTCCTTTTTTGAAAATTGCTTATTATCCCGGAAACAATCGTTTTTTACAGCACATTTTCCGCTCCTTGATTTTGGCGTGCCGGTCTGCGTCATTCAGCTTACCTTTCGGCTCCACCATTTCCTCGCCTGGAAGGCGGTCATCGTTCGCTCTTTCGACTTCTCCTCCTGTTCCGCGTCCCCGCCTTGGCGATGCCCTGGTCGATCTTCACCGCCGCCCTCTGTCGCATCTCATCGGTGATGTGAGAATAGGTGTTCAGCGTGGTAGCGCTGGATACATGTCCCAGGATGGTGGGCAGAGTTTTGATGTCCATGCCGTAGGCCAGAGCGGGGGGCAAAGGTGTGCCAGCAGATCATGGTACCTGACCCTCTCACACTCGGCGTGATCCAGGAGTCTGTGCAATCTCCGGTGTACCACAGAGGGCCTCAGCGGCATGTCTTCTTTCTTAGGAGATGGGAACAGCCACCGGGAATCTATCCTGTTCCGGTATGCCCTCATTACGTTCAGGACCGATGGTGGCAGAAGGAGAGTGCGGACTGCCGCTTTCGTTTTCGGCTCGTTGGCCACCAACTCCGAACCCACAATGTTTACTTGTTTGTTGATCTGAAGTTCCCCAGTCGTCAGGTCCAGATCATCCCACTGGAGGCCCATCAGTTCTCCCAGCCGAAGCCCTGTCGCGAATTCCAGAAGGAACCGCTCGTAGTAATTTTCTTCGTTTGCCTGGATCAAAGGCCGCTGCATGGCCTCTCTTGAGAGTATCTTCATCTCCTTCCGCTTGAGGGTGGGCAATTTACAGCCCTCAGCAGGATTGCGGGCGATCAGTCGTTCCATGACCACTTTCTCCAGTGCGCGGCAGCACAGGCTGTGGCAGTTGATCACCTGACTGTCCGCGAGGCCGCTTCCTGAATCGCCATCTGTTTTCATCCAGGTGCAGAACTGCTGAATATCATTGGTCGTCAGCTTATTCAGGGGCTATGGCCCAGCCGGGGGCGGATGTACAGCCGGATGTAGCCCTCGTAGATCCTCTGGGTGCTTGGCCGCACGGCTGGCTTGCTATAGTTTTCATACCAGAGATCCAGCCAGTCCCCGAAGGACATGTCCGCGGAGGGAGTAATGGTGTTTTTCAGTGCCTTCAGCTTCTCCGCGCACTCGCCCTTGGTCTTGACCAGTACATTCTTTGTTTTTGGGAAGCCTTTTTCATCGTACCCGATGACCACCCGGCCCTCCCAGCGGCCGTCTTTCCTCAGGCAGACGGTGCCTTCGCCGCCCTTGCGCTTTCTTCCCACGGTTTCAGCTCCTCTCCGAAGATGTCTGTCAGGAATATCTCCACGATCTCTGCCGCCCGCTTCTGCATATCGCCAGTGGTGTGGGTATAGGTGTCCAGGGTGAGCGCCGCCCGTGTATGGCCCAGAATGCCGGACAGGGTCTTGACGTCCACGCCGCTGGCCAGGGCGTGGGTGGCGAAGGTATGACGCAGATCATGGAATCGAAGGTCAGGCAATCCCGCCTGCTTCAGCAGGGCTTTCGTCCGTTCATAAGCTGCGCTTGGGCGGGTCGGCTGTTCCGGCTTCAGCGGATGTGGGAAGATCCATTCCGTCATTGAGGACCTTCTCCGTTTCCTGAGAAGCTCCGCTGTGCTGGGGGGCAGAAGGATGGTTCGGGTTCCCGTAGCGGTCTTGGTGCCCTAAGGCGTCAGCTTGCCACCGCGCTCCTCATGGATGGTACCGCGGATCCTGAGGGTTCCATCCGCCTCATCGAAGTCTGTCCACTGGAGGCCGCAGATCTCGCCCCTCCGCAGGCCGGTAGTCAGCTCCCTGTAGAAGATGTCATACCAGACGGAATCCTGCCGGACTATTTCCATGAATTGATCCAGCCGCGCATCCGTCAGCACCCTCTTGGGCTTGTAGCTGAACTTTGGGGCCTTGATCTCCTCGACGGGATGCCTCGGGATGACGCTTGCCTGCTGCGCTGCCCCCAGTGCTTTGTGGAGCATGGAGTGGATGCCCCGGACGGTACCGCTGGACAGTCCCTCGCCAGTGTTCCGGTTCCCGCGTTTCGCCAGTGTTTCATACAGCCTTTGGATGTCTTTTCCCTTGACCTGGGAGATGGGCTTGTCCCCCAGATAGGGCTTGATGTGCTGGTCCACCGCACCCTGATGCCGTGTCATGGTATTGGGCCGGATGGTCCCCGGTGATATCCCCAGCCATTGGCCAAGCCACTCTCCCAGAGTCATCCTGCTCCGCTCGGTCAGGTCTACCCCTTGATAGAAGTCGATGTGTTGTCAGAGCTTTGCAGTCAGTTCTTTTTTTTTGGGTGTCGGCGTAGATGTAGCGGAAGATGGGATCGCCGTTTTCCTTGTGGCCGATGACGATGCGGCCCTCCCGGCAGCCGTCCTCCCGCTTGCGGACTATGCCGTCACCGGACGGTCTTCGTTTTGCCATTGTCAATTTTCACCTCCGACGTTTTTATCTTTGATTTGCGTCGCAGGACTTGCGGTGGCTACCGGATGGGCGGGAACCGTGTGGCTCTGCCACCCATTGGAACAGCACCGCACCGCAGCGGCGGCAGATCAGGCAGCGCATCCGATTGCCCAGGATGCCGTGCTTCTTGAAGGCGACCATGGCCTCGCCATGCTGCCAGCCCAGACCAAGATCGTTGCTTGCGACCCCCTGCTTTTATCCAGCACTAAAATCGGCCGACTACTGCGCCTGCACACTTTGCTTCGGGAGGAGCGGACGCTCGGGGCACACAGCTTGCACACTGTGTCCTACAGCTTAGGCGGCATGTCCCCTACCGGCACCGCCATCGCCGCACACAGCGGCGCACAGGAGCAACCACGGGACAGTCATGCGCTCTGTTCCTTGTCAGGCGGAATGAACTCCACACCGGACTTCTCCGCTCGCTGTTGAGCAGACAACTGCCGCTCATGGAACCGGTTGATCACATTTTGGATCGGCAGGATGGTGTAGTGAAGACAGCCAGTTCACGCCGATCCGCAGATACCTTCACATTTTATTCCGGGTAAGACAAACGCTTGAGACAAAGACACCCTCACACCACCGTTCATGGTGCGAGGGTGTCTTCCTCTTTTATGCAGAGGTGATCTACGGGACTTGGTCAGGCGCTCCACCGGGAGCATGAGATGGCTCGCTCTTTATACAGCGAACCGTGAAGCGGGCGCTTCCCCCAGCAGTGCAGGTAAACAGGGTCAGATCCCAATCCCCGGACTCCATCTCGCAGATGGCCGTTCGGGAAGTTCCTCAAGCCGGACACCTCATAGTGGAAGCAGCTGTCTTCCGCATCGGTAAAGATGACGGCATCACCGATTTGGATATCCTTCAGTCCGGCAAAAATGTGCCCGGTAGTTATGTCCCGCGAGGATCATGTTATCCAGATAGGCGGAGCCTTGATACTGGCAGGGGGCGAGTTTCAAAAGACTGTCGCTCCACTGGCTGATAATGGCTAATTCCAACTCCAGGGATGGGATCTCCAGCGTACCCAAATACTCCACCCCGTTCACGGTTGTGGTAGGCATCTCACGCGCGGGATCCAACGGCTCGGCTTTCATCTCTGCTGGGGGCTGTACTGGTTCCGGCAGCTTTGCCTGTACCTCTGTGGCGGTCAGGCCTTTTAAAAAGCCTGCTGTGCGGACCGGGCCGCCCGATGCTCATTCATCATGTTCCAGACAAGGAGGCAAAGGGCCGCACCGATCAAGAGCGATCCGCCCCATATTAGGATGTGGTCACGCTTCGCGTTTCCCATGATATTTTTTCTTGCTGAAGATACCAAACAGCAGCAGGATCATACCTGCCGCACCGAGGATCCCTGCAAGGGACCAACGGGATCCGGCCCCAGTCTGCGGAAGCTTTGGCTCGTCAGGGATACTCGGATCGGTGCGCTGACTCGGCTCACCTGGATCGTCTGGATCAGTGGGTTGGTCAGGTTGATCTGGGTCAACGGGAAATGAAAGTGCTCCCCAAGTCAAGGGCAAAATCATTTGATCCATTGTGGCAGCATGCCGGCGGGGTACTCACCTGTGGAGATGTACTCGTAAAATTCGTTTGGGGACAACTTCGCCAGGTCCCACTGGCAGCGGTCCTGGTTGTAATAACCCATCCAGCGGTCAATGGATGCCTTCGCATCCGCAAAGGATGTCCAACCGGGGATCTCGCCCGCCAGTTCGTCCTTCATGTGCCCGAAGAAGCTCTCCTGGGGTGCGTTGTCCCAGCAGTTGCCCCTGCGGAACATGGACCGCCGCAGCTCCCGGCTCTCCACCAGTTGAATGAACTTCAAGCCGGTGTAGTGGGTGCCCTGGTCACTGTGGATCACAGTCTCTTTGTTCAGCGAGGTGCCGTGGTTTTGCACCAGCCGTTCCACCATCTCCAGAACGAAATCCACTTCCAGAGATTCGCTCATGGCATAGGATAAGACCTGTTTCGTGCAGGCGTCCAGGATCGTGGACAGATAGCAAGACTTCCCATTCAAAGGGATATAGGTGATATCCGCCAGGAGGACGGCCCTGGGACCGCATGAGCCGGAGGAACTTCTTCACATTCATCCGCACGCCCATGTGCAGCAGCCGCATGTGGATGCCCCGGGCGCCCTTTGCGTAGCCGCGGAACCGGTACGCCTCCAAAATCCGCTCAAAATCGGCCCGGTCCCTCTGCTCCCTCGTTTCCCCGGCTCGTTCGGAACGCCTCCAGTTGTAATAGCCGGGCGGGATACACCGGCCAATTCGCACAGCCCTTTCACGGTGAGGATGTTCTTCCAGTCCGCCAACGCCTCTTGGATGGCCGCGAACCGTTCTCCGGCGCTGTCCATGGCTACTGCTCCGGTTTGTCGTGCAGCCGCATGACTTTTTTAACAACGCCATTTGCTGCTGGAGACACAGGATCTCCCGCCGCATCCGTCTGGCAGCTTCGTCAGACAGGGAGTCCGCCGGTGCTGTCTCCCTTTGCAGGCGCACGCCGCCCGGGCACCCTCGTGAAGCCCTTTTAGAGACTTGGCTTCCCGTCGAATGCGCTTGGTGGTGTTGTGGACCCGCTCAAAGCCCAGGACCTCCGTGTTGTAGCCCAGCTTGCGGAAGGCGGCCGGTCCAGTGTACCCTTGCAGGCTCAGGGCCCAGAACGCCTCCTTGAAGGCGAGCGTGTAGGAGATCGCGTCCGCGGTCATGCACTGCGTACGGGTTTGCCCGTAGATGCCGGATCTCCTCCAGCGTAAATCGTTTTTCGTGCTCATGCAGTACCTCCATCTGGTGATCTTATTTTATCACAGATGAGGTGCCTCTGACCCCATTGATCAAATGCGTTTGCACTAAACGGGGCCATGGGTCAAATCCAATGTGTCCATTTTCTTAGGTACAGTTTAAAGACCCGTCTGGGTCATGGTTTGGGTCAGCTGCAAATGAACTGCAATTTTTGCAAAATCGCGTAATTCCTCCGGAAACTTTTTAGGGCAAAAAGTAAAGAAAAACCGTCTGATTTCTTGCGAAATCAGACGGTTTTTGGCTGCAGGGGCAGGTGTTGCTTTGCAAACAAGCTGCGAAAATTTTTCAAACAATCTGCAAAAAAGAAACGGCGCTTAAAAGGGTTTTAAGAAACCTCTTAAGCGCCATTTCTTTTGCTCAGATTTAGGGTCGGTTTTTTTCCTGCGGTTTCCGTGCTCCTCCAGAATCAGGTCTTTGCCAGTCCTGCGCTGCTGGTTCGGTATGTATTCCAGCAGGTCAGAAATGCTACAGTCAAGACCTCGCAAATCCTGTCCAGCTGATCGAAAGACACCCGCTCCGACATCTCATTGTAAAGGACTCCGATGGTGGACGGACGGATTCCGGTCAGCCGGGCAAGTTTTGCGCGTGTCCATCTGCGCTCTCCGAGGATTCGAGATAGGTGATTTTTTATCATCTCACTGCCACTTTAGGGATATACTACCAAAAATAGGGGGCATATTGGGTCGATTTGTGAGTGAATAACTCGGAGCGTGACGAACTAACGAACTTCGTTAGAAATTGCGGATAATCAGCTCCGCATACTGCGTCTGATTGTTTCCACTCCCGGCCAGCGTGGAGGTGCGCGTGACCTCCTCGATGCGGTAGTCCGCATACAGTTCACGCACCAGCGGGTGGTCGTTGTAGGAGAGGATGAAACGGCCTTTTATATGGCCTAAAACCTCTCTTAAGCGTTGGTGATCCTGGGCACAGAAGGGACTGTCATAATACTTCTCAGTGTCCACATAGGGCGGATCGAGGTAAAACAGGGCCGTGGGCCTGTCGTAGACCTTGATAAGGTCTGCAAAGTCCTTGTTTTCAATGTTCACGCCCCGGAGCCGTTCCTGTACCTTGGTCATATACTCCACAGCGTTGTCGATCTGCTTGGAGCTGGTGGCATAGGTGCGGTTATCACATCCGAAGCTGATCTTGACTGCATAGAAGAAGCCGGGCGGGCGGCGCGCTGGATGTCCGTCAGGCCGCGCGCCTGGTACTGCGTCAGGCAGTCAAAGAACTGTTCCCGCGAGGTCAGCATCCATTCCAGCTCACGCTGCAGCTCCCCGCAGTGGTACTTCACACAGCGAAAAAGGTTGACCAGGTTGCCGTTGATGTCGTTGTACACCTCCAGCTGGTTTGCCTTCTTTTTTGGCGAAAAGCACCCAGGCCGCACCGCCGAACACCTCAATATAGCGCCCCACCTCATCATCGGGAAACCTCTCTAAAATGGCTCTACGCAGGGCGCGCTTGCCGCCGATCCATCCACGAAACTTTCCATAGCACTTCATCCTTTCAAATAATGAAGGGCATTATCCTCGGATGAGCTATGGAAGCGCCCTGCAGCTACGGGAGCTGCAGGGCTTTAGATTGCAGGGCTGTTCTCGCTTCCCTCGGCTTCTTGGAAGCCCTTAGCCTTGGCGCTTTCAAAGGTGATCCCTGCCCTCCCTGTGGTCACTCTTGCAGAGGGACAGGTAGAAACTGCACACCACCCCATGGGCCGTCCAGGGAAGCCCCACCATGGCAGAGATCCACGGTAGGGAGCCAGTGTAGCCGACTCGGATGCAATAGGCAGCCAGGGCAAGGCCGCCTATTGTTACGACCCAAAGGAGAGCGCGAATATCAGCGACCAGGCGCTTTGAGAACTCCAGCCGCCTATGTGCCCTTGCTTGGGCCAGGCGCTTCCTGCGCCCCCATCACGCCAGCCCATGCTCCAAGGCGAAACGATAGAAGAGCTGGGCGGCCTGTTCGCGGGTTAGGAAGTCCTCCCACATCATGTTCGGCTCCCCGTTGTCCAGGGTGCCGTTGCCCGCGAATAGGCCCACGGACACGGCCCCTCTCTGGCCTTCTGGCTCCAGTCACCGCTGTCGTTGTCACGGAGCTGCTTTCGGTGCTCCGCCATCGCAGCGACGAACATCTCGTTGAACTTGGTCTGATCCATATCGTTGTCCTCCTCCGGTACAATGGAAAAATCGGGGGCGGCCATAGCCGCCGATCTTGCTGTAGGTCGGGGGATAGCTCTTGTCCTGGACGCAGCCGCCGTTCTCTACGACACCTGCTGCGGAACTGGTGTTGCCCTCGATGGTGTACACCGGCCTCCGGCCACCTTCTCCACGATGCCGGTGTGATACATGGTCTTGCCGCCGTCTTTCGTGATTGGCGGAGCCGGTGCATCCGGCCCCCATCCCCTTCTTGGCTTGGCAGAGCAGGTTTCATCCTACTTCAAAACCGAAGGTGTGGATGAAACACCAGTCCGCGAAGAATGTCGCACCAGTTGTAGCCGTTCTTCTTGCGTTGTAGACCACACCCAGGGCATCCAGATCACGGGCATATTTGTTCCAGTTCCCGTCCCCGGCGTTGGCCGTCTTATCATCGAGATGGGCGTTGGTCTCCTCTCAATGTAGCCGATTTTCGGCTCGGGCCGTGGCCAGCAGTCTATCAACCGGCTTCATGGCCATCATCCTCTCCGAC
>VOFD01001842.1_pt1 | contig 38208 bp, 50 predicted proteins | sample 5384101 | NCBI WGS metagenome assembly VOFD01 (sample SAMN12384723, study PRJNA508395) | human gut metagenome | isolation source: healthy gut C | host: Homo sapiens
TTAAAATATCAGCGGCACTGGCCAAGGTGGCTTCCGCGCTGTAAATCTCCAGGATCGAATACTGTGGGTGCAGCCGGTCGGCCCGGCAGGCCAAGCGCAGCTGGCCGGAGAAGGGCAGCGCTTTAATCGCCTCATAGAGCCGTCTAACCATGGCGTCTGTTTCGATGATCATCAGGCAGACCGCTTCGTGCCCCTCCGGCAGGCTGGCGCACGCGTAAATCTCACTGGCCCCTCCGTGCCGGATTCGGTAAAGATCCTCCTGCGCCTCATTGGTGAATCGGGTGTAGTAGACGTGCAAGACGTCGTGAACCACAGCCTGCGTAAAGCAATTGACCTTTCTCTGCTCAAAAAGGGATTGCAGGCGGTCTGTCAGATCGCGCGGGATCGTTTTGCAGTAAGCATAGGTGTTGCTTGGAATATGGTAAAAAGCACGGCCCCGTTCATCGCAATTACAGGCAGTGAAAGGGATTTCGCCGATGAGCGGCAGGAAGGAGGCGGGGGTACGGTCTGTCACCGCAGTGATCCTTGCGCCCTGGTTCAGCAGGTGCGTGAGTCGGATTTTGGAGAAGGAGCTTAAGGGCTTTTTCCTGTTCCCACAGCACGCCGTCCAGCCCGGTGATAAAAAGGGTGTTCCGGTCCTTCCTGCGGGGGAGGCGGGCGGCGTTGACCGCGAGCGATACGGCAATGCCAATCAGCGTGTCGATGATACGGTTAATGGCAAATAAATATGGGTTCACATCCGCGCCGTGTGAGATGGTAACGCTTAGAAATACCACGCAGGTGATATAAGAGGCTGAGGTCTTTTTAAGACCACCGTGAGATAGATCAGCACGACTATGCAAAGGGATACAATGAGATATTGCAGGATGGGCATGCCTTTTTGGCAGCCAAGCCCGTTCCGCCAGCAGCACAAGCATGCCAAACAGGCCACCAATAAAGGTGCCCACGCTGCGGTTGAATGCAACCTTCACGCTGTTGGAAACAAAGGGCTGCATACAGAGAATTGCGGCAATGGCAGAATAAAAGGGGCTCCCCTGATGATTCCGCAGCAGGTCAATGAGGAAACATAAAAAACCGCAAGTGCGGTTTTCACGATTCGCATTCAATCTTGGGCATGATATGATCCAAATCCTTATTTTTGAAATGAGTTGAAAAAGGAAAGAAGGATACCAAAGCAGCTTTCACTGCTCCGTATCCTCTTCTTTTCCCCAGCCTTCGTCATGATATCCCTCGGGATACTTCCAATTGCGGCAAAGGTTTTCATAGCGGGCGTATGCCATGCGGACGGCGTCTTCCCAGGAAAGATAAATTTCCTTGCTGGCATTTTCACCAACCTGCCGCATTTTTTCCGGATCACTCAGCATGCGTTCCAGAGCCCTGGCATACGCACTGGCGTTTTCCTCGCTAAGATAGCCGGTTACGCCTTCTTCGATCCCTTCCGCGGCACAGCTGCCGGCGATCAAAAGGCTGGGGCATCCGCAGGCGGCTGCCTCCCGGACGACGAGCCCGTTTGTGTCAAAGGTGGAGGGGAAAAGGAATGCGTCAGCCCGGCTATAGAAGGCGCGCAGCTTGTTGCGGTCACTCATCTTGCCTATAAAGGTTACATCCTTTGCAAGGCCGATTTTAACCGCATATTTTTCTGCGGCCCGCATGTCGGTGCCCTTCCCGATCATAAACATACGGAAGGAATGCCCGGATTCCTTATAAATCCGCAGCGCATCCAGCATTAGGCGCAGGTTTTTATACCACATCATACGCCCCACAAACAAGAGCACGGGCACACCATCCTGCAAATGATATTGTGCCGTGATTGCGGCGGTATCTACTCTGCCGCGTGGAAAATCTACGCCATTTGGCATCACGATATAATCGCCGGTGTATCCCAGGGAGCGCAGGTTTTCCCCAGCCCCTTCGCTGACAACCCATACCTCGTCCGCTATTTTGATATGGTTGACGATAAAGCGGATGAAAAAATCCTGCAAAGGCTTGGTGGGCGCGCGTTTGCGGATATCATAATCATATTTGGTGTGATAGGTGGCAACCATCGGAATTTTCTGCTCCTGCACGATCAGCTTTGCAAAATGTGCGGAGGCAAGCGGGCAATGGTAATGCAGCAGATCCAGCTTTTTGCTGCGCACATAATTGCGAAACGCATGCTTAAACGGCCACCCCAAACCGGTATTCATCCTTCTTGCTCAGAGGGAAGGATTTGTAGCGGTATACCTCGTAAGGATAGCCGGTATCCTTCACGCCGGGCACGCGCGGCGTAATCACCATCACTTCGCCGAGCTTGTCCTGAATGATATTGGCATAGTTGAGCGTTGCAGTGGATGTGCCGTCAAGCGTGGGAGGGAACGCATCGTTCATCAATCCGATCTTGAGCTTCAGTGTCCTCACCGCTTCCTTTTATCTTGGTTAGATTTGTTTTATGATACAACACTGCGTCAAAAAACGCAAATATTTTTGCAAAGCTTGAAAAGCCAAAGGCGGTGTTTCTCAATCTCACATGCTGGTACCAACGCTTTTTACAAAAAGAGTTCCTGTTTTTCTTTTTTTTCAGTTTGCGGGGGAGCCAGACCACAACTTTTTAAAAAGTTTATCAAAGAAAATCCCAAGTAGGTATTGGAACTTTTGCGGGAATGCTTTATAATGACTGTGTAACTATTTAAAAGGTAGAATGGTATCAAATTTCTGGAAGCCGGCGGCAGCGCTTCTTCGTTGCCTGGGCAGAAAAGGCGGTGCTTATGAGTTCCAAATATTCTGTTTCTCTTGAAAAGGTCATCCGGGATCATTCCCTGGAAGCGCTTTATTTGCCGAAGGCCGCATCTGATCTCTATATTTCTTCTTACGACGTAAACCGCCCTGGCTTAATCCTGACGGGCTACAATGATTATTTTGACCCAAGCCGCGTGCAGTTTTTAGGGCTGACAGAGCTTGCGTTTCTCGATAGCCTTTCGCCGGAGGAGCGCGCAAAGCGCGTAGAAAACTTTATGTGCCGCCAGCCCTGTGCGGTGTTGATTACCCGTAATCTGGAATGCCCGGATGTGCTGCGGGAAAATGCGCAAAATACGAAGTGCCCTTTTGCGTACGGCGGATACAACCTCCAGCTTTATGTCCGCGCTGATCTCCTATTTGAATGTAGAGCTGGCCCAGCGGGTCACGCGCCACGGCGTGCTCGTGGAGGTAGCGGGCGAGGGCGTTTTGATCCTTGGCGACAGCGGCGTGGGCAAAAGCGAAACGGCAATAGAGCTGATTAAACGCGGCCACCGTCTGATTGCGGATGATGCCGTTGAAATCCGCCGTGTTTCTTCCCGCACGCTGGTTGGCTCCGCGCCCGATAATATCCGCCATTTCATTGAACTGCGCGGAGTTGGCATCATCAATGCCCGCCGTATTTTCGGTATGGGCGCCGTTAAGATGACGGAAAAAATCGATCTAGTCATTCAGTTGGAGCCGTGGGATAGTGAAAAGGTATACGACCGTATGGGCCTTGACAACGAGTTTACCACCATCCTCGGCATCAGCGTGCCGGCGGCTGTGATTCCCGTAAAGCCGGGCCGCAATCTTGCAATCATTATTGAAGTAGCCGCCATGAACAACCGTCAGAAAAAGATGGGCTACAATGCGGCGCGGGAGTTGCTGCGCAATTTGGGGATGGATGACGGCGGCGAACCGGACGCTCCCGACCCTGGGATTTGGCAGCGCTTTTAAATTGGCTTTTCGCGCGGGTGAGCGAATGGAACCCCAGAGCGCATTCTGCCGTGGGGTGCGCATGCAGCGGCTTTCATTGGATTGCCCGGCAAGGCAGTTTATGATAGATAGATTTTGGAACACGGAGGACTGGGAACATGTACAGAGTAGGCGTTGATTTAGGCGGCACAAATATCCGTTCAGGCGTAGTGGACGATCAATTCAAAATTATCGGTGTTGGTGAGTTGAAAACCAATGCGCCCCGCCCGGCTGCGGAGATTTTTGACGATATTACAAAAACCGTACATATGGCAGTGGAAGCTGCCGGACTCACAATGGATGATATCTCCTCCGTCGGGGTGGGCACGCCCGGTACGGTCAATAAAACGACCGGTTATATCGAATTTTCTAATAATCTGGATTTTCAAAACGTTCCTGCGCAGGAAATGCTGCGCGAGCGTCTTGGCAAGCCGGTCTATTTGGAAAATGATGCAAACTGCGCGGCCTATGGAGAGGCGAAAGCGGGCGCAGGCGCGGGTGTCAAAGATTTCATTGCCATTACGCTCGGCACAGGCGTGGGCAGCGGCATCATTGTGGATGGGCATATCCTCAACGGCGCGAACTTTGCCGCGGGCGAAATGGGCCATATGGTAATTGTCGTGGATGGTGAGCAGTGTAACTGCGGCCGCCGCGGATGTTGGGAGCGTTATGCTTCCGCCACCGCGCTGATTGCGCAGACAAAGGATGAAATGCGCCATGCGCAGGATAGTATGATGTGGGAACTGGTTGATAATAATATTGATGCGGTCAATGGGCGCACAGCCTTTGATGCAATGCGCAAGGGCGATGTTGCTGCAAAGCGCGTGGTAGATCGCTATATTTATTATGTAGCGTGTGGAATTATCAATGCTATCAACATTTTCCAGCCGGAAATTATCTGCGTGGGCGGCGGCATCGGCCATGAGAAGGAAACGCTGTTGGAGCCCCTTCGCCAGCATGTCCGCCGGGAGCGCTACAGCATGTATTCCTCCAAGCAGACGAGAATTTGCTCGGCAGAGCTGGGCAATGATGCGGGCGTGATCGGCGCTGCGCTGCTGGATCATTGACGCTGCAGGTTTGGCCAACTGCTCCAGGTTGGCTCATGATAGATCAAATTCAATGCCTGTCCTGCCCGGCTGTGTTGAGGACGTGAAAAGGCTGAAATATCAAATCTCATTCGCCTTCCCGCTGCCATTGGCCGCGGGGAGGCGAATTCGGAAAAGGTATGAGAATTGCATGAACGGACTCGATACGGTAGAAGCGCTTGCCACTGATCTCGGCTGCCCGGCAAAGCGCAATGCACCCATGAAGGAGTATACCTCCTTTCGAACGGGCGGGCCTGCCGACCTGCTGGTGGAACCCCAGAGGGGAAGAGCAATTGGCGCAAATTTTACGATGCTGCAATGCGCAGGGGCTTCAGCCGGTAATTTTAGGCAATGGAAGCAATGTGCTGGTTGCCGATGAGGGGCTTCGCGGCGTTGTGCTGTGCCTCGTGTCGGGGCTTTCTATGCTGCACGAGCAGGATGGCGTGATCACCTGTGGGGCGGGCGTCAGCATGAACCGCCTGTGCCGGTTCGCTTTAGAGAAAGGCTTGACCGGCCTGGAGTTTGCCTTTGGCATTCCGGGGAGTGCCGGCGGCGCAGCGTTCATGAACGCGGGCGCTTACGGCGGTGAGATGAAGGATGTTTTGGCTGGCTGCACGCATCTGACGCAAAGCGGCGAGCGCGGCAGGCTCATGGGGGATGAGCTGGAGCTTGGATACCGGCGCAGCGCCTACCGGGAAAATGGATTTTTGATTACCTCTCTGCTTCTCCGCTTGGCTCCTGGCGACAAGACAGCGATCAAGGCCCGCATGGAGGAGCTGATCGCCCGCCGTAAGGCGAAGCAGCCTTTGGAATACCCAAGCGCGGGCAGCACCTTCAAGCGGCCGGAGGGCTATTTTGCCGGTGCCTTGATCGAGGGCTGCGACCTGAAAGGGCATCCGTCGGCGGGGCGCAGGTGAGCGAGAAGCATGCGGGGTTTGTCATCAATCACGGCGGTGCAACGTCGGCAGATATTCTTGCCCTGATCCGCCTAATTCAGGATACGGTATATGCCGAAAAAAGGCGTTCGGCTGGAGCCGGAGGTACGTTTGCTGGGCTTTTGAACTGCCCAAACTGGCCCAAGTTGCCTGGGGTGCGCAAGGAGGAAATAAGATGGATTTTATTATCATCACCGGGATGTCCGGCGCGGGAAAGTCCCGTGCGGTTGACGCCTTGGAGGATATCGGATTTTTCTGTGTCGATAATATCCCACCCAAACTGATCCGCACTTTTGCACAGCTAATTCTCCAATCGCAGGAAAAGCGCGATAAGGTAGCGGTTGTAACCGATATCCGGGCCGGGAATTTTTTTGATGATTTTTTAGAATCCCTTGATGAACTCAAGGCGATGGGCTGCGACTACAAGCTTCTTTTTTATTGAGGCGAGCAATGAGATCATCCGCCGCCGGTATAAGGAAACGCGCCGCAAGCACCCACTTTCCGATCAGGCAAAAGGCTCCATCGACGACGCGATCAATGCGGAGCGGGCGATTCTGGCGCCTGCCCGCCAGCGCGCGGATTATATTGTGGATAGCTCCCAGTACACTACCACGCAGTTCCGCGAGCGGATTGCCGGGATGTTTCTGGAGGATTCTGCCCGGATTATGCAGATCCACTGTGTTTCGTTCGGCTTTAAATATGGCATCCCCAATGAGTCGGATTTGGTTTTCGATGTGAGGTGCCTGCCCAATCCCTTTTATGTGGACGAGCTCAAAGGCCACACCGGGCTGGAGGCTCCGGTGCGGGATTTTGTCATGAAATGGCCGCAGGCACAGGGCTTGGTGCCAAAGCTAATGTCGCTGGTGGATTATCTGGTTCCACTTTACCGGAATGAGGGGAAAAGCCAGTTGGTTATCGCGGTGGGCTGCACGGGCGGACGGCACCGCTCGGTGGTGTTTGCCGAGCTGTTGAGCGAGCATTTTGCACAGCAGGGCCTGCGCGTCAGCATCCAGCATCGGGATATCAAAAAGTAGCCTGGGTCCGGCTGTCTTTTATACTTTTTTATTTGATTTATGGAGAGGGATAGGGAGCGCATCTATGTCATTTTCATCACAGGTAAAAGCAGAGTTGGCTTCTGTTGAGAATACACCTTGCTGTATGCATGCGCAAACCTATGGTTTGCTGTTGTTCAGCAGGGCCTTTTTCTTTTGCTGAGATTTCCATGCAGACAGATACCGAGCAGATCGCGCGGATGTATCACGGGGGTATCCAGCGGAGGCTGGGGTAGAGGCGAGCTTGACACAATCTGCCTCCGGTAAATTCAAAGTATATGTCCGCACGGCTGCCCAGCGGCAGCAGGTGATGGCGGCTTTTGGGCATGAAAAGGGGGAATTGGCCCTTCGGCTCAACCGGGCGAACCTCACGGGCGACTGCTGCATGGCGGCGCTTCTGCGGGGTGCTTTTTCTCGCCTGTGGAACGCTGACGGATCCGGAAAAGGATTATCATCTGGAATTTGTCGTTCCTTACCGCTATATCAGCCGAGATTTGGCAAAGCTGCTCAATGAATTGTCTCTTGCGCCAAAGCAGCTGGAGCGTAAGGGGAGCCATGTGGTCTATTGCAAGGATAGCGGGCAGATTGAAGAAATCCTTACGCTGATGGGCGCGCAAAATGCGGCGCTGGAATTGATGGGCATCAAAATGTATAAGGATATGCGCAATAATATCAACCGCAAAACCAATTTTGAAACGGCGAATATCTCCCGCACTGCCAATGCGGCGGCGGAGCAGGTTTATGCCATTGAAGCAATCCTTGAGCATGCCGGGGTGGAATCTCTACCGGAAGAGCTCAAGGAAATTGCCCTGCTCCGGCTGGAAAACCCGGAAATGAGCCTGCGGGAGCTAGGAGAGGCGCTTTCGAGCCGATTTCCCGCTCTGGCGTCAATCATCGTCTCCGACGATTGGTCTCCATTGCACAGGAGACAGCACCCGGCCTTTTTGAACAGAAAAAAACAGAAAAGGATGGATGATCGTTGTATACCATGATTGAGGCATTCACACAGGAGTCGGCAGCGCTTTTTTGCCGACTGTGGATATGATTCGAACTATGGAACCGTCCAAGTGTCCGATCGGATGGATTTAAGCCCGTTCCAATGCAATGGCGCGTTTGCCGCGGCGAAGCAGTATCACAAAGCCCCGGCAGTGATTGCCGACGAGGTTGCGGCGGCCCTGGAGGGCAGCCCGCTTTTTTGCCAAGGCGGAGCCCGCGGGCCCCGGGTTTTTAAATTTGACGCCGCGGGATGAATGGCTCGCGGCCTATGCGGCAGGGGTCGCCCAGGATTCCAGCATGGGGATTCCGCAAATTGGGCAGGGGAAACCATCCTGATCGATTATGGCGGGCCGAATGTGGCGAAGCCTCTGCATATCGGCCATTTACGCTCCGCGATCATCGGGGAGGCGCTCAAACGCATTGCGCGCGCATGCGGCTACCGCGTGATTGGCGATATCCATTTGGGCGATTGGGGGCTCCAGATCGGCTTGGTGATTGCGGAGCTTTCCGACCGGCATCCAGAGTGGCGCTGCTTTGCATCGGATTTTGAGGCGGAGAGAGAATCGGCGCCGCCGCTTGACCCCGATACGCTCAGTGAGGTTTATCCGTTTGCAAATGCCCGCAGCAAGGAGGACCCTGCTTTTCGTGAGCGCGCGAAGCAGGCAACCGTGAAGCTGCAGGAGGGCCATGCGGGCTACCGCGCTCTGTGGCGGGAGCTGATGCGGGTATCGGTTGCGGATTTGAAGCAAAATTATGAAAAGCTCGGCGTCAGCTTCGACCTGTGGTATGGCGAGAGCGACTCGGACCGGTATATTCCGGAATTGATGCGGATTCTGGAAAGCCAAAATCTCCTGCGTCTGAGCGACGGCGCCCTTGTGGTCGATGTAGCGCGGGAGGAGGATAAGGCGACCGTTCCCCTGTGATCGTCAAAAAATCGGATCACTCCAACATCTACGCCACAACAGACCTTGCCACGCTTTTGCAGCGCCAGCGTGATTTTGCGCCGGATCACATTTGGTATGTGGTGGATAACCGCCAGAGCCTTCATTTTACACAGGTATTCCGCTGTGCCAAAAAGGCCGGGATTGTTCCTTCGAATATGGAACTTCAGTTTTTGGGGTTCGGCACCATGAACGGCCCGGATGGCAAGCCTTATAAAACACGCGACGGCGGCGTGATGCGCCTGGAGGATCTGATCCATACCGTCACAGCGGCAGCGCGGGCCAAAATGGAAGATTCCTCCTTCCTCACGGAGGGGGAGCGCGAAGAATGCGCCCGCAAAATCGGCGTGGCTGCCATCAAATTTGGCGATCTCATCAATCAGCGCACCAAGGATTATATTTTTGATTTGGAGAAGTTTCTTTCCTTTGAGGGGAAAAACCGGCACCTATCTGCTCTATACCATCACGAGAATCTGCTCAGTTCTGAAAAAGTTTGGGTCTGCCCCAATGCCCGCACCCATGCATTTTTATAGCGATACGGAGCGGATGCTCATCACACAGCTGCTGCTGAGCGGGGATGTTTTTTGCCGTGCAATGGGTGAACGGGCGCCCAACGAGATTTGCGAGCACGCCTATCAAATCGCCTCCCTGTTTTCCCGTTTTTATCACGACAGCCATGTGCTGAGTGAGCCGGATTTGCAGAAGCGTGGGGATTGGATTGCCCTGATGGCGCTGACCAAGCGGATTTTGGAGCTTCATTTAAACGTGCTGGGGATCGAGCCGGTCGATCATATGTAGCATATCAAAACAAAAAGGAAAACGGATGCAACAATCCGGAGCAAAAAAGCCACTGATTCATCAGTAAACCCTCAATGTGTTTGATTGAAAAATGGAGGTGCAGAAATTGAAGCGGCTTTTTTTCTCTTTTTTGGTTGGAATATTCGTGCTGTCTCTATCCGCTTGCAGCGGAAATCCACAGGAGCCATCCACCGGAACGCCGAATGCATCAGGCGGAACAAATTCGGCCGAAGCAGATGATGCTGCCAACCCGACGGGCAGCACAACAGCAGCGCAGCAGTCCTCCCACGCCGCCATCTCTCCACTGAAAAAAGTGAAGGATCCGGGCAAAATTGCCTTTGATGATTATAACCGCCAGGCGGATCTCCGTGCCGCTAACCCGATCGACGACCCCTTTTTGCAGGCGGTCAATGCCTTTGCCGGGGCGCTGTCTGTTCAAACGCTACGCGGGCAAAGCGGGAATCTGAATCTTTCCCCGGTGAGCCTTTATCTGGCGTTATCGCTCGCCACATCCGGCGCAAAAGGAGCAACGCAGGAGGAATTGCTGGCGGCCCTGGGGCTCAGCGGCAAAAGCACGGACTATCTGGCCACACAATCCAGCCATTTGTTCCAGCGGCTTTATCGGGAGAATGAGGTTGGCCGGCTGCGCGTGGCAAATTCAATTTGGCTGCGTCAGGATGGCAATTTCCGCGAAGCGTTTGTTGACCAGGCGGCCGAAAAAATTTTACGCTTCCGCCTACCGTGTGGATTTTAGCGACCCCAAAACGGCTCAGGCGATGAGCAAATGGATTTCGGAGCAGACAAACGGGGTTCTGGAGCCTGAAATTTTCTTCCAGGGGAATCAGTTGCTGACGTTGCTGAACACCATCTATTTTAAGGATGAATGGATGGATCGTTTTGAACGCCAGCAAACGAAGCCGGATGTTTTTATGCATCGGCCCGGCAAACCGTGCAATGCGATTATATGAACAGGACGTATGCCATGCACCCTTATACGCGTGGGGAGGGATTCACCCGCTCGGCCTTATCGCTGAAAAACGGCGGCAGGATGGTGTTTATCCTACCGGATCAGGGCACATCCATTGATGTACTGCTCGCGTCCCCGCAGAAAGCGGCTTCCCTGTTCCTGGGAGAGGATCAGGGCGCGGGCAAGGTCGTGTTCCAAATCCCGAAGTTTTCTTTTGGCAGCAAGCTGAATTTGAAGGAAACGCTGCATGCGATGGGGGTTCGCCGTGCATTTGCATCAGATCAGGCGGATTTCTCCGGGATGACGCAGGATCAGGCGTTTTATCACAAGTTTTGCAGGAAACCCACATTGCGATTGATGAAAAGGGCGTGGAGGCGGCCACATTTACAAAGATCGATTATGCAGGAATGGCCGCACCCAATGAGAATGAGGCTCATATGATCCTCAATCGTCCGTTTTATATGGGGTTGTATCAGATGGGGTGCTGCTCTTTGCGGGCGTGTGCAACAATCCCGCAGAGAGCTAACAGGGCACTTTGGCAAACAAACCAGCTGTGTGTCGATTGGGAGTCGTGCACAGCTGGTTTTGTGTTTTCCTGTGTTTTCAAAAGTATTTACAAGGATGCTTCCGTTCGAAAACAGTAGACGAATCCGTGAAAAACAGGTAGAATAGAATACAGCAGAAAGAAAGGCGAGCCCCTCTCCGTTTCATAAGGCGGCCGGCTTGCGGAAAAGAGGTTTTTCAGATCATGTCAAACGATATCTTGTCAAAGGAATGGAAGCAATTCAAAAGCGGAACGGATATCCGCGGCGTTGCAATGAGCGAGCCCGGAGGAGAGGCTGTTACCCTCACCGATGGGGCCGTTTACCGCATGGCAATGGGGTTTGCCTGCTGGCTGAACCGCCGGTTGACAAAGGAGAGCTTTACTGTTGCGGTGGGGCATGATTCCCGCTCTCAGCGGGACGTATGAAGAAGCAGGTGATCTCTGCCCTGACGGACGCCGGCTTTGCGGTGAAAGACTGCGGCCTTTCCTCCACGCCCGCCATGTTTATGACAACGGTGCAGCTCGGCTGTGACGCGGCCGTGCAGATCACAGCCAGCCATCACCCATGGCAGCGCAACGGCTTGAAATTTTTTACCCGCGGGGGGCGGCTGGAGGGCGCGGATATCGAAGCGATCCTCCTTTTTGCGCAAAATGAGGAGAAATGCCCGGCCAGCACAGTGGGTGAGGTGGAGCAAATCAGCTTTATGAATGACTATGCCGCCTCCCTGCGGGATACGATCTGCCGCGGCGTAAATGCGGATGATTATGAGCGCCCCCTGCGCGGTTACCACATCGTTGTGGACGCGGGCAATGGCGTGGGCGGATTTTATGCCGAGAAGGTGTTGGCCCCCTTGGGAGCCGATATGACAGGCAGCCAGTTTTTGGAGCCGGATGGCCATTTCCCGAACCATATCCCCAACCCGGAAAATGAGGCCGCCATGCAAAGCATCTGCAAAGCAACGCTTGCAAACCATGCGGATCTCGGCGTGATTTTTGATACGGATGTGGACCGGGCAGGCTGCGTAGACCATAGCGGCAACGAGATCAACCGCAACCGCCTTGTCGCGCTTGCCGCCTGCATCGCTCTTGAAGGCAACGAGGGGGGCACGATTGTAACCGATTCGATCACCTCCAGCGGGCTGAAGGCTTTTTATTGAAAAGGATCTAGGCGGGAAACACCACCGTTTCAAGCGCGGCTACAAAAATGTGATCGACGAGGCGCAGCGGCTTACCGCGCAGGGGATTAACACGCCCCTCGCCATTGAAACCTCCGGCCATGCGGCGCTGCAGGAAAACTATTTCCTCGATGACGGCGCCTACCTGATGACGAAAATCATCATCAAAATGGCGCAGCTCGGCAAGGCGGGGAAACACTTGGAGGATTTAATTGCCATGCTGGAAGAACCGCTGGAAAGCCGGGAATTCCGCATGCCGATCACCTGCGAGGAGTTTAAACCCTATGGCGAGCGTGTGATCGAAACAGTGGCCTCCTATGCGGCGAGCCGGCCCGCCTGGCAGATTGCACCTGATAATCACGAGGGCATCCGCATTGCGTTTGACAAGGAGCACGGCGACGGCTGGTTTTTGCTGCGCCTGAGCGTGCATGATCCGATCATGCCGCTAAATATCGAGAGCGATACGATGGGCGGCGTGATGATGATCGCGCATCAGCTCTATGAGGCGCTGAAAGGCTGCGCCAGCCTGGATATCACCCCGCTGAAAAAGTTTATCGAATAGCTGCCGCGTCTGTGCCCGTGTATTGGCGGTGGCAATCAAATTTTAGATCGTAAAGTTGGTTGGAAGATGAATTCGTTTTACCCATCACAATGGAAGAGATGAAGCAAAGGGGGTGGGAGCAGCCCGATTTTTTGTGTATGTTTCGGGCGACGCCTACGTCGATCACCCGAGCTTCGGCGCGGCGCTCATCACTCGCGTGCTGGAAGCGGCTGGCTTCAAGGTTGCAATGCTCTCCCAGCCGGATTGGCACAACACAAAGGGATTTTATACGGTTTGGGAGGCCGCGGCTGGGCTTTTTGGTTTCCTCCGGCAATATCGATTCCATGGTAGCCCATTACACGGCGGCGAAAAAAAAAAGGAGCGAGGATGCTTACACGCCCGGCGGAAGGCCGGCAAGCGGCCCGACCGTGCGGTGATCGTCTATTGCCAGCGGATCCGGGAGGCCTATGGCACGGAGATTCCGCTGGTGATCGGCGGGCTGGAGGCCTCCCTCAGGCGGTTTGCGCATTACGACTATTGGGACGATGCGATCCGCCCCTCCATTCTGTTCGACTCCGGCGCGGATTTGCTGATTTACGGGATGGGAGAAAACCAAGTCATTGAGATCGCGCGGCGGCTGGATGCGGAGGAGCCGGTTGCTTCCCTGACGGATATCCGGGCACCTGCTACGCCGTCGATGTGCATGAAACGCCGCTTTATGGGAAGGAGTGCCCCTCCTACGAAAATGTACTGAAGTCCAAACAGGAATATGCAGTTTCCTGCCGCATCCAACAGGATGAGCAGGATCATATCCGGGGAAAGCTGCTTAAGCAGCGGCACGGCAGCCGAATGCTTGTGCAGAATCCGCCGATGAATCCGCTCACCCAGCAGGAGCTGGATCGCGTGTATGCGCTGCCCTATCAGCGCACCTATCACCCTTCTTACGAGCCGCTTGGAGGTGTCCCGGGGATTGCGGAGGTGGAATTTTCCATCACGCACAACCGTGGCTGTTTTGGCGCGTGCAATTTTTGCTCACTTGCGTTCCATCAGGGGCGGTATGTGACCACACGCAGCAAAAAATCCATCCTGGCGGAGGCGCAGAAGCTCACAAAGCTCCCGCATTTCAAGGGCTATATCCATGATGTCGGCGGGCCGACGGCCAACTTTCGCCGCCCGTCCTGCGATTTGCAGGAGAAAAACGGCCTGTGCAAGGGCAAAAATCGCCCCCAAGCCCTGCCCGCAGCTGAAGGCGGATCAGAGCGAGTATCTGGATATCCTGCGCTCCGTTCGCTCGATGGATGGGGTGAAAAAGGTGTTTATCCGCTCCGGCATTCGGTATGACTATTTGCTGGAGGATAAAGACGACAGCTTTTTCCAGGAGTTGGTGGAGCACCATGTCAGCGGCCAATTAAAGGTTGCACCGGAGCATTGCTCTGCTGCCGTGCTTGATAAAATGGGCAAGCCGCATATTGAAGCATATCTGCGCTTTGCAAAGCGCTATTTTGATTATACGAAGCAAATCGGCAAGGAGCAGTATCTTGTGCCGTATCTCATGTCCTCCCATCCGGGCAGCACGCTGAAGGATGCGGTGGAACTGGCGCAATTTTTGAAGCGGGAAAAGCTGCGCCCGGAGCAGGTGCAGGATTTTTACCCCACGCCGGGCACCATTTCCACCTGCATGTTTTATACGGGGCTGGATCCTTACACAATGGAAACGGTCTACGTTGCGCGCACGCCGAAGGAAAAGGCGCTCCAGCGCGCGCTGCTCCAGTATTTTAAGCCGCAGAACCATGCACTGGTGGAAGAGGCGCTTCGCCGTGCGGGCAGGCCTGATCTGATCGGGAATGGGGCAAACTGTCTGATCCGCCCGCAAGCGGGTGTGGGGAAGCCTGGAGGATCAAAAAAAGAGATTTGCAGAATCATCAAAGGGGAAAAGGCAGAATGGCCAAACGAAGAGCGGGCAAAGGGGCGCGAAAAAAGCGCGCCGCCCTTGAGATACTTGGCGCAATCCTTGTGCTGGTCTGTGGGTTTATTACCGTGGCGCCTCAGCTCAACTTGCCGTTTTCCGTGCCTACCTGGCAGGAGATTTTCAGCAGCGCGAAGCTGACGGAACTGTCGGAGGCGGCAAAACAGCCGCTTTCCGTCCACTATATCGACGTTGGGCAGGGCGATTCCATCCTCATCAAATCAGAGGGGCTCAATGTGCTGATCGACGCAGGCGAGCGTGGCAATGGGGAGCAAATTCTCTCCTATCTGGAAACGCAGGGTGTCAAAAGCCCGATTATGTGATTGCAACGCATCCGCATTCCGATCACATCGGCAGCATGGCGGAGGTTTTGAAGGGGATTCCGGTTGCAAACGTCATCATGCCGCGCCTTTCGCAGAAGAGCACGCCCACCACAAAAATATATGAGAATTTTTTGCAGGCCATCAACGATTCCGGCGCAAAGGTGATCGCCGCAGCCCCAGGGCAAACCTACGAAGGCGGGCGCGCTGTGATGACGGTGCTCGGCCCTTGCCAGCAGGAGGATGATCTCAACAATATGTCCGTTGTCGTGCGGCTCGATTTTGGCTCGACCTCCTTCCTCTTCACAGGGGATGCGGAAACGCCGAGCGAAAACGCGATCCTGAAAAAGGGGGCGGATGTTCACGCCGACGTTTTGAAGATGGGGCATCATGGCAGCCGGACGTCCTCCGGAAATGCATTTCTGGAGAAGGTTTCGCCAGCATTCTGCGTGATTTCCTGCGGCGCGGGCAATGATTATGGTCATCCGCATGAGGAAACGCTCAAAAAGCTGGAGAAGCGGGGCATCACGCCTTTCCGAACAGATCAGGATGGCACGATTGTCATCGGCAGCGACGGCAGCATGCTCTATTGCGCAACAGAAAAGTCAGGCCAGGAACTGACGGCCAAACGGCAGGCTGCTTAATACGCAATTTTTATGGGCGGCTGCCAAATAGCCGCCCTGTTTTAAAAAAAAGAAGAGAAAGGGGATGCAAGCTTTGTCTACTCTGATCATTGACCGCTTTGAAGGCGATTTTGCCGTTTGTGAGCGGGAGGACTGCACGATGGTGAGTATTGAAAAAAACCGGTTGCCCAAGGGCGTGCGGCCCGGCAATATTTTAAAAATGGAGGAGGACGGTACAATCCGGCTGGATGCGGAGGAGGAGCTTCGCCGCAGGGAGATGATTTTCAGGATGCAGGAGAGCCTGTTTGAAAATTCGGACGAGGAATCCATATGAATATCCGAATTTTACGAGCTTCAAAAAACGATATTCCTTTGATTCATGAAATGCAGGTGCAGGCGTTTATGCCCCTGTTACGTAAATATAAAGATTACGACAGTAGCCCGGCCTGTGAAACACGGAAGCGCATTTTTGAAAAATTTTTGGAACCCAATACAACCTATTTTTTGATTCTATGTGATAACAAACGTGTTGGTGCAGTTCGTGTGATCAAAACGGATGAAGCATCATGCTGGATAGCACCCGTATTTATAATTCCGCAATATCAAAAGAAAGGGATCGCGCAGAAGGTGTTTGCTTTGCTGGAACAGGCATATCCGAATGTCATGCTTTGGAAGCTCGACACGATCCTTCAGGAAAAAGGGAATTGCCATCTATATGAAAAGCTTGGCTATCGTCAAACCAGAAAAATCCATCACAGGAATGATGCGATGGACATCGTGTATTATGAAACAGTTCGCTAAGATTAACTCCTAAAAAATTTGTCTTTTTCCCTCGGAAATATCCTTGACTTTTTCCCGTTCCTATCGTATGATATACAATGTTTTCTGCTTTAATAGCGAAAAGCTTTAAAGCATAAAAACTTTAAAGCGCTATTAATTGCGGCGGGAATTCAAGGTTAAGGGAGATGATCCGGGTGGAAAATACTGCGGTGTGGGTGACGATTGCTGTTTATATCCTTGCAATGATGGTGGTCGGCATCTATTCTGGGCGTAAATCCAAAAGCATTGCCGATTTCACGGTCGGCGGGCGCAACGCGGGGGCTTGGCTTTCCGCTCTGTCTTATGGCACCGCGTATTTCAGCGCGGTCATGTTCGTCGGTTATGCGGGGGCACGGGGCTGCAATACGGCCTGTGGGGGATCGCGGCAGGGATCGGCAACGCGGTTTTCGGCTCCTGGCTTGCGTGGCGGGTGCTGGCGCGCAGAACGCGCGACGTTTCCGCCCGGCTGAAGATTAAAACCATGCCGCAGTTCTTCGATGCCCGGTATCAATCGAAGGCGATGAAAACCTTTTCGGCGGTGGTAATCTTCCTCTTCTTGGTGCCGTATTCTGCCTCCGTCTACAAAGGGCTTGCCAGCGTGGCGGATGTATTGCTCGGGATTGATGTGACGGTCTGCATGGTGATTATTGCTGTGGTGGCAATTCTGCTTTTGTTGCTTGGCGGCTACGTTGCGCAGGCGCGTGCTGATTTTGTGCAGGGGATTGTGATGATGTTCGGCGTGGCGTTGCTCATCTTTTTTGTGCTGCGTTCAGAGCAGGTCGATGGCTTTGCGGGCCTTGCGGCCTATGCACAAACCGCTGCTGGTCTCCCGAAGCTTTCAGCTTCCCAGGCTCTCTCTCTCATTGCCACCGTGCTGATGACGAGTTTCGGCACCTGGGGCCTGCCGCAGATGATTCAGAAGTATTTTGGCATCAAAGATGATAAACAGGCAAAGCGCGGCATCGTGATTTCCACGTTCTTTGCTCTGCTTGTCGCGGGCGGCGGGTATTTCATCGGCTCCCTGTGCCATTTGTTTTTCACGAAGGAAACGATGCCTGTGCAGGATTACATCGTGCCGACGATGCTCAAGCTCGTGCGTATGCCGAGCGTTTTGCTCGGCGTTGTGTTGGTGCTGCTGATCGCCGCTTCCGTTTCGACGCTGTGTTCCATCACGCTTTCCGCGGGCTCGACACTCTCAATGGATCTCATCAAGGCGCGCCTCAAGCCCTCCATGACGGATAAAAGCGTTTCCAGCCTCACAAAAGTTCTATGTGTTATTTTTGTGATCGGCTCCTATGTGGTCGCCAATACAGATACGCCGATCCTCGATATGATGAGCTATTCCTGGGGAATCATATCCGGCTCCTTCCTCGCGCCGTATGTGGTGGCGCTGTATTGGAAGAGGATGAACCGCTCCGGCGCATGGGCCGGTATGTGGAGCGGATTTCTCATCGCGCTGGTTCCCGCCGTCAGCAAGCTTCTATCGCTCAGGCGTATCAGCGCCTATTGTTGTAAAGCTCGCGGGGCTTGGCCCTGTGTTCGCGGTAGCTGCAATGATTGTATCGCTTCTACTTTGCTTTGCTGTCAGCGCCATTGATAACCACGCTAGGCAGACCAAGGTCAACACCTTTTTCTACGATGGAGTTGTAGAGCAGGAATAATGAAAAATAGCCAAGCATAAAATTACAGTCACAGATTTTCTGCGGCTGTAATTTTGGCTTATCATTTGGCATATTGCAGGAAAATAATTTGTCCAAACCGCAAAGATATGCTATAATAACGTCTACTGGACAAAACCAAATTGCATGGGCATCTAAAGCTTTTCATGCATAGAAAGCACAAAATATAACAATGAAAAGCGAAATCATCCGAGCTTCCGCCCTTGTTCAGTATCCATAATCACTAGCATTTCTTGGTGGCTTTCTAACATTCTGCGGGTTGATCCCGCTTTCATTAAATTATCAGAGGGAGCCTTTATCATGTTTTTTCAGCCAGAAATTGAAACCATGCCCCGTAGGGATTTAGAGGCGCTTCAACTGGAACGCCTGAAATGGACGGTAGATTACTGCTACCGCAATGTGCCCTTCTACACCAAAAAGCTGGACGAGGCGGGCGTTACGGCGGATAAAATCAAGTCCCTTGCGGATATCCAATACATTCCGCCCACTACGAAGGCTGACCTGCGCGATAATTACCCATTTGGCCTGTTTGCCCAGCCGATGAAAAAGATTGTGCGCATCCATGCCTCCTCCGGCACAACAGGTAAGCCGACAGTCGTAGGCTATACCAAAAACGATCTTGAAATGTGGTCGGACTGCATGGCGCGCCTTGTTATGGCCGCGGGGGCGACTGATGAGGATATTGTGCAGATATCCTTTGGCTACGGAATGTTTACCGGCGCCCTGGGCCTGCACTATGGGCTGGAGAAAATCGGCGCGACCGTTGTGCCCAATTCCAGCGGCAACACGGAAAAAGCGCTGATGTATATGCGCGATTTTCAAACGACGGCCTTGGTTTCCACTCCTTCCTATGCGCTGTATATGGCGGAGACAGCGAAGGAGCTGGGCTACCCCATGAGCGATTACCATCTGCGCCTGGGGCTGTTCGGCTCCGAGGGATGCACACCTGAAATGCGCGCTCAGGTGGAAAAGGGCTGGGGGCTTTTCGCAACGGATAATTACGGCATGAGCGAGCTGGTAGGGCCTGGCGTTTCCGGCGAATGCCGCGAGCGCGACGGCCTGCATTTTAATGAAGATTACTTCTACCCTGAGATTGTCGATTCTGAAACCTTGGAGCCTCAGGCGCCGGGAGAGACAGGGGAGTTGCTGGTAACCACGCTCTGCAAGGAAGGCTTGCCGCTTTTGCGTTACCGCACGAAAGATATCACACGCCTGAATTACGAGCCCTGCAAATGCGGCCGCACCGGCGTGCGTATGGACAAGGTCAAGGGCCGCACGGACGATATGTTGAAAATCCGCGGTGTTAACGTGTTCCGCTCCCAGATTGAAAGCGTGCTGGTGGGCATGGAGCAGATCGGCCCCCATTATCAACTGGTAGTGCGCCGTGAAGGTTATGCGGACACCCTCGAGGTGAAGGTTGAATTGATCGACGGCAGCGTGCTGGAGAGCTATAAAGAGATTGAAGAGCTGCAAAATTACATCCGACACCGGCTGCAAACCGTGCTCGGCATCCAGTGCAAGGTGAGCATCGTCGAGCCGAAAACGCTGGAACGCTTCCAGGGCAAAGCCAACCGCATTCTTGATCTGCGCAATCAGAAATAAGTACGCAACAGAAAATATATGATACATAAAAGTGGAGGATCTCTATGAAAAAGCTGTTATTAGGCAATGAGGCCGTTGCACGCGGCCTATATGAGGCTGGCTGCCGGGTTGCTTCGAGCTACCCTGGCACACCGAGCACGGAAATCACGGAATATGCCGCTAAATATGAGGATATTTACTGCGAATGGGCTCCAAATGAGAAGGTTGCAATGGAGGTTGCCTGCGGCGCTGCCATCGCAGGTGCGCGCTCCTTCTGCGCGATGAAGCACGTCGGCCTCAACGTCGCGGCCGACCCGCTCTTCACCGCCTCGTATACTGGTGTGAATGCGGGTATGGTGATCGCTGTTGCAGATGATCCCGGCATGCATTCCTCACAGAATGAGCAGGATTCCCGCCACCACGCGCAGGCTTCCAAAACAATGATGCTTGAGCCTTCTGATTCGGCGGAATGCTTGGCCTATACAAAATTGGCCTATGAGCTCTCCGAGCAGTTTGACACGCCGGTGATCCTGCGGCTTTCCACGCGCGTTTCCCATTCGCGCAGCCTGTCGGAAACGGCAGAGCGTGTGGACAATGGCGTCAAAGATTATGTGAAAGATCCGCAGAAATATGTGATGATGCCCGCCATGGCTAAGGGCCGCCATGTGGTGGTAGAGGAGCGGTTTCAGGCGGAAACGGCTTGGGCGGAAACAGCTTCGATTAATACAGTGGAATACAATGATACCTCCATTGGCGTGATTGCCGCCGGCATCTCCTATCAATACGCGAAAGAAGCGCTGGGCGACCGTGTTTCCTACCTGAAGCTTGGCTGCGTTTATCCGTTGCCGGTTGAACTGATCAAAGAGTTTGCCGACAAATGCGATACCGTTTATGTGATTGAGCAGCTGGATGATTTTATCGAAACGCACTGCCGTAAGATCGGAGTAGACGTGATCGGAAAAGAAGCCTTTAGCTTCTGCGGCGAATATTCACAGGCTATGATTGCCAAGGCAATTTTGGCGAGGAGAAGAAAAGCCTTCAGGCTGATGTAGCCATTCCGGGCCGTCCGCCCGTGTTGTGCGCGGGTTGTCCACACCGCGGCCTGTTTTATGCGCTGAAAAAGCTGAAGGTCACCGTCAGCGGTGATATCGGCTGTTACACGCTCGGCGCGTTGGCGCCGTTGGGCATGATCGATACCTGCATTTGCATGGGCGCGTCCGTTTCCGCTCTGCACGGGCACAATAAAGCGCGCGAGGGCTCCAACCGCCATTCTGTTGCGGTGATTGGTGATTCTACCTTTATCCACTCCGGCGTGACGGGATTGATTGATATTGCATATAATCAGGGTAATTCTACCGTGATTATTCTGGATAACAGCATCACCGGCATGACCGGCCACCAGCAGAACCCCACCACAGGCTACACGATCAAGGGCGATCCAACCGCGGCCGTCAGCCTTGAGGCACTGTGCAAGGCAGTGGGTATTAACCGCGTGGCGGTGGTAGATCCTTATGACTTAAAGCAGACGGAGGAAGTGATCCGGCAGGAGTTGGAGGCCGATGAACCCTCTGTGGTGATTTCCCGCCGCCCCTGCGCGCTGCTGAAATATGTCAAGCACAATCCACCGCTCCATGTTGACCGTGAGAAATGCACCTCCTGCAAAATGTGCATGCGCATCGGCTGCCCGGCCATCAGCATCAAAGAGGGCAAAGCGAATATCGACTTTACGCAGTGCGTCGGCTGTGATGTGTGCACGCAGCTGTGCAAATTCGGCGCGATTCAACATAAGGAGGGCTAATCAATGGCAGTGAAAAGCATCATGATCGTCGGCGTAGGCGGGCAGGGGACGCTGCTTGCCAGCCGTCTGCTCGGCAGCGCTTTGCTGAGTAAGGGATATGACGTGAAAGTATCGGAAGTGCACGGTATGAGCCAGCGCGGCGGCTCGGTTGTGACCTATGTGAAATATGGAGATCAGGTGTGTTCCCCAACCGTCGAGAAGGGTGAGGCGGATTATATCCTTGCTTTTGAGCAGTTGGAGGGCGGCCCGCTGGCTGCCTTATCTCAAACCGGATGGCAAGTTGATCGTCAATATTCAGCAGATCGATCCGATGCCGGTTGTGATCGGTGCGGCGGAATATCCGCAAGGCGTATTGGATGCGCTCAAAGCGAGCGGAGCGAACATCACAGCGCTCGATGCGCTCTCAATGGCAATGGATGCCGGCTCCTCCAAGGCGGTGAATGTGGTGCTCATGGGCGTGTTGGCGCAGCATATGGATCTCAGCCGGGACGTGTGGGACCGAGCACTGGAAGAAACCGTCCCCCAAAATTTTTGGAGATGAACAAGCTGGCGTTTTCCTTGGGTTATGATTACTGCGCATAAAACGGGAAGGGATGAAACAACAGATGGATCGTTACTTTAATCCGGAAATTGAAACAGCCTCACGGGAGTATCTCTGGGCGCTCCAGTCTGCAAGGCTTATTAAAATGGTGCACAATGCATATGATCATGTGCCCTTTTATCAAAAAAGAAATTTGATGAGATCGGCCTTTTGCCGGGCGATATCAAAACGATTGACGACATCACCAAGCTGCCTTTTACCGTTAAGCAGGATCTGCGGGATAATTACCCCTTCGGCTTGTTTGCTGTGCCCAAAGATCGGCTGGTGCGTATCCATGCATCCTCGGGCACAACGGGCAAACAGACGGTTGTCGGCTATACGCAGAATGATATCGACGTATGGGCGGAAGGTGCGGCGCGCGCGTTGACGGCGGCCGGCGCTACCAAGACGGATTCTATCCACGTTTCCTATGGCTATGGCCTATTTACGGGCGGTTTGGGGCTCCACTACGGCGCGGAGAAGCTCGGCGCAACGGCTATCCCCGTTTCCTCCGGCAACACCAAACGCCAGGTGCAAATTTTGCAGGATTTCGGCTCCGATCTTTTGTGCTGCACGCCCTCCTATGCAATGTTTATCGGGGAGACGGTCAACCGTATGGGGATTGATCCCACAACGCTTCCACTGCGCGCGGGTCTGTTTGGTGCGGAGCCATGGTCGGAAAACATGCGCCGCCAGATCGAAAAAATCCCTGGCTATTAAGGCGTATGATATCTACGGACTCTCCGAAATTGCAGGCCCTGGCGTTTCCTATGAATGCCGGATGCAGACGGGGCTGCATGTGTGTGAGGATTATTTCTATCCAGAGGTCGTCGATCCGGATACGCTTCAGCCTGTGCCAGACGGGACATATGGCGAGCTCGTATTCACCTGCATCGGCAAGGAAGCGCTGCCTTTTGGTGCGCTACCGCACGCGTGATATTTGTGCGCTGAACCATGAGCAATGTGCGTGCGGCAGGACGCTTGTGAAAATGACAAAGCCCAAAGGCCGTTCAGATGATATGCTTATCATTCGCGGCGTGAATGTCTTCCCATCTCAGGTAGAACATGTTATACTGGAGCTGGGAATGGAGCCGAACTATCAGATTGTTGTCACGCGCGAGAATAACCTCGACATTATGGAGGTTTATATTGAAATGTCTGAAAAGCTGTTTTCCGACTCCGTGCGTAAGATTGAGGAGACGGAGGCTCGCATTAAGGCCGCCATGCAGACGACGTTGGGTGTTTCCGCTGTGATCCATCTGGTAGAGCCGCAGTCCATTCCGCGTTCCGAAGGCAAAGCGGTGCGCGTGATCGATAAACGAGTGATTGATTAAAGGTAGAAAGGTGGGTTTGATATGCCAATTAAGCAGATATCCATTTTTGTGGAGAACAAGCCCGGCCGGCTGGCCGACATCACCTCTCTGGTTGCGGAAAAGGGGATTGATATCCGTGCGCTGTCCATTGCGGACACTACGGACTACGGTATCCTCCGCCTGATCGTCAACGACCCGGAGAAAGCGGAAGCCGCGTTGAAGGATAGCGGCTTGACCGTTTCTATGACAAATGTGCTCGGCATCGGCATCCCGGATGAGCCGGGCGGGTTTTCCCGGGCAATTCGTGTGTTGGCAGATGCGGGTATCAGTGTGGAATATGCCTATGCCTTCATTACCCCAGAGGTTGGTGCGGCATATGTGATCATCCGGGTGGAGAATAACGAGGATGCGACTGCGGTGTTGACAAAAGCAGGCATCAAGTTGATCGAGCAGAATGAAATTTTTGCTTAAAATGTATGGAGCAAAACCGGGAGTTCGCGATCTATTGATGCGGACTCCCGGTTTCTAATTTACTTTACATTTTTAGTCAACCACATGAAAGCGCAACGTCTTGTTATAGGTGTATTCCCTGGATTCTGAAGCGCTTTTCGTCGGTTTTAAATAAAATTTAGCTTTTATGATGATCTGATAAGCCCCTGCCGGCAATGGGTCGAGCGTAATCTGCCTGCTGATGGTATTGTTTTTCTGAAACTGCTTTTCAACTTCAATTGCGTGAACCACTTCCTCCTTATCCTCAAATTGATATGTAATCACTTCCGAACTGTGAGATATATTGTAGTCTTTTTGAGATTGATTGCGTAGCTTGCAGTCGATTTCAATCGGATCATTTTCAGAAATGCTTGTGTTTTTGACCGCTGCCTCCAAGGTGAAAGTATCCGCTTCCGGGTACTGGAATGCAGGTTGACAGCCGGTAAGGCTCCCAACCAGGACGCTCCCTGCGCATAACAGAAGGAAGGATTTTCGAATTATTTCTTTCACTGTAATTAATTTATCGATATGCATTTATTACAACACCGCCCTTGATGAGGTATGCCCGTGTGCTGGTTGTAGCCTGATTAATACCAACAATTCGCGCAGTTCTGTTCCCATCTGCATATCCACCGATTGCACCGCCACCGCTATCGCCCGCAATAATTGGTTTATCAACTTCAATTGTATTACTCCATGCCATTCCATCTTGTGTCCTGTAAGCCGCACTTACACTTAGAACCTTTGCTGTCTTTTGCCCTGTTTGATAACCTCGTAAGGTTACATTTGATCCAACCACTGGCACGACAGACGAAATTTCATCCACCTTATCACTTTTATAGGAATGAAAACTTCTCATTTTAAAAAATGAACTGTCGTTTGTTCCATTACACTGTCTGGCAACAACATCTCCTATATGCCAAATACCAGATTTCACTTTATCACCAACGGTATACCCATGCCCACATGTAATAATACCATAATATCCTCTGGAGTTACTCCACATCTGTCCAGCCGGACTGGAGTAAATCGATCCATTGCCTATTTTTGACGTTCCGTTAATTGTTGCAGTTAGCTGAATAGTATCATTTGGATCCAAAAATTCATATGCTAACATATCTTTTTTTATATTTATCGGGTAACATTTCTTCGACACGATTAATATCGTTTTTATCAAAGATACTAATCCGTACTTTATTATTAACTATGTCAACGCAAAATCCATCAATCATGCTGAACGTATTAAAATTATCATATAAGTAATCGTACAATTCATTGAGTTCCTCATTACTATATTTAACTTCTTTAATAAGTAAGGAATCAACAATTACTTCGCCAGATTGTTTTAGTAGTTTTCCTAAAGGCTTTTGCGTTTTAGCTGCATATTTAGCATACGAATTACTGTTTTCTTTAAAGCAAATGGTGAGATTTCCACGATCATCTAAATACATTCCTCCATATTCTCCATTAGTAAAATCAGAAAAAAAATCGTCAGTTCCAAATGCACTGAGAATGATTCCATTTGGACTAAGCGATTTCGCTTTGGCGATCTCATCCTGCAGGGGTGTCTCTTTACAAGTGAATCCCAAATATTCAAACACATCCTCTTCCGAAAGATATAAGGCTTCTTGTTCAAAATTATTTTGCGATAACAGCGAATTATTGCTTGCGTAAACAGAAAAGCATACAAAGAGAGTAATTATTGACAGAATTAACGCTATTACTTTTTTAACATTTTTTGTACTCATCTTAATTCCTCCAATTTTCAGTCGAATATTTATTAGTTGTAAACATAGGTTACATAATTCTCTCCCCTTATAATACAATATATCCTCATAAATGTCTTTAATATATAAGTAAATTTTACTATATTGCAAATTATAAGTCAATGATTTTTATGTTTTTTGGTTGATATGTTGATTATCACCTTCCAACATTGTACCGTTATATTTTTTATAAGTGTTGCATTGACTATTGCATCTATGGAGGCTATAATTTTTCAGGGAGAATTGCATTTTCTCCTCCATAAACATGGGAGGTTACCTGTGTTTGACATTTTTTATAAAGGAGTTTTGCATCATGGCCTATCGTTTTATCCTCAATGAGACAAGCTATCACGGCGCGGGTGCTATCCAGGAGATCGTCACGGAGATCAAAGCGCGCGGCTTTCAAAAAGCGCTGATTGTCACCGATGCAGATCTTGTACGTTTTGGTGTTGTGAAAAAGGTGACTGACCTGCTGGATGAAAACCAGTTCGCCTATGAAATTTTTTGATCAGGTGAAGGCAAATCCCAGCGTTGCCGTTGTGCAGGCTGGTGTGGAAGCCTTTAAAAAGGCCGGGGCGGATTATATGATCGCCATTGGCGGTGGTTCCCCGCAGGATACCTCCAAGGGTATTGGTATTATCATCAATAATCCGGAGTTTGCGGATGTCGTTTCCCTTGAGGGCGTGGCGCCCACAAAGAAAAAAGAGCGTGCCGGTTATCGCCGTTGCAACGACGGCCGGTACCGCCGCAGAAACGACGATAAACTATGTAATTACCGATGAAGAAAAACGCCGCAAGTTTGTCTGCGTCGATCCGCATGATATCCCGGTTGTCGCTGTTGTTGATCCGGATATGATGAGCAGCATGCCCAAAGGGGCTAACTGCCTCCACCGGCATGGATGCGCTGACCCATGCGATCGAAGGCTATACGACGCTAGGCGCTTGGGAGCTTGCCGATACGTTGAATCTGAAGGCGATTGAGCTGATTGCCCGTTCCCTACGCAAAGCGGTTGAAAATGATTCGGAAGGCCGCCGCGATATGGCGCTTGGCCAATATGTGACTGGCATGGCCTTTTCTAATGTCGGCCTTGGCGTTGTGCACGGCATGGCGCATCCCTTGAGCGCTTTCTATGATACCCCGCATGGCGTGGCAAATGCCGTTCTGCTGCCATATGTGATGGCGTTCAATGCAGAATACACCGGTGAGAAGTTCCGTGAGATTGCGCGTATGATGGGCGTGGACGGCGTGGATAGCATGACACAGGAGGAATACCGCAAGGCTGCGATTGATGCGGTGCGCCAGCTTTCCATTGACGTTGGCATTCCGCAGACGCTTCGGGAAATCGGCGTGAAGGCAGAGGATCTTGATGCATTGGCAGACGCCGCTATGGCGGATGTTTGCACGGGCGGCAACCCGCGCCCATGCACAAAGGACTTAGTCCTTGGCGTGTATCAAACAGCCTTTGGCGCATAACAAAAATTGCAGATAAAATAAGATTGGCCCCGGCATCCACTTCAGCAGGATGCCGGGGCTTTTATTGATGATAAAATAGAGAATTAAAAAAGCGGAGCGATTGAAACATGCGGTTAAAAATCTATTTCCTGATTGCTTATAATATAGGTGGTGCGTTCCATGATGCTCGCGCCGCCATGGTCGTAATCAGCGCCGCCATGGTCATTTGTGACAACAATCAGCCAATCTTCCGTGTCATAAGTCGATCTGGATTCCACCGCCTTGAGCAGGCCATAAAGATGTGTATCGTTGATTTGCATCGCAGCGCGGTAGAAGGGATTATAGTTGCCGAATTTGTAGTTATGGCCTGTATGGTCGCCAATTTCAAAGATGGAGAAGATCAGATCTGCGCCGTTGGGATCCCGAATCTCTTTGAGTGTGCGTTGCTGTATGTTGAAATCAACGCCGTCATCCTCAATCAACTCGAAATCAACAGGCAGATTATTTTCCTTGCAATATTGGATTTCCGCAGCATAGGTGCCGTTTGTTTCATTGAAATGCCCGCTCCAGAGGGTAAAGAAGGTCGCTTTATTGACTAGGCCTTCCTGCGCCAAGCGCGTTTGGATTGTAAGGGTATCCAATGTTTTGATGATCCCGTTATCAGTAATGCCGTGCACATCTGCCCACTCTCCGGTTAAAATCGACGCCCAGCCAGGCGCTGTGCTCGTTGCCTGTGTGTTGGCCGCTGGATAAGGCACGCCGCCGCAATAGCCGATGTAAGCTTTACCGCCGTTGTTGAGCAGCTTATACACGCCGCTTCGTTCGTTTTGGGGATCAATATTCGCAAGTCCATCGCACCGGGAACCGTCCCAGCCCATAATGAGCGCTTTTTTTACGGTTTTCCCGTCTGCAAGTGGTGCGCGAAAGTGCGCTTCCACGAGCTGAAAAATTTCAGTTTGGGGGATCGGTTCATCCAGCGTATTTTCAAATATCGTCAGAGAATCCATGTCCTTGTAAAATCTAGCCTCGTCCAATTGGACGAAATTCGGCAGAAACATGGTGATCACGTTTGAAAGCAACAGGATAACTGTCGTGACAAGCTTAGATACAATCAGCCCGGTTGGCATAAAAAAGCCTCCTAATTTGTATAATTTGTTTATAAATAATTATATCAAAATCCTCTCATTTGTCAAATATAAATTAAAATAGAATTGGATTCCTTCATCTGAAATGAAAGAAGAAATTTGGGTTATCCTAAATACAAACAATCATGCGAATAGAATCGTTTGGAAAGGCGGTTAAAAAATGGATCAGGAACGAATTGAATCCGTCATGGGCAGGCAAATTTTTGACTCACGCGGCAACCCTACGGTTGAAGCCTGCGTTACCTTGCGGGATGGTACGCAAGCTTGTGCGAGCGTGCCGTCCGGCGCATCGACCGGCATGTATGAGGCTTGTGAATTGCGGGATGGCGGGGAGGCATATGGCGGCAAAGGCGTGCAGCAAGCGGTAGATAATATTAATGCCCATATTTGCGGCGCGCTTAATGATATGCTTGTGACCAACCAGCAGGCAATTGATACGGCTATGTGTGCGATAGACGGAACAGAGAATAAATCCCGATTAGGGGCGAATGCCATCCTTGCAGTTTCCCTTGCTTGCGCAAAAGCAGCGGCAAGATTTTGCGGGATGCCATTTTACCGTTACCTGGGCGGCGTTAATGCAGTTACGCTCCCGGTGCCGATGCTGAATATTCTCAACGGCGGCGCCCATGCAAGCAATAACATGGATATTCAGGAATTCATGATCTTCCCGGTAGGGGCGGAATCCTTTTCGCAGGCAATGCGCATGGCGATTGAAACCTATGCGCAGCTCGGAAAAACATTGAAAGAGCGTGGGTTGTCTACCACCGTAGGCGATGAGGGCGGCTATGCGCCAGATCTTGAAAGCGACCGGCAGGCACTGGAGCTGCTGATGGAAGCCGTGGAACGGGCAGGCTACCGACCGGGGACGGATGTTCGAATCGCGTTGGATGCAGCTGCAAGCGAATGGAAAACAGAAAACGGCTATCTCATGCCCAAAAAGTGAGCGGTATCTGACAACAAAGGATGTCATTGCCCATTTTAAAAAGCTTGCGCAGGATTATCCGATTCAATCTATGGAGGATCCGCTGGCTGAAGAGGATTACGACGGGTTTGCTAAAATCACGCAGGAGATTGGGGAGCAGGTGCAAATCGTTGGCGATGATTTGTTTGTCACGAATCCGCATCGTCTGCGGGAAGGGATTGCACAGGGTTGCGCAAATGCAATTTTAATCAAGCCGAACCAGATCGGAACGCTCAGCGAAACGATGGAAACTGTGCGCCTTGCAAAAGCCTACGGATATGGCACGATTCTTTCCCACAGGAGCGGGGGAGACAGAGGATACTTCCATAGCAGATATCGCGGTGGCGCTCAATGCAGGGCAGATCAAAACCGGTGCGCCTGCAAGGACGGATCGCGTCTGTAAATATAATCGGCTGTTGGAAATTGAACGCCAGCTCGATAAAACGGCGCGTTTTGGTATCCGACCATAAATCAATAAGAGAAGCAAATCGCCCATACATAGCGTATGGGCGATTTGCTTTTCTTAGTAATATTTATTTACCGAATACACGATAAAGCACATAAGCGGTAATCGCTGCTGCAACGCCGAGCACGCCATAGCCGAAATCCCACCACATTTCCTTAGAGACCCGATCAAAACCTTTTATGGACTGGCTTTTTGCCGACCAGGTCTGCAAAATCATACATCTCTGTGGTGAAATTCTTGAGGTTGTTTTCATCAAGGGTAATCAGCCTAACGCCTTGCGAAACACCATTGATATAGGTTTTAAAGCCGACTGCACGCGTATGAATCAGACGGACACCCTCTACCGTGCCGGTAAAATCATTGACATGGTCGTGGCCGAAAACAGCACCGAGAATATCTCCCTGTTTCACCCAGCTTGCAAACTGGCCGTTGTTGATATTAGGCGGGCAGGGGCCTTCGCTGAGAGTGCCGGTCGTGTTGGAAGGATCTTTAATTTTCCAAAAACGGTTGGAATAAACATCGTGGCCTCTCACGCGTCCTTTTCCAGGTAGCAGCACAGGCTCCAGCAGATCATAGGCCTCAGGCACCGTAATGTGCTGGAAGAGGATGGAGGGCATCGCCGCGCCGCCATTCTGCGCCTTCAAAGCATTACTCGTCTGCTCATACCATTTTATTTGATCCGTCTGGACATAAGCATAGCCACCCTCTTCGGCGTAGTCTCCAGAATCAAGGAACCAGAGGTTGAAGATATCCTTTGTGCCCGCGCTGTTTTGGATCAGTAGGTTATAGTTCCCGCAGCCAGAAATATCCTCTGGCCCTGCAACCATCCGACAGTTGGCGTATTCCTGATAGATTTTAACCTGTTCTTCCTTGGAAACGCCGCTGTATTCCAAATCGTGGTTGCCAAATACAACGGCGAGCGGAATATTTTTCGCAGCTACAGGAGCTACAATTTTTTGAATGGTAGCCCGCTGATTTTCCAGCCCGTCGGCTGTGGCATTATCCCCATTAAAGACGACAAGATCAGGCTTGAGCTCCTCAATCGCGTTGGTTAGAAGAGCCATTGCATCGGCTGATTTAGCATCGTCCTTTTCATCCTCATGGATATCAGTCGCAACAAGGATTTTGAATTTGCCATCCTTGTTGAAACGGAGCGGTTCCTGCGCGCCAGATACGGCGCCAACCGCCAGTGGCAGGCAGGCGACGGTAAGCGCCATCGTCAGGATAAGAGCCAAAAACTTACGGATCTTTTTCATTCTACCTTCCCTTTCTTTCTTGATATTATATTGCATCGGCCCGCTGAAACTGGCTGCGGACTGAGATCAAGCTAAACTCATTTCTCATTTAGAATTGGCTTTTTGGCCTACTGAGGCGGGCCAAAATGCTGCTGCAATTCTTCCAATGTGCAAATATGAACACGGCTGCAAGCGTGGCAGGCCGCTTTACACTGCGCTGTTGTTTCATCATCCATGCCATTTAAAATTACCAAAACGCCGCCGCACTGTTTGTGACCAAGCAGCTCCGCCCGTAGCTGTGCAGCATAAATCTCGCTCACCGCGTCACCCGGACAGGCAGAGGGCATCAGCAAAAGATACTCTCTTTTTCCCCGCAGGGGTAATCACCCGAAATAAAAGGAGATAGATGGAAACCGCAATTCCCAAAAGCGTAAAAACAATAAAATAATCCAACAAACAAGCTCCCACACCATCTGCAACGACCATCCTTCCATCTGAAAAGGGCGACGGTTCATCTGGTGATTCAGTTTATGCCGTTGAAGGAAAAAATCCGATTTCAGTTAAGAAACAGCCGCCGCTCTTATCATCTTATGCGAATCCTGTGAGAAGCGTTTATGATAGAAACGGTTTTTGATCGCCGTAAATAGTGCTCGAAGAAAGCAAAAATACCGCGCGTTTTCAATTGAATCAACTGTTGCCGCGCGGCATTCTAGCAAACAAAAAATGCGACCAGCCCTGTAAGCCGAGTTCTGTCATTGAAGGCAGTCATCTATCTAGGCGCAGCGTTGCCGCTGCGCTCAAGCCACCTGTCGGAGAATGCGCCGAGCAAGCGTGTCTCTCCAGTCGGTGTTGCTCCGAATAGGGTTTGCAGAGCCGCGCAGTCTCCTGCGCGCTGGTGAGCTCTTACCTCGCCTTTCCACCCTTACCGCTTGGGAACGCGGCGGTATCTCTCTGTTGCACTTTCCCTGGGGTCGCCCCCGGCGGCCGTTAGCCGTTATCCTGCCCTGTGAAGCTCGGACTTTCCTCATGCAAAAGGCACGCGGCTGCCCAGTCTGCTCGCACTGTATATTGTAGAGGAAAAAAAAGAATTTGTCAATCACCATTGGAGAAGATAGCAAAAATTTGACCGTTATTTTACTACTGTTTCGTAACAATACCCAAAGAAAAGCGGCAGGCCACATTTGCAGCCTGCCGCTTCCTAGAGAATCCCTATGCAAAAATTTCCCGGATGGCAACCACCGTCATATCGGCATCCGCCTTCACAACCAGCAGGGAAATATCAACTTCAGATGTCGTAATCATGCGGATATCGGCCTTCACCTTGGACACCGCTGAAAAAACCTTTGCGGCAACGCCTGGTGTTCCGCGCATCTCCTCGCCAAAAATGGAAATTTTACAATTGCCCGAGCTCACGTTAAGTTTGAGTTCCGGGTTCAGTTCCCGAAGCTTTGCTGAGATCCCGAGCACTTTTCCAAAATCATCCCCGTTGACCGTAAAGGAAAGGGAAGGGTCAGAGCCGTGCGGCGGAGTCTGAGAGATCATATCAACATCAATCCCTGCATCGGAAATCATTTGGAAAATCCGCGATACCAGAGCGATGTCGGCGGGGGAGTCCTGAGAGAGATCAGCGTAACGTCATCCTTTGGGGTAATACTTTGAATTCCGTTCATATCATTTGCCCCCTTTTTATTTGGCGTTGACAAAATCCTTCATTGCGTAGAGCCCGGCTGGCTGCCCACACAGAAATACTGCCGCATTGACGGAACCGACCGCGAATATTTCCTTGGAGCGGGCGCTATGGCTGATGGAAATCAGCTCATCTCTCCCGGCAAAAAGAACTTCGTGTTCGCCGACAATCGTACCGCCGCGGACGGCATGAATGCCAATTTCGTTTTTATCGCGTTTGGCGCGTTTTGAATGACGGTCGTATTCATAGTGTGGTTTCTGCTCCAGCTCTTCCGAACTCGCATCCGCCAGCATGAGAGCGGTGCCGCTCGGCGCGTCAATTTTTTGATTATGGTGCTATGAGCGGGTGCTTGCTCACTGGGGCAATGTTCAGGCCGGTACGGGAGGGCACGTTGTAGAGGATGACCGGGATCCCGGCCGCATCGGCCATGGCGGTGAAGTGCGCGACCAGGCCAGCCTGGCTGGTCTTGTTGTAGTACGGGGTCACCAGCAGCAGGGCATCGGCACCGCACTCGGCAGACTTTGCAGCCAGTGCGCAGCCGTGGTCGGTATCGTTGGAACCGGCACCCGCGATGACGGGCACCCGGTGGTTGACGGTATCAACGGTGAACTTGATGGCGGCCAGCTGCTCTTCATCGGTCATGGTAGAGCACTCACCGGTGGTGCCGCAGATGACGATGGCGTCGGTGCCGCGGGCGATCTGATCCTCAATGATGCGGCCCAGCTCGTCAAAATTGATGCTGCCGTCCTCGTACATCGGGGTGATGATGGCAACACCCGCACCGGTAAAGACAGGATTCTTCATAGTGTAAGATCTCCTTTTGCTGTGTTTGGGAACGCAGATCAGTCAAAATAGCCCTTGGCTGCCAGCAGCTCGGCCAGCAGCACAGCGCCGCCTGCAGCACCGCGCAGGGTATTGTGGCTCATGCAGGCGAACTTGTAATCAAACAGGGTGTCCTCCCGCAGACGACCGATGCAGACAGCCATGCCGTTCTCGGTGTTGCGGTCCAGCTTGGGCTGCGGACGGTCGTTCTCGGTGAAGTAGTGCAGGAACTGCTTGGGCGCGCTGGGCAGCTCCAGCTCCTGTGCGGGGCCGCGGAAGTCCGCCCATGCCTTGAGGATCTCTTCCTTGCTGGGCTTCTTCTCAAAGCTCACGAAGACAGCAGCGGTGTGGCCGTCGGAGACGGGAACACGGAAGCACTGTGCGGTGATAACGGGCCGGCATCCGGTCGAAGGTCTTGCCGGCGCCGGAAATTGCCTGATAGGTGCACACCAGAGCCTTGTTCACACCAAATTCCTTCATCAGCGGGTGCAGCGCGGGCACATAGCTCTGCAGGCTGCAGTTGGACTTGACGGCGATGAAGCCGCGCTTGGTGCCCAGGCGCTTGCGCTGAGCGGGGATGATCTCGATGTGGTCGGCGTTGATCTCCGGCACAACCATCGGGACATCCGGGGTGCCGCGGTTGGCGCTGTTGTTGGACTCCATCATTTGCATGATGACAGATGCAGGGCTCTTCGCCGTGCAGCCAGCGAACCGGGTGCCAAAATCCCGCCGCGCTTCGGCGTCCTTTCCTTTCACACAGCGGTCAAAAGCTTTGGCAGCCTAACGCTGGATACTGATAAACGACGCGCCTCTATCCATAAAAGTCATAATAAAATTTGTACTCATCATACCATTCCAGGCGCGTGAAGTCAAACCCTTTTCTTGGAGAAAAGCCGGTTTCTACAAGGATTTTTTAGCATTTTTCTTCTATTGGAACAATGCATAATTTGTCGCCCTGTTTTGTGAAATCATCATGCAGAAATACCTGCTAAAGGCAGTATATGCGTTAGCTATGCAGAAAGACACAGGGACCGTCCTGCTAATTTTACTGGATGTAAAAAGATGACGATTTTCTGAATTTCATCGCTTGATTTGAACTGGGCGTTTCATTTATAGAAAGGACTGTAAAGAAGTTGAAAAAAAGTGATTTTTATTATGAGCTGCCGGAGGAACTGATTGCGCAGCATCCAATTGAGCCGCGCGACAGTGCCCGCTTAATGACGCTGAATCGTCAAACAGGGGAAACCGGCCACCGGAATTTTTATGATATTGTGGAGATCCTACAGCCGGGCGATTGTCTGATTCTCAACAATACGCGCGTATTGCCGGCCCGCCTCTATGGCACCAAGGAGGAGACCGGCGCGCGTGTGGAGTTTTTTGCTGCTTACACACCGGGAGGGGAATCTTTGGGAGGTGATCACCGGCCCAGGAAAGCGCGCAAAGCAGGGCGCCCGCTTTTCCTTTGGTGATGGCATCCTGCATGCTGAGATTCTGGAAGTATTACCGGATGGCAACAGGCTCGCACAGTTTTCTTATGAGGGAAATAATTTTTATGAAATCCTCGACCAAATCGGTCAGATGCCGCTGCCGCACTACATCACGGCGGAGCTAACGGATAACGAGCAGTATCAAACCGTTTATTCCAAAGAGCTTGGTTTGCCGCCGCGCCGACCGCCGGCCTGCATTTTACGGACGAGCTGCTTGATCGGTTGCGCGCAAAAGGGGTAGGGATTGGGTTTTTAACGCTGCATGTTGGCATCGGCACCTTCCGGCCGGTTAAGGCGGAGAATATTGAAGATCATCACATGCATTCCGAGCATTATTGGATGCCGGAAGAAACTGCGCAGTTGATCCAAGATACCAAAAAGCAGGGCGGGCGCGTGATCGCAGTGGGAACGACCTGCTGCCGCACATTGGAAAGCATTGCACGCGATCATAATGGAGAAATTTGCGCATGCAGCGGGTGGACGGATATTTTCATCTATCCAGGTTTTTCTTTCCGGTGTATAGGTGGGCTGATTACCAATTTTCATCTGCCTGAAAGCACGCTGATTATGCTGGTGTCCGCTTTCTACGGCTATCAGCAGACGATGGATGCCTATAAGGTTGCTGTAAAGGAAAAATACCGTTTTTTCAGCTTTGGAGACGCAATGCTCGTGGTGTGAGCAAAATTTTGAGCGTAAGAAAGCCCGCAAACGGTCATTTATTTTACATGGCAAAACAAGCCCCCTTAGATGATGTTTTTTCATCATCTAAGGGGGTCTTTTTTGTCTGGTGTTGTCAACCACCCCTAACGTTTTTTTCAATTTATGTTAAAAGCGCTTTTCCTTATTTTCTATAAAATTACCTGTAAAGAAAATACATCCTGATGAAAACATGATTTTTATTGGAAAATAAAGTTAAATATTCCTATAATATTACAATATCAAATAAATTTAATGGCAATCATTAAAAATTTTTATTAGGAATGTTTGACTTTAGTATCTTGTTTATGCTAATATCTCTATAATATTACAAATTATGATTAAATATAATATACTTCCAAAACATAATATATAACGCAATATAAAGGAAAACCAATAAATAGGTTTCAATAATTATATTTACCTCTTTCAATGCTATTGGCAGTGGGTGTAATTCATTTATGCAATCAAGTGGGCTGTTTGTAAACGATTCATTTGATCGCTTTTTAAGCCGGACGTACTCGTATATTAGAATCGAGGTGAATGACTTGAAAAATCAAATTGACTGCCTTTTAATTCCTTTCTCCGGTAGCTTTGAAACGCAAGGGCTACAAATAGCAAAACAATATTTTAAAACGAAACATGATATACGGCGTCCTATGAACCCAACGGTTGCGTGTTTGGGAACTTATTTAAATAAAAAGGGGCTTACTTTCGACTGTGTAAATTCGTTTGAAGATGATAAGCTGTTGATTGCCCAGAAGCTGCAATGTAATTCTTATCTAACTGTTGGGATTTCAACCACCTTTTGTGATCAAATTGACGATGCGATTGAAATGATTCGTTTTGTACGGGCCTATGCTCCGGACAGTTGCATCATTTTAGGCGGCCCTACCGTCGTGAACTATATTAACGCCTATCTGCATGAATCAGAGGATGTATTTCACTTCAGTATGCGAAGGTTGGATGTACAATATGTCATTCACAGTTTTTATGGGGAGGAGGAACTGTTTCAAATCATTCAGAATACAAAAAAGTAACCGCTCCATCACCAATATCCCAAATTTATTTTATAAAAAGCATGAAATCTTCCATTTTACCTATCAAAAAACGGATGTATTTGATTTGCGTAACAGTGTAGTCAACTGGGGGTTATTTCGTAAACAGGTCTCAAATGTTGTGTCAATTCGCACAACAGTATCTTGTCCATTTTCCTGCTCTTTTTTGTAGTTATCCAATCAATGCAGGAAAATTCAGCGCAATGCCTGTCGCCGAAGTGGAGATGATGCTAAAAGAAATAGATAAGCAAAAAGAGATTGAACTCGTTCATTTTATTGACGATACGTTTAATGTTCCTGTCAAACGATTTAGAGAAATCTTAAACATGATGAGTCGTAATCATTTTCATTTTAAATGGTTTTCTTATATAAGATGCCAATTTTTAGACGATGAAATCGTTGGCCTAATGAAAAAAGCGGATGTATCGGTGTGTTTTTAGGGATTGAATCCGGTAGTGAAAAGATGTTGCGGATTATGAATAAGTGCTCGGATGTTAAATCGTTTCAAAAGGGAATTGCCTTACTCAATCAATATTCTATTATTAATTTTGCGTCGTTTATCATTGGGTATCCAGGTGAAACACAAGAAACCATAGAAGAGACGATATCTTTTATCGAGCAAAACCAACCTACCTTTTACAGTCTAAACACATGGGTTTACGATACACGCACTCCTATCAATGAGCGCAGAGAAGAATTCGGATTAGAAGGGGTGTATAAGACCTGGCGTCACAATACCATGACTTATGAAAAAGCCAACCAAATAACGCTAGAGGCTAAGTCCTCCATTCAGAATTCTATTTTAGATTTCTTACCCTGGACGATGATATTCCAGTTAATTGTCCAAGGAGTTACCTTGAAGGAACTGAGTGCCGTTGCCCAAAAATTGAAAACAGCCGGTAAGCACGAACGTTTGTAGATATGACGGAGGAAACACATGAACATTCTTATTTGTGTGAAACAGGTGCCTTGTGTAGAAAAGATGAAATATGATGAATTGACGCAGACGGTACTTCGACAAAAAGATGATTTAATGTTAAATCCTTTTGATGCATCTACAATAGAGCAGGCGCTTACTCTAAAGCAAAAATATCCTTCTGTACATTTCACAATAATGAGTATGGGCACCATGCATGCAAAGGCGATGTTAAAGGAGTTACTTGCATATGATATTGACCGCGCAGTTTTTATTAAGCGACCCAGTGTTTGCCGGGTCCGATACACTTGCGACTGGTTACGTGTTATCTAAAGGAATTCGTTGTGCGGGAGACTATGATTTAATTTTTGCGGCAAACAGTCAACCGATGGAGACACTGGTCAAGTGGGGCCTTCCCTTGCCCAAAAACTAGGCATACCTCATTTAACAAATGTGATTGAAATAGAAGAAAACACAGAACAGTATATGGTCTGTTCCGAAAGACTCATTTCGGATGTGATAGAATTCGTGTGCAATATCCTGCGTTAATTTCTTTTGATAAAAATAATCAAATGTTGCGTTCTC
>VOFD01000807.1_pt1 | contig 38204 bp, 52 predicted proteins | sample 5384101 | NCBI WGS metagenome assembly VOFD01 (sample SAMN12384723, study PRJNA508395) | human gut metagenome | isolation source: healthy gut C | host: Homo sapiens
TACGCTGTTCCTCTATATTTAGCAGAAACAAACTGGCATAGAATAGGCATATTATTAGCATCGAAAATACCAAAACCAACGCCAAACAGCAATCCCGCACCTATGACACTGACAAACCCATGTCCGAAACCTAGCAACAATAAAGGCGGGGAATTGTCATCCCCAGTCCGATGGCTCCCGTATACACACGTCCACGAATATTCTTCAGCACCCATCTATCTGACAAAAATCCACCAAGTATCACTCCGACAAATGAAGACAAAGCAATGGTAATCGTTGATATAGGTCCTGCCTGCGACATCGGAATATCCGGGTTCTCGGCAAATAGAGTCGGCAACCAGTTCTTTTGTGGCCCAGCTGGGTAAACTCAGACCGCAAAATAAAACAATATCACCCAAAAAAGAAATATTAGAAAATAGCAGTAATAACCCTTTCCCTATCGAATCGCCTTTGCTAACACCACTTACAACCACTTTTCTATTTTCATCCGAATAGGATTCTCATGCAAGAAGAAGATAAGGACTACAGAATAAGCAATACCGACGATTCCAAACCAATGGAAAGTGCTCTGCCGGGAAAAAGCAGCCGCAGCTGTAGCACCAAACCCGCCAATAGCCTGACCGACATATAGTCCGGTCATATGTACTCCAATAGCTAACGAGCGTGATTTATCCTGATGCCAATCGGCAATCAGCGATAAAGCGGAAGGAATATACAATGCTTCACTAACCCCCATCACAGCACGCAAACCATATAATTGTTCGAATGACGTTGCATATCCCATCAGGAAAGTCACGGCAGACCAAACAAATAAACTCCCGACGATTAGCCATTTACGACTGATCCTGTCTGCTATGATACCGGCAACCGGACTCATAAAGCCATATATCCAAAGAAATACAGCCATCAACGCGCCGAAAGCTTCTGCTTTTGTCAGTTCTACAATATCTATTTTCATTGCTTCCTGCATTGTAGAAAGCATTTGTCTATCCATGTAGTTGAGCAACGCTACTACCCAAAGCAACGCAACTACTACCCATGGATAAATATTTTTATTTTTCATGGTAGTTGTATTTAAAAGATTTTTTGAGACTGTTTTTTTAAACTCTTACTTTGGCTATCAGTTTGCGTATCCAGCCTTTACCGATAGCCGGAGCGTGGGGGTCTTCCGGGTATACAATGACGAATTGTCCGGGTAAGAGATTGATGAAAGTAGTGGGAACATCACCATAGAGAGCACAATCGCTCTTTTTATCATAAGCTTGCCTTTTCCACTTTTAATTCTTCAAGGGCTTTCCAACCAATGGTTTCTGTACCTTCAAGTAAGATGTGCACGTCTATATAATCATGATGCAGTTCTAACAAACGTTTCCCTTCAGCAATACATTCAGGATAGATGTTATTGACAATCAGGTTATCACCATCCAGTCTGATAGTTCCCAGTTCTTCGTGTAGCAGGTCATGTGATTTCACATAATCGAAAAGTTGCTTGAACAACGGGTGAAGTTTCTCCACCCGTTGGCTATGTTGTAAATTGGATACAATCATTTTATTTCTTTTTTTGTTTCAGACATTATTTCCTCACAAAGCATATATCCTTTTGTCATCATGCGGGGAATATGGAAAGGACCTTTAAATAAATTTCCCTTTGCCGGTTGGGCTACTGTACCATCCCGGTGAAGATAACCATACCACTCTCCATATTCTTTATCCGGGAAATGGGTATAGGTCCATTCACTGATTTGCTGATGCATTTCCAAAGTACTTATCTTCTTTCGTTATCAGATAGGCATAGAGAGTAGCGATAATTGCTTCTGTTTGCGGCCACCAAAATGAGGGAAGATTTTTGCAATCTTTGAAATTAATAATGCCACCAAATTCTTTATCCCAGCCCCACTCCCATGACCAGTCTAAAATCTGCAATCCCAGTTTTTCTATCTCTTTATCTTCACCTCGCAATTTTGCTTCCTCCAATAGGAACCGGGCTGTTTCAATACAATGTCCGGGATTGATGGTACGCCCCATATTAGTATCTATAAACTCACCGTTCGGTCCTACTGTTTCCAATAAGGCTTTAAATTCGGGATGCAAGAAATCATTTTTTAATTGAGCGATAGATTCATCAATCTGCAGTGTCAGACATTCGTCCTGAATAGCTTCCCGAATCCGGGAAGCTACATTTATCAGTATCATGGTGATGGAATGTCCTTTCATGGGAAGTGTATCCAGATATTTAGGTGCTAACAATCCGGGAGTTTGCAGAAAATACTGCATACGTTTGAACAGTTCGAGCGCTTTTACTGCATAAGTTCTATCTCCTGATGCAATGGAGTATTCGGACATCGCTATGGCTGCAAATGATTCGGAAAAGATGTAACGCCGCTTGCGTAAAGGTCGTCCGTCTGCTGTTACCTCAAAGTACATGTGCCCGTTCGTATCAAAGCAATGCTTCTCTATAAAGTCAAGCGTGCTTTTGGCTGCATGTAACCATGCCGGGTTCTTTTTCGATATGATTATAGGCATAAGAACAAGTAAAAGCAAAACGTCCCTGAAACCAAACGGATTTTGTGGAATCCATCAATGTGCCTTCACGGTCTACACAAGTATATAGGCCGCCATTCACTGCATCCAGTCCATGTTCCATCCAAAAGGGCATGATATTATTCTGCATATCATTCTTGTAGGTATCCGCCCAATGCTGTATATATTCACTTATATTCTTCATACTTTCTTCCTATTAGAATTTATTACAACGATCGAAGAAATGTATTTCTTCCAGTTCCGCTTTCATCTGTTTTTCTTCCTCAACAGTCATATTTTGGAAAGGAGTACGGTTACCGCCCAAATCAAGGCCAATCAACTTCATAATGCGTTTGCCGCCAACAATATTTCCACGGAAATGACAGATAACGTTAATCACTTCCTGCGAGAAGTTTTGCAGTTCACGGGCTTTCTCCAGTTCGCCAGCTTTCCGGGCATCAATAATTCCTACCGGGTTTATGCCATTATAATTGGTTGTCCCCCAATTTCCCCTTGTGCACCTCCCATTGCCAAGCAAGGAAGAATCGTTTCATCCTGTCCATGAAGCATATCAAACTTACCATCTTTATATAAGCGGCATTGATTGTATTCATACAGACTTTCGAAAGTATATTTAATGCCTGCAAAATTAGGAATACGGTTCTCAACAGCTTTCAGGAAAGCAAGCATCGGCAGAAATGCTCCGTTAAATGCAGGAATATGATAATAGTAGAATGGAAGTTCCGGTGCTCCGGCGGCAATTTCTTCGCAGTACTTTTACCAATTCTTCTATCCGTCCGATTTTAGGGAAAGGAGGTGCCATAGCACCAATTCCCCAAGCTCCGATTTTCTGTGCGTGTTCTGCCAACATCCGACTCGACTTTGCACAGCAACTACCCACGTGCACAATCACTTTAAAATCTTTCGGTGCAACTTCCATCCAGCGTTCCGCCAGTTTCATCCGTTCTTCATCGGTCAGCATATAGCCTTCTCCGGAGGAGCCGTTGATAAAAACACCTTTCAAACCATTTTTACAAGCAATTTTGCATATGCCTCGATAGGTTCATAATTTACTTCTCCATTTTCATAAAACGGAGTAAAAGGGGCATTGATTAATCCTATAATCTTTTCCATCATATAATTTTTTAAGTTCAATATATTTAGTTATTTCTCTATTTAATTCACGGGGACATCTATCCCCTTGTCCGATAAGCCCGGTCCGCCACCGCTTGTGTAACCACAACTTTCACCTGTTCGCCATGCGGAAATCCAAAATGAGTATAAATCGGCTTTATTCAGATAAAACTTTAACCGAATCATTCTTTCCTTTAAAGATTCCAGCTCCGAATGCTTCTTCCATGAAATCATTAGTTTTGTCTTATCCGTATTTTTTATCTGTATGCAATCCTTTTTTGTGAATCCTTCCAGAGGTTGCCCGTTTTCTTCTAAGACTTCCACCGCTAAAGTTCCTTTCACATCTGCATTGACAAACAGGTATTTTCCATCTTTCGGAACCAGAGTTTTTACTATCACATAGCCTTCTTTCTTTTTCCGACCTCATAGAAACAAAGCCATCCCGACGGAGTGTTGCCAATCCGGTGGCAAAGTTCGAATCATGCTTGGGTTTGCTATTATAGCGTCCACTGACATAGAAATAAAGAGAGTCTCCCACAATGAGAGGATTGCCTGCAGTGGATTGCACATTACCAGCATTCCATGCATGAAAATCTTCACTTACCGGAAGGAAAGCAGTTTTGTTCTCCCGGTTCCAATGGAAACCGTCTTTGCTCCAGCCTATCAATACTTCATTTCTTTTTGAATATTCAAACTGTCGCAAATATTATTCTCCGGTCCTTGCCAAACTGTAAAATATCCCAGCATATATCCTTCATAGGGCATTGCTTCATGGTTATATATCTGTGGACGCAATTCCGGAAATTGAGGATGACGCGGGTCATCGTCGTCGGCATGAAACCAATACCGGATAAATTTGTCACTTTGGTTATCATATACCCTGTGTGCCAGACTAACCAACATTTCCGGGTCTTCGTGTTCCAAATAATTACGTGAACGACGGTAAATGCCATTTATTGTTTTCAACGATAAAATATACTTGCCGCGGAACGGATCATAATAAGCCGCACAGCGGTCGTACAGTTCACCTGAAAGTGCTTGGGGAGCACTCCAGTGAATCCCATCGGAAGAATATTTGAGTTTCATACTGACAGTGGAGCGATTATTAAATTCTACAACAAACATTTTATAACGTTTGGCAGAATCTTTCTCAAATTTGTCAAGCAATACCGAAACGCAATCATGTTCCAGCGTATCCACTATATTTGTGCCCGGAACAATAGTAAGTTCCGGCTTTATCCAGTTCTTTCCGTCTGAAGACTCTGCGTAGCAGGTGACAAGTCCTAATAACTTGCCACCACCGGCAGAATACCACATCTTAAACTTCCGATCCGTTTCATCATACCATACCCCGCCGCTGAAAGGAGCGGCATAGGGGTCTCCGTTTATATTCAGTTCCCATTTCTTATCGGCTTTCAGAACAGGATTACCTGAATAATAAAGAGGAAGATGATGTATTCGTTGGAGATCTGTTTTCTCAATTCCTATTGTATCTACAAAAAGTATGCGCCGGGCTGCCCTTTTATCAAACCCGCATATACGAAGGATAAGAGAATGACCAATGATAAATATCTCTTCATAATTTTCCAGTTATCAGGATTGTCACTTTTGTAAACCGGTACGTTGGGGATTCTGTCCTTTCATTGGCCATGCAGAGTCAGCATAGGAAGTTGCTCCTGACGAGATACATACCATATCCGATGCACCTGCCACAGCTTCGATTCCCACATATAAATATCCTTTTGAGTCCATCACCGGGCTGGAGAAACATTTGACTCCCAATTCGGCGGAAGCTAGCAAGCTACCATCCTGCTTCACAATATAGTAAACGGCTTTATCCGAAATAATGTGGATATATCCTCTGTTATCAATCACCGGAACGCAGTTGTTTACATCATCTGTCGTAGCGTAATGCCATTTCAGAGAACCGTCTGTATTCAGAGCGACAACACCTGCCGAAACTTCACCGGCAACCGTTTTTCCGCCATTGGCATAAATTGTTCCGTCTGCACCGATTGCAATACCACCGTTGATTATAGCTCCCGGAGTTTTATATACCCATTTTTCTGTTCCATCAGGATTCAAAGCTACTATGGCACCACCTGTAATCAGTTCGGCTACGGTATAAATCGTTCCGTCCCCTCCTATTGTATAGGAGTTTCCTTTTAATGCCGTACCGCCCAAATCTTTCTGGTACACAAACTGTTGAGCACCCGTAGCGAAGTCATAACCGAAATATCCGTTTTTACCGGAAGAACCGAAATAAATCGTTCCATTCTTAGATAAGGATACACCGGACAATACTTCCATATCCAAAGCTATTTCTTTGATAACATTACCTGCCGGGCTCAAGACAATCAATTTCTTACCTCTATGTCCGAAATAGATATTACCTGAAGCATCAATAGCCGGAGTCACTGCGTATAAGTTAGAATCTGCGGCTTTATATGCCCATTTCATACTACCATCACTTCCTACGGCAAACAGGAATAATGCGCGGGGATGTTCCGCACTCGCCGGTTTCAAGTCACGGACTGTTATGTATATATCTCCATTGGGTCCTACGGTAGGACTTGCATATACCATACTGGCTCCGCCGCCGGGATTCAGTTCGTTCATCTTGGCGGTCACATCGAATGCCCATCTTTGAGCCCCATTGGAAGTATCATAAGCGAACAGTTTCACATCAAAAGCTCCGGTAGAAGTCTGATCGGTTATCATGTAAACAGTCTTGCCATCTGCTGATAATGCAGGTGAAACGGTATTTTCGATCGGGCCACCCATCTCCTTTTGCCACATCACATTAATTGCTTTTGCGGGGTCCAGAATCGTGAGATCTTTCTTTTGCACTGGCACGTAATCCGTTATTGTCGGTAACGGTCAGTTTGATGGTAAATGTGCCATCCGACTGATAGATAAAGGTAGGATTCTGTTCCGTTGAAACAGACTTTGCCGCATCTCCGAATTCCCATAGCCAAGACACAATCTGATTTCCCTCATCGGGAATGGAAGCATCTTTAAAGACAGCAGTCTGTCCCAGTTCGTACATATCTTCACCGATGGTGAAGTCTGCTTTGCCGCAGTGTTATAATATACTTTATCTTCTTCACATGAAGAAAACAGAAGAATACAAATCAATGATACTAAATAAGTTACTTTATTCATAGCATTTACTTTTTAATTGTTTTTATCTATTCCGGAAATATTCAGTCCTGGACCTCCACCCGCAGTATAGCCCATACTTTCCGCCATTCATGGAAGGAGAAATCCAAAAAGCGAAAATTTCACCATTGTCAATATAGAATCTCACTTTTATTTGTTTGTCTTTAAGAGAGGCTAACGAAGTATTGCCGGTCCATTCGATCCTGGCTTTTTACATTATCCCCTTTAAAGACTTTGCAGTCGTCTTTGGAGAAGCCTTCGATTACTTTATTATCGGAGTCTAAAAGTTCAACTTTCATTTCTCCTGCAACGTTGGCATTCACAAAGAAGTAAGAACCAGCGAATTTCAGTAAGGAGGTTTGCAACTCCCCTGTCCCTTTCATAGATGTAAATCCATCCCGGCGAAGCATAGCCAGTCCGGTGGTGGCGATTTCTTGTGTTCCTCTCAAACGTCGGCCACTCAAGTAGAAATAGAGCTTATCGCCCACAATCAACGGAGCTCCGGCCACAGATTGTAAATTACCCTGATTCCAGGCATCCGATGAGGTCGTGTTCACTGCATGGAAAGGATTCATGTCTTCACGAAACCAACTATATCCATCCCGGCTATACCCTACCATTATCTGGTTTCTCTTAATCACATTATCAGATGCACAGACATCATTTTCCGGACCTTGCCAAACAGAGAAGAATCCCAGCATAATACTTTCATAAGGAGTGGCATCCTGATTGTATATTGCAGGAGCGATGTCCGGATAGTCAGGATGACGTTGTTCATTGGCCCATGGACCGAACCAAAACGCACTCAATAGGGCTTCTGCTTTCTTTGTACCAGCCTGTGGATCGATATTTTCATTATAATCTCTGGCACGTACTAATTTGTTTGCATCTAACCGGACATTGTGCCGCATACTATATACCCATACGTTTCTGAACGGATTTTTTATAGACTGTGGAACGGTCGGCAATCGGTTCCGATTGGGTTGCAGCACGCCACACTTTACCATCTGAAGAAGTTTTATAATTATATCTCCATTTTCCGGCTTCCCTCGCCACTAAAAAACATTTTGTATCTTTTCGAAGCATTACTTTCCTGTTTGTCTACCCAAACAACAGATGCATCACGTTCGGAGTTATAATCAACAATATTGGTTCCGGGCACGACCGAAAGAACCGGTTTTGTCCAGTTAATACCATCCGTCGATTCGGCATAACAAGTCACTCCTGCTCCGCTGGTTGCATAAGAACCACCACCTGCCATATACCATATCTTGTATTTTCCCTCCTTTTCGTCATACCACACTCCATCGCTGAATGGAGCGGCAAAGGCGGCACCTTTTGTTCCGGTTTTCTCCCATTCCTGATCCGGTGTCAATATCGGATTGCCCGAATAATATTCAGGATAATAGAAAGTACGTTTCAGATTGGTGGATTCTATCAGGAAATTATCTACGAACAACTGGCGTCCTATCGAAATATGGATGACAGAAGGTTTGTCCGACAGATAAAAAGGAGACATCCCTTTTTCCAATTCGGACGAAGAGGAACGTACCGGAGGCCATTGCTCGGGTAAACGAATTCCATTGTATAGTAACCGTGGGTCGGCCGGCTCTTCGTCGGGCGGAACTACTACCGGTGGATTGTCACCTCCACCCGAAGTATCATCGCTATCACCACAGGCTATCAGCATACAGGGTAGCCAAAAGAGTAATGTATAACATACATATTTCATAGTCCTTTATCCTTTATTGATTCGCAGGGACATCTATACCACTGGCAGACAGTCCGGGTCCGCCACCGCTTGTATATCCACGACTTTCACCTGTTTGCCATGGAGAAATCCAAAATGCGTAAATATCAGCGTTATCCAAGTAGAACTTCAATCGGATGGGTTTCCCGATGAGCGATGCTATATCTGGTGTTTCTTCCATGTAATCAGTTGTTTGGTTTTATCTGTCTTCTTCACGGGGACGCAGTCTTTCCGGGTAAATCCTTCCAATGGATTTCCATCTGCATCCAAGACTTCGACGAACATACTCCCTTTTTACGTCTGCATTGACAAAGAGGTACTTGCCATCAAAACTAAGATTCTCGGTCAGCAGGTATCCGCCTTTGTCTCCATGCATGGAGACAAAACCATCCCTGCGCAAAGTTGCCAGTCCCGTAGAAGTATAGCTGTCCCACATAATCTCGTTTTTTGTCGTCCACTGGAATAGAAATAGAGTGAATCCCCCACTACTAAAGGCACACCGTTGATAGACTGCATATTGCCCCAGTTCCACGCTCCATCCGTCTCATTCACTGCCATGAAAGGCTTGAAAGAGGGACGGTAGAAATGGAAACCGTCACGACTGTACCCCGGGAAGATTTCGTTCTTCTTCTGGATACCCAGTTTGGCACAAACTCCATTTTCCGGGCCTTGCCATACACTGTACAGTCCCAGCATAACGCTTTCATAAGCGATGGCATCGAAATTATAGATGCCCGGATCTACTTCCGGAAACTCCGGGTGGCGTGGCTCCTTATCACTTGGAGTAAACCAATAGACTATATTTTTATCGGGTACTCCTTTTCGGATACGATGTGCAAAACTTATTGCTTCTTCAGGGTCTTTGTTTTCCAGATAGCTACGCGAGCGGGAAGAGACATTGGTTCCATAACGCATACTTAATGCCCAGACATCACGGAAAGGATTGTAGAATACGGATGAACGGTCGTATAAATCACCGGATTGCGCCACTCCTTCTCCCCAATGAATTCCATCGGACGAATATTTCAGGACAAACTGCCACCGACGGTCAGTGGGACGGCGTTCTACATTGAACATTTTATATCGTTTAGACGGATCTCTTTCCCGTTTATCCAACCAAATAGTGGCTGCATCACGATTACAGGTGTCTACGATATTGGTTTGGTCCCAAATATCCAGTGTTGGTTTTGTCCAGTGTTTACCGTCTTTAGATTCGGCATATCCTGTATAGAATGTCTGATTGTCTCCTTTATGGAGAACACCCGCACCTGCCAGATACCACATTTTGAACTTCTGGGTTCTTTTTCATCATACCATATCCCGTCACTGAAGGGAGCTGCATAGAGTCCGCCTTCGGTTGTCTTCTCCCATTCTTTGTCTGGTCCGAGTACCGGGTTTCCTTCGTAGAACCGGGGAGTATGGATAATCCTTTCCAGATTGGTTTCTGCAATCAGAAATGAGTCAACAAATAACTGTCTACCTACATTTACAGAGATAACTTCAGGTTTCTGCTTTAGATAAGGCACTGGCATATCTTGTGCCTTTTGTGGCTCCCCATAACAGGGGAGGCCACTGTTCAGGCAAGTGTATACCATTGTAAAAGTACTTCTGTTTGGGCAATAGCCGGGCCCGGTACTAACAAACTGAAGAGTAGTACCGCCATATTTTTATATTTATCATGCTATTTCTTTCTTATTTAATATCCCGGATTATTTTCTGTGATATAAGGGTTAGAATTCACTTCATTAATAGGAATCGGCAACCATTCATGTTTGTTGGTGACAAATCCTTTGAAATCATCTGCAGATACGAATTTTTTGAAGTTAGGATCGGATTCCTGCAACTCTGCAAAGCGGCGGGATAGTTTGCCCCAACGGAGTAAATCATAGAAGCGATGTCCTTCTAAGGCAAATTCAAGGATTCTTTCATTCTCAATATCAGTCATGGTTACAGAAGGCAAATCGCTAAGGTTGGCACGTCCGCGTACTTTATTCACTGCCTGCAAGGGAGTCATGTCCGACGCTTGTGCGCCACCGCTTACGACGGCTTCCGCATACATCATCAATACATCTGCATAACGGATATACCGCCAGTTCACACCGTGCGCGCGAGGCTGATTATAGACATATTCTTTGACACCCGCACCTACCCCTATCAGTTTGGGAGTACCATCCGCTTCTGTCTGTGTAGGCATGGAACAATCAATACCTTTCTTTATACCTGCTTTAAATGGATGTGCCAATGGATTGGATACGGTGGCAAACCCTTCTTTTTCCGTTCTTTGCCGGGTAAAGTTCTTCCCATTTGTAGCCGCCGGGGCCTTCCAGACGTACCGGACGTCCACCGGCATCTTTTCCTCAAATGTATATTCGCATCCAAGTCATTGAATATCATTGTAGAGAACATACGGATATCAGTGTTACCGTCCTTATCTATGGAATTCACAAATGCATTGTAAAGCCAATTATGCACTACCTCCTTCATAACCTACTCCTGCTCCCCCGGCAGCATCAAACCACGTGAATCGAATGCAAGACCGGAAGTGGCAAGTCCTGGATTGAATCCCGCATTGTCCACATCGCCCAGAACTGGAATTCAAGAATGGATTCTTCGTTATTCTCGTGGGCGACATCGAAATTATCCGCATAATTATTGGTCAGGTCATAAGCTCCATACTTTCGATCTATAATGTCGGCAAATTCTTTGGCGGCTTCACTGTAAAATGTAGTCTTATCTTCACCATAATATGATTCGATTCCACTACGATAGAGGTAGGCTTTTTTCCCAATAAAGCGGCTGCAGAAGCTTTTTGTTACACGACCTGCATTTTTTGCTGTCCCAGTATCCTTTTGCGGGTAACAATTCTTTGGCATGTGCCAAGTCTTCTTGAATAAAATTCCATACAGCGGCAGGTTTCTCCAACGGACGTACATAGTCATCACCATTTCGCGGCATCTGTCTGATCGGAGATATATTCCGGAAATTAATCAATAAGTAATAGTGCGCAAATGCTCTCCAAAAAAGGCTTCCCCCATGTATGCATTCCGTAGTTCCTCATTACCACTGAAGTCAACAGACGGAGCTGTTTCAATGATATATGACGCTTGAGATGCAGTAGTGTACATCAATGTATAAGGCTGTTCGATAGTGTAGTAACTGGCATTGAGGTTCTGCCCCGAACATACCCGGTTTCCCATAATCCGAGTTGGATGATGCTTCATCAGAACGGATAATCGTTGTTTTGGAACCGGAAGCTCCCGTGCAACGCTGCGTAGACATATACCCGTACATAGTCATCACTGCGTCATTTACAGCAGACGGACTGGTGAAATAAGCTCCCATACTCGGCTGATTCGGATTAATTGCCAAATCATCGAAGATGCCATTACATCCGTGTAATATCGCCGCCTGCCAAGATTAATGCGGCATATACTTTCTTATAGTTTTTCATATAAATCATATTTTTAGTTATCAGAATGATGCGTTAAAACCAAAGGTAAATGTTCGGGCATTGGGATATGAACTGATGTCAATACCACGTGAAAACAATACGTTCGAACTAACTTCGGGGTCGTAACCTGAATATTTGGTAAGCGCAAACAGATTCTGTACGCCTGCATACACGCGCAGTTTGTTGAATCGAATCGCTTCCAACCACTTTTTAGGTAATGAATAACCCAACTGAAGGTTCTTCAAGCTGTAAATAGGAACCGTCTTCCACATAAAATTCACTGGGCAATGAATTTCCGCCACTTGTATTTTGAGTTTTCATGATAGGTATACCTGTATTCTTATTTGTCTTTGTCCATCCATTCAAGGCATCCTTGACTACGTTGTTAGAGTAGTCGAAGTAATAGGTATACTTTTTCTGATTGAATATAATATTTCCTTTTGTACTCCCCCGGAAAAAGACGGTCAAGTCAAAGTCTTTGTACCCATATTGATATTCAGACCGTATGTGAAATCAGGGATAGGATTACCCAAAATCACTTTGTCATTGGCATTGACTACTCCATTCTTGTCCGTATCCGCAAAGATGAAGTTTCCTTCCGCATCAAAGCCTTCTATCTTGTAGCCATAAAACGAACCGATAGCTTCTCCCCGGCATGGTAATGGAAGGTGCATCGCTGAAGTAACTGGACATTGCACCGGAAGTAATCGGCTGTACGTTTTCTCCCAATGACAACACCTTATTTTTCAACGTTGCGATGTTGAATGTTGCGTCTATATGAAAGTCTTTCGTCAACTGTTTCCTGTAATTCATCATAAACTCCCAACCTGTATTCTTTACGGAAGCTGTGTTTACATACGGTTTCTCACGGAACTGTTAATTTCAAAGATTTGTCCGGAAGACAGGTTCAAGTCGATTTGTGCCAGCAATCCACATTTTTCTTCACGAAATAGTCCAGAGATAAAGTCAGGTCATTATTGAAGAAACCCAGTTCGATACCAATATCCGTAGTCTTTTGCAGTTTCCCATTTCAGATCTTTCGATTTCAGATAGGCAGCGCGTCCTGTCACATAGCGTTCTCCACCCACAGTGTAAGGAATAGGTCCATAAGCTATGGCATCGAAATTATAAGGGTTGAGAAAATTAGCTCCCAATTCACCATAACTGGCTCTAATCTTTAATTTACTCATTACGGGGATTTTGGAACCACTTTTCCTGATGCACATTCCATCCGGCAGAAACAGAGGGAAGTAACCTTACTCTATTATCTTTGTGGAACTTAGAAGACTATCGCGACGAACGCTTAGAGACAACAGATACTTATTGTCATAGTCATAGTTCACACGGGCGAAGAAAGAAAGCAATGCCGCATTACTGTCACCTGCCGAAATTTTACCATCCTCATTCTGGAATCCGGTAATATCCGTTCCTCCCAAATCGTTAATCGTGGAGTTAGTCATGTAGCGATAATATTCTCTCATCCAGCTTGTACCCAGTAAAGCGTCTATGGAGTGACGAGCTATTGTCTTATTGAAAGTCAGTAAGTTGTCAATCGTAAGTGAATTCTTCACCCCTTGTTTCGGATACGCTATTACGTGTGTTTCCATAATCTTTATCAGGAGTTCCATCTGAATTCCATTTTGGTGTAGTATTCAGGAGTATGCGTGTAATTATGCTTTATTACTATAATTTCCACTTAATGATAATTTATATTTTAATCCTCCCCAAATATCCAGTTGGGCATTCAAAGAACCGATCAAATCCGTTACTTTATTAAATTGATCCGTATAATGCAATGGAGCTATTTTATTCTGCGCCTTGCCATCTTCAGGATTGATGTAATAATCGGGGCCACCGGAAGTAAATCGTCCCAGCTCGTCGTAAATAGGTAGCGTCGGCAATGCGATGTTGAACGCCTGCAATACTGGCATTCAAGTTCCATACCGGAGCAAATTGAATCCATTCTTTTGACCAGTCAGTATTCAAGTTCGGATTCGTCGGATTGTCATTTTCCGGTGCATGGGGCAAACCGCTATTATCCGCTACCATATTCGCAAAATTTCTCCATTCTGCTGCATTCAGAAAATCCGATGTTGGTAGGCGTTTGGAATGCAAACGAGCCGTCTATCTGAATAACGGGTTTACCGGATTTTCCTTTCTTTTGTAGTAATCAAAACTACACCATTGGCTGATCGTGAGCCGTAGATGGCAGCTGCACCATCTTTCAGAACTTCGATGGATTCAATGTCATTGGGATTTAATGAGCTTAATCCGGCATTACTGAATGCACCGTAACGGTTCGGTAGCACCAAAAGAAGCAGCACCACGAATCACTATATTTACATCTGCTCCTGCCACACCAGCTTGCTGTACGATGTCCACACCCGGAGTACGTCCTTGCAAGGTCGAAGCAACATTGGAAGATACCTGTTTGCTGATTTCCTGGGAAGAGATGGAAGCGACGGCACCTGTCAGGCTCGATTTCTTCTGCACACCGTAACCAACTACCACCACTTCATCCAGCACTTCCGTATCGTCTTGCAACTGAATAGAATATGAATTCTTACTTCCTACCCTTACTTCCTGTGTTTTATAACCAATATAACTAACAGCTAAAAGTGCATCTGCCGGGGCATCCAGTGTAAAGTTACCGTCCACATCTGTCACAGTACCTGTCCCCATTCCTTTTATCAAAACACTGGCACCAATCACCGGTTCTCCTTTGGCGTCTGTCACTGTTCCTGTTATCTTCTTATTTTTCAGATTTCCCACTGATGCAATGGAGGCTTCTTTTGCTTTCAGGTATATCTTCTTTTTCCCCAATTTCATAAGCCACATTTGTACCCGCAAATAACTCATCTAAGACTTTAGAAAGGTCTTTGTCTTTTGCCTGGACGGAGACAATTCGTTCGGGATTGACAATCGTACGACTGTAAGCCACCGTAAGTCCTGTTTGTTTGGTAATGAGCGAAAATACTTTCTCCAACTTGACTTGCTGAAGATTCATTGTTATTTTTTGAGCTGATGCCGCAAGGCTTACAGCAAAGCTCAATAACAATACAAGCAATACTCTGTTCTTCATACTTAGTTTGTTTAAAGTTATAAATTGATTCTTAATCTCTTTGTATTTAGTGGACACACGAGATTAAGAAGCGGGTGAGGCAATATACGTTTTTTTTCGAAGTTTTTTGTTTATCAAAAGTTAATCCAGCTAGTTCCCTTATTTACAATGAGATACTATTCATTATTTATGGATAAGAAAAAAAAATAGAAACAAAAAGTCCTTCCGGTTTTCATTCGGAAGGACTTTTTATAATTATTAATTATTATCACTTGGGATGATGTCACTATCCGATGATATAGTGACGCTATCAGTCGGCAATACCGACACTATGACAACAGGATAGCGTCACTATGTTTTTTCTCGGAAATCTAATAAATTTCCTTATGTACCAACTCGTCAAAAAGCTTTGCATACTTTTCTGCAACCGCTTCAGCGAATATCTTTCCTCTCTCGGCAGAAGCTCCTCTTGGGTCGCCTACACCAGTATCTTCAGATATCTTTTTCCAGTTTCTGGGAATCCATGCAACTTTTTCGTTCAAAGACTGTATGGCAAATGTTTTATATTCACCTGGTCCGGCTTCTTCCAAATTCACCAATTCGGGATGATAATGCATCATTACCGACGTTTCTAGTTCGTCCGCATGGTCGCCCGGATTCTCAAAATAATCTTTTGCTTTCAATACAGTGTACCATTCACTCGATGCAATCAGGAAATCGGGATAGTCTACGGACAGGTCACGAATCATGCTCTTGAATGTATTCCCGCCATGGCCATTGATAATCACTAATTTCCGAATACCTTGGGCGTAAAGAGAAGACACAATATCAGCCAGTATAGCCTTTTGCGTTTCATAACGGGTATGAATACAGAATGGCAGTTCCTGTTGTCCCGGATTCTGGGAACCCATCCCCACAGGTGGCATTACCATACAATTTACATTATATTTATTTTGAGCTATCAAGGCGGCATCTACTGCTACATCATGAGAAAGAATACAATCCGTCATATAAGGCAGATGTAAGTTATGAGGTTCAGTAGCTCCCCATGGCAATACCACGATGTCATATCTCCTATCTTTTACTTTTCCATAACAAGATACAGACAAATCAACTTCTTTATTCATATTATACTTTTTATTTAAGTGCTTATACTATTTCATTTTCACGATGACTTCTTTTTTATCTTCATTATAATCGAATTTCACCGGAGCAATCTTTTTCCAGATCCATCAGTACTTTTTCCAGTAAAGTATTGTCGGATGTCAAAGTATACACATAGGTCAAGGCACGTTCATCTTCTATCTTAAAATCCACGTCATACCAGCGGTTCAACACTTTGATTACTTCCGGCAACGGGGTGTCTTTAAATACGATCACATTCTGTTTCCACATTGACAAACGGCGCATATCATCCATTCTGGAAATAGTGCATTCATTGCTCTCCTTATTATAGATCAATCTTTCGCCGGGACGCACCGGATATTTCTTTTCAGTAGGAAGAGCCAGATTTATGTTTCCTTCATCCAGACATACCACAATGTCTTTGTTTTCCGGATAATCCTGTACGTTGAAAGAGGTTCCCACTACCTGAATCGCAGGACCATTCAGATTGACAATGAAAGGACGGTTTTTATTCTTGGCTACCACAAAATAGGCTTCTCCTTCAAGAAAAACTTCGCGGGTGTTCAAAGCAAATTTCTTTGGATATTTCAGCTTCGAATCAGAATTGATATACACCCTTGTTCCATCCCTGGAACATGATTTGTATCCGTTCTCCTTTGCCTACAACGACTTCTTCATATTCAGAAGTTCCGAACAGGTCAACTTTAGAGTTCAGTTGTATATAGAATCCGATAATAAATAGTACGGGTATCAACACTGCCGCCACTCTGAAGCAAATGCGTTTCAGTTTTTTCACCCGAATATTCTTTCGTATCTGTTCTAACATCTGCCTGGAAGGAATATCATGATTCACATACAAATCTGCTACTTCATTTTTTATCAATTCCGAATCCCGTGTCATGGCAGCTTCCATATAGTCACTGCCTTCTTCGATAGTAAACCATTCGGCTACTAACGTTTCATCTTCAGGGGTAGCAATTCCTGCCAGTACTTCTTCTATTTGTTTATCTGTAGGTCTATTCATCTTTATCACTTTATTAAATGGACACTCAAAACAGTCATCAGAGTGGTAAATACAACAATTATTAACATCTTACTTAAATGTATACGGAGAAGTTTCAAGGCTTCCGAATAATGCGTTTTGATGGTATTTATGGATAAGTTCATCCGTTCCGCTATCTCCTGATTCGTCAGTTCCTCCTGAACTTTCATTAAACAGATTTCCCGCTTCTGTGCAGGAAGCATATCTACTGCCTTATAAAAGCTGGACATCAATTCTTTCTTCTCTAAATTCTCTATCAGATTATCTTCGTAAGGTGAAGCAGCTTGTGCCATCTCATAGTTCTTTGCAATCGCACTGTTTTCATTACGAATCAAGTTTAAGACATAATTTTTGTCATAGTGAATAGGTAATTCTTCAGGCTGATTCCAACACGCAGTTCTGAACGGAATTCCACAAACGGGTGAAGACATGCTGTACTGCATCTTCTGCCATATCGGAACTCATTAAATAACGGTAAGCCAATACATACAATAGTTTATGGTATCTTTCATAAGCTTGGGTGAAAGCTCTTTTATCGCCTTGTTCGATCAAGGCAAAGAGTTTTTTCATCATCTGTATTAGTATATGGAACAATCTTGTTTTGCATTCTTCGGATTTTGTTTATTTGTTTCCAAAAGAACAAAAAGTGTATTACTTGCTGCTATCTTTATAAAGAGCAAATGTAGCAAATAACTTAGAAAACCTAAATGTATTTACGAAAAAGTCCCTGATTAACAATCTCCACTATAAAAAGAGGATCCGTTAATCAAGGACTACTCCACTAACTAATTAACAAGAATTATAAATGATAGGTAACAATTCTTTCTTCGGGTGAATCAATCCAGAGACGCCACACTCCTTCCGATACTTTCTCCGGTGTTCCGATATTTGCTTTGGGCGGACGACGACTATTGATTGTCAGATAGCCTTTCCCCTTCTGTTGCTTTCACTTTCATCATTTTGCCATTCATATAGATATGGATATCGCCATTCGGAGTGGGTACAGTACCCTCCATCCATTTCAGTCCTCCCAATACAGGAGCGATAGTAAACTCCTTATATCCTTCTTTCACTGGTTTCACACCCAAATAATATTTGCCGAGCAGATAGATAGGACTTGCTCCCCAGGCATGACACAGACTCTTGCCATAAGGACGGCCGTACATGGCAAGATGTTGCGTTCCAGTTTCTTCAGGGTTGTATTTTTTCCCAGAAAGAGGTAGCACCCTCCTTCAACATACCGCCCCAATAAGCTTTCATTTCCTTCATGACAGCCTCCTGTTCACCCAGAGCACAAAAAAGAGCTTCCAATTCATAGAAACGCATATAAGGAGTGGTGATTTTCAAAATACTGTCATTCAGAAGAACAGAGTTCTTGATGGCTTGCTGCTTATCTGCGTTCAGATACTGGAAGAATACAGAAAACATATTGGCATAACGCGTCACAGCATCACTTTGCTGACCATTCACACGATTATGTACAAATGCCTGTTTTTGATTGTTCCAGAAAGTAGGTTCTAACTTTGCTTTCAGAGCAGCAGCCAGCTTCTCATACTTCTGCTTCCCAATCTCATCCTCGACTAAATCAGCACACAAAGCCATTGTTTCCAGACTTCTGCAAAATAAAACTTGCTCAAAGGAGAGTTCGCCTTTCTTGTCCAGATAACCGTCTGCCCAGTCTACGAATACCCAGTCACCGGTCATACCTTCCACCATACCATTCTTATTTGTACGTCCCAATACATAATCCATCATCGTTTGCATACGTGGATACAGTTGGTTGACAAAGTGGCGGTCGCCACTATACATATAATAATCATATACGCTAAGGAACCAATAGAAGGTGTAGTCCATAATGGTATTGCTGTGGCTGGTCACAGGATCTTTGCCACGAAGCAGCCAGATTGTACGTTTCACGGATTCAATATCGAAGAAAAGATAATAATTCATCAGATAACTTTGGATAGCATCACCACTCCATACCCAGCGGTCACGTTTGATACCGTCAATAAAGAACTCGCGCGTAGTGAGATGCATGGTATAGGCCCCCACTTCCCAAATACGGTTCAATTCTTCATCATTGCAACGGAAACTTCCACGATACTCTTCAGGAAGATATTCATATTGCATGGCTACTTCTCCTATTTGTACACCCGGTTCATGGGTAACGTAGACATATCGAAAAGCTTTACTGTTCTCCAACGTATATTCGTTATCAGAATTATTTAAGGGAGAAGTGCTGCGGATGGCGAGGTCAGTCACTTGTCCCGGCTCTAACAACAGTTTGTCCAAAGTTTCACAATATGCTTTATCCTTTGCTTCTTCCGGACTTTCACCATAATAAATCTCTATTTTTCCTTTTCCGGAAAGATTCTTCAATGTGATGAATCCGAATGTCTCTTTTCCAAAATCATAAAGAATACCTCCTTCAGCCTGTTCTGTCTTCGCAACAGGTTGCTGCGGTTCACGCATCAGACTGAATTGGGAAGGAAGTTGGGTAGCCTCGTCAAAGTTCCAACATCCGGCATCCATATAGATCGTAGCAGATGTGTCACTGGCTTTTCCGCTCTCATCAATCCATTCTTTATCTTCGTAAGTCACTCGCCAGGAGGAATCAGAATTCACCGTCTTCCCTTTCACATAAATGGTGGGAGGAGTAGCCTGATTCCAAACTTTGATGTTCAGGTTATGCTTACCGGCAGGAAGAGTCATCGTCTCCGGCATACCGAATTGAAGCTTTCCATCCAGCTTGACATTATACTTTCCTTCCGCAGCAATAAAGATCTCTTCCGGCTCGGAAAGATTCAGTTGCTTGCTGAACTCTACGACTACATAATGACTGTCCGTTTTCCAGAAGGGAGGGAAAAAAGCCCGCGTTCCGTACGGCGGTTGTTCATCCGGTTGCCCAGCCATATCTCATAATCACCCGGATACCAGATCCGGTCTGGGCAAATGTGCTGCTTGCCAAAGACAAGGCACTAAGCAATATCATATATTTCTTTTTCATTATTCTTACTATTATTAACTGACTGTGTTATAAGAAACAATTCGTTCTACAGCATGTTGATGTTTAGTTCCACATCTGTGGAACGAACCGCATATTGCAGTTAAATGATTTACCAATCACTATCGAATATTCAGCAAATCCTTGTATTCTGCTTCCAATCCTGCACGTTCACGAATAGCATCATCCACTTTCGGACCATTATTCTCCCATACATTTCCGGGACCATTGGCATTTTGCAGATACTTCTCTCCCTCCGTCCAATTGTCACGAACAGTGATGAAAGAAGAACCCTCATCCGTATAAAGATAGAACCAATGATTGGGATCGTGCACGTAACCCGGTTTATAGATACTATGCACACAATTCTCCGTTACATAGCTTTTAGGCTGTGAACCGAGCGTGTAAACACCCGCTACATCATACATGTGCTTGGCATAGTGATGAATCAGATTTGCATGAACTCTGTTATTACGCATACAATTCACAGTTTGTGTCCATCCCCAACCAAGACTGATGCCACTATAAGGAACTTCACTGATTTCATTATGCTCGATATTAATATCACTCACATACCCCGCAGCAATGGCGAGACATCCCCAGTCCTCAATCCCAACTTCCGTGAAATAGCAATTATTGATTTGCTGGTGTGTGCATACTTCCCGGCGGTCAGCAGGATCATAAGGCAAATGCGTTTCGTGAGCAACCGGAGAAAAGCTACCGGCCAGCAAACCATTTCCTGCAATATCGCGAAAGAAACAACCACGAACAATACCACCCTGCACCGCTTCCTCATAACCCAGTCCGGTAGAACCCAAATGTTCAAATCGGCAACGCTCAAAATCAATCTGCGGCAGCAGCTATCCGGACAGCAGCCGCAGGACGACCCAACCATCCCTGATTATCCAACGGATGATTCAGATAATCCCGTTGCATCTTTGGATCAATCCGGTACCCATCTGTCAGATACATTCCCGCCTGAAGAGGAACATGGCCTTTCTCAGACGGACGCATCCAAGTCGTATGAGAGAACGTGATTTTCTCAAAACGGATATGACACACAGGACGATCCAAAGTACCTTCTACCTGTACTAACGTCTCAATGGCAGGTACCATTACTTCCGCCTCCTGCATCTTCTCTCCTTCCCGTGGATAATAATACACTCTACGGGCATCCATATCGTGATACCATTCGCCCGGTACATCCAATAGTTCACGGGCATTCGTCAGATAAAAAGCAGAATTATGTCCGTCTGTCGTCACCATTGGACGCGGCCAAGGATGTTCAAACTGAATCCGGCTTTCCGGCTGATGGAAACGTACTGCCGCACTATCTCCCTGCACCTCAATAGACCGAATCCGAAGATTGGCCACACACCACATCTGATGGATTACCATTTCGGCATATTCAGCCTTCATTTTTCCCTTATGATCCATAAGTCTGCGCACCGCAACCGCAGGAACATAAAGAATCTCATTCTTCTCGTCCACGCTGCAAATGCGGTTCATCTTCTCAAAATCCTCTACGTCTCGGGCACGGACAGCCTTTTTCTCCATTCACCCACAACTGACGAAAATCCAATGGACGCCCATTAAATGCCGGCACATCTGCCACCCAGAGCTTTCCTTGTCTCTTCCAATTCTTAATACGGATTCCTCCACTCAATACCACCTTTTCATCGGCTGCCGAACGGATCACCGTCGGTGATTCCTTTGTCCCACTATCTTCCGGACGGATAAAAACCGGCTCATACAGAGCATACATTCCACCCTCCATATAAACAGTGATTCCTCCCTGCACACGGTCATCTTCCGTCCTCCGCCACTCACGCGCCTGCCGTAAAGCAGCAGTCAGCGTTGCTTTGGGAGACTGGCGGGTTCCATCATTCAAGTCATTACCTTTGGGAGAAACCCATATCTCACCGGACCATAACCAATGACTACACAAAATACATATAGCCGTTAAAAAAATAACTTTCTCATCCTCATTTCTTCATTTCTGTATCATGATTTATCTGGCAAGAGGCATCCATACGGTCATCTCTCCTTTTCCTCTATTTCCCCAGGCATAATAAGGAATCAAACGAATATCCACCGTTTTCTCTGTCTGAACCACCGGACGATAAAGTACTCCTTCCCAAGAAATTGCAGGTGCCAGACGCGCTTTTACCTTCGAGCGCTACAATCGGACTACCCTCAATCGTGATCTTCTTCGGAGTCAATTTTATATCAGCAGGAATCAATACATTATCAATCTTTCTCTCCATTCGCTATGTCCATATTTTCCAGACAATAAACCAACGGTCCGCGCTTCACGACCACCTGATTACGAATCTCCTCTGCCAACGGATGAGCTTCAAGCAAGCGCACAGGCATATCCATTGCTAACTCCACTACATCCCCCTTCTTCCATGCACGATTTACTTCCGCATACGAATTTGCCCTTCGCATTGATTTGCAGCGGCTGCCCATTCACCGTAAGCGTAGCCTTTTCGCACCATTCAGGGATACGTATGAAAAGCGAGAAAGCACCCGCCTTACGAGGAACTCTATCCAACGTTACACGTACATTTCCATCCCAGGGATAATCCGTTTCCTGCGTCAGAGCTACTTCTCCCTTCTCCTTCCAAGTCGTTGTCAATGTATTTGCTCCATACAGATTACAATAAATCCCTTCCGGACTCAATGTATATGCATAGTTTTGTGCCTGGCACAGTGTACGCAATGTGTTCGGCGGGCAGCAGAAACAGCTGATATATTCCGTCCGTTCCTTCGGCCAACGAAGCGTGTAAGGAAGATCGGCACTGATACGAAGCGGATTGGTATAGAAATACTTCTTTCCGTCCAGACTAATGCCGCTCAATACACTATTATAAAGACAAGTCTCCACAAGATCGGCATATTTCGCATCCCCTGTCACTTCTAGCATCCGCCAGTTGAACAACATATTACCGATATTGGCACACGTTTCATTGTGAGCAGTACTATTCGGCAACTGATAGGGACGTCCATAACTCTGATGCACTTTCTGAATACTATCCGGCTCATAACACGTACCATCAGGCGATGTACCATCATAAAGAGCGCCGCAAGCACCGGTCACGTACATTTTCCGGGTCACGATATCATTCCAGATACTAGTCAGATTCTTCATTAATTGCTGCTCACCGGTTTCTGCATATACATCCGCTACTCCGGCATACAGATAGTTGGCGCGTACGGCATGTCCCATCGCACGATATTGATCGCGGAAAGGAATACGGTCCTGATTATCGTCTGTACCGTTCTCCACCATACCACGGATATCAATCAGATTCTTTGAAAGTTCCAGATAACGGGGATTTCCGGTAGCCCGGTACATTTCGACTACCCCCATATAATGAGAGGGACAAATAGCATTGCGAGCCAGTTCGGCAGAAGCCGTTTCATAAAAATAACAGAGGAAATCCGTTGCTTTCACAGCAGCATCGAAAAGAGTAGTCTTTCCAGTGGCACGACGATGCACAATACCCGCCATCATCAAGTGTCCCAGATTATAAGTCTCAAAGTTCAGCCGATTGGCAAAAGCTCCTTTTTCATTCTCGTCACCTACTTTCGTTCCAATGACCGTTTGTTTATGCTGATCTCCCAATGCATGAGAGTCAATCCCTTTATTCAGTTCTTCAATAACAACAGGCGTATGTATATAACCGTCTGCACGCTGGGCTTTTACAACACAAGTAATAAAGTTATCCATTAATTTGTCCAGCTCCGGATCTTTATTAACTGCATAGACAGAAGCCACACCTTCCATCCATTTATACATATCTCCGTCATGAAATGGAGGTCCCCGATGCTCTCCTTTGCATACCCCGGCAGCAATCTCAAAATTACGGAAACCGTGAGAGATCTCCGGCGTGTTCCAAGTGTTCCACATACTTTGCAGGAAGTCTGGCTAAATACCTGAAAGCGATCTCCCAGAATCCATCCGTCCAATGTACGGCGCCGATTCCGGTATTCACCATCTTTGCATAACGGCTCTGACTCATATCCGTCAGCCCATTGCTCTGCGCAAATGCTCCCGTGACGGAGGCGGAAGCTAAAAGAAATAACAGCTTTATCTGTTTCATTAATATGGATAATTTAAAATTTACACAATATCTTTATAAAAGACGCAATTATCCGTATTTTGTACTCAATAAAACACCTCGCCTGCGAATGTTGAAACTGTCGGGCAATCTTGTATTCATGTCCCTCTTTCAGCAAATAACTCCCAGTCTGCTTGAACCAAAGCCGACATTCGCATCTATACATTGCTGCCGGATATCCAGCACCCACTCATAGTCACACATCCGGGCTTCCTTCCCCGACTCCCCTCCGGCAACCACCTGTTCCACCCAATCTCCCAACTCGCCTCTGAAATCAATCTGACTAAGAAGGGGTTCACAGATAATAATTTTATGTTTAATAGGACTTTCTTTATAAATAGGTAAGCGATAATCGACTCTGTCCTGATTCTCCATTGTACAACAAATTGTCACATTGTCGTATCCATCTCCCCAATCCGGTGGCAGGCACTGTTGTAATCGATCGATTCGTTTGGTGATAAAAAGGAAATGCAAGTCCTGCCGTATCCGCATCATCTCCCATGCTTCGGCACGCCATTCATCGGCATCTTCTATCAGAAAATCAGAGGTAAAACAGGTATATACCAGATTTCCCGAGGGTATCTTATACGTACCGTTCTTTTTTTCGAAGCAAAGGTAAATCAAACTTTTCCGTCTTTGTCACCACCGAACTGTCTTTTCCGTATTTGCCATCCGTACGATATACATAGCAGTGGCGGCAGCCTTCACTCCATTTGTGACAGCCGTGCCATAAGTTCCACATTGATGCTTTCCCGCCCATTTTCTTTTTTTCTTCAAAGATATATTTAATCTATTATATAACCATAAAAAGAGTGCACCTTATTCTTCAACAGAATGAAAAAAGGTGCACCAAAAAACACAAACAAAACAAACAATAGAGCGACCTTCACAGGCAGCCGATCCACGAGGGATCTTTATCTTAGTCAGCCCATCTTGACGATGGCAGCTTTCTTTACAACGATACTCCTACTGCCGGCACAAGTGTAGGCAAAAAGCATTCCGTGTATTGCCTTACATGAATCCGGTTTTCCATTTCCTCCCAAAATTCTAATTGCTTATAACGGGTAAAGTAGCACCCAAAAATCATAAAAAGAATGTTTCTTTTTATCGAGAAGCCATTTTGCTAATCGACTATTATATATAATCATTAATCCCTAATATTGTTTGTTAGTTACCTTCTGCAAAAGTCCGCATAATCACGAATATGGCAAATTGTATTCATGTCTAAGAGAACAATATCTGTTTACAAACAAGACTAATAGCAAATATTTTAAATACCCTGTTTCGATATATGCAAAATTCAAACTCAAAAGCTACCACTTTTACGTTATTCACACATTTAGGGCTACACAATCAATTATCACAATTAAAAATTTCGCCCTCATTCTCATTGTATATCCCGATATGAATATGAATATTATTGAACAATCACTCCATTAAGCCCGATATACCTCTACAAAGATAGTATTATTCTATATATTTCTATGCAAATCCTCAAAAAAGAATTCTCCTCTTTTTATAAATAAAGTAAAAGTAACATCAATGCCGATATACTAATTATTAGCATCCAACTTATATTTTTCCTATAATATAAGCTATTCTCTTCCTCCTCACCAACCGCTTTATGACGATTCGTGTCGATAAAGGATGATATTTGAGTATCTTCTTTCTCATCTATCCTCTCTTTCTTTTCAAAAACCTTATTCACCGTCTTTCTGCTACCTGAAATAAAACAGGTGGAAGAGAAATCCCCTGTCGCAGTATCTTTCCCCAATACTACCAATATTTGTTCGGTAGACTCCTCCATCCGTTCCAGCATCTTCCTTTCCTGATTAACATCATACGAAGCCACATGGGAAGAATGCCCGGAAGAACTTGAATCCATCTGCACCTCACTGCTCCTACTGATAACTTCCTTCTTAGTCCTGCATCCCGAAAGTACCCCCGGAAGAACGAGACCCAATAATAAAGCAAACAGCAACTCCCTCCCACTCTTCATAAACTCTCTCATATCAAAACAAGGACACACTTTCACATATTCATAAGGTTCGATCACCCCTGTCTCCATTCAAATCCGGCGAAGTATCCCGGTGTCCCAATACCTGAAGAATAGTATATTCCGTTGCAAATCCATTATTACTTGATAAAGCACCCGTTTTTGCGCATTTGTCCGGGTATCTGCCGGACGTCCGTTCTCATCCAATCCCCCGATATAACAGATCCCGACACTTCGCTCATTCCAACCTTTGCAATGCGCTCCTGCCAAATCAACCTCCCTTCCTTTCTCCAGTTTTCCATCCAGGCGGATAACATAATGGTAACCGATACCGTTGAACCCACGTTCCCGGTGCCAACGGTCAATATCTGCGGCGGTAAAATCCTGTCCGGCTTTTGTAGCCGAACAATGTACTATAATAGAATCTATCTTTCTCATAACATTTTATTTTTATCAACTAACCTCATTAATATTCCGAAGGAAGAATGCGTTTCACACACCCTCTGATATCACACTTTTTCACCTCCGACTCTTTCTGTGCCAACTCCACCTCATGGCATTTATGTATCCAGTCGATCTTCTCTTCCTGCTCCTTGCGAAGCTCGCTGTAAAGCCCGTCTATTTTCTCGTCCCGCTGTGTCAGGCGATCTTCCAGCCAATCCACTTTTTTACGACGATTTTCTTCTTCCAGACTACTCACGTCTGCCTCTTCTTTCCGTGCATCCGTTTTCCGGCAAGTGATATATCTCACCATCCATTTCACCGCTTCCAAACCGCCCATAGCAGTAATGAAAGCAAGGATTGTAGTTATTTGCATATTGATCTATTTATGTAGTTTAAAGAAAGAATGAGGCCGAAGCCCCATTCCATACAAAGTCGCTAATTTTCATTTCCCGCTTATCAAGCTGCCGGATCGGGTGCTTCACCATTATCTCCCGAACCACCGTCAGGATTCGGTGCTTCCTCTCCTTCACCTGCCCCACCATCAATGATACTTGAGTCGTTGATATGATCCAAATCCTTAAACTTCAATCCATCCGAACGCGTCGAAGTTCCGTAAAGAGACGGATATCCGAATTAGCACGAAAACAAACCCGCAGGCCGCTGATGTCAGATACAGTAAAGTCTTCTGCCTTTTCTGTTCCTTTGCTTTGAGCCGCAAGAAAAAAAGTAACCCAATCCCTTAATGTTCACTGAACGGCCCGAAAGTAATGTCTTACGTAGAAGTGTACGAAAATCTTTTCAATACACTAATCGTTTCACCCTCACTGACACCGGAAGTAGAAGAGATTTCTTTCGCAAACTCATCCAGTGTAGCGCTCGTATCGTATTGATAAGAAATTACTGGATACACTTTCTTTCCTGCCTCTTTGTTTGTCGGATCACACAGACGTTGAACCCTTTTAAATCTAATTGCCATAATACTTTTCTTTTTTAAATGAATACTGTTTAATTATTACTTCGCTAACGTTAACGATGCAAAGATGCGGCATATTCAACGGACATGAAACGACAAGCGATTATCGGCACTACAAGGCCTACAAACAATATTTATAGCAAATAATCAACCCAATACCTTGAAAAAAGCGACAAGCAGGGAGACAAGGGAGCATAAAAAAGACCGGCAAACAAAGTTACGCTTTGTACGCCGGCCCCACTACCTAAAAACAAATTCCTTTTCTAATCCTATTGATCACAAGTCCAGGTTAAAAAGAAAATCAATGACTAAATTCATTTTACGTAATGTTCCAATCCTTTTTGTAAAAACTCAATATAGGAAGTAATATCTTCATTATATGCGTACGACTTATTCAACGGATAACCCTCATTATCCAGCAATACATAAAAAGGTTGTGCATTTGCTCCAAACTTCACACGTTGCAGATAGCTCCATTTATCCCCTACCGTGCGTAAGGTACGTTCCGTTCCATTTTCCGTTACTTTGAGCGGCTCATTCAATGGAGTCTTATCATCTACATACAACGAGATAAGCACATATTGATCATTGATGATACCGCCTACCTTACTATCTGTCCATACAGCCGCCTCCATCTTACGACAATTCACACAACCATATCCGGTAAAGTCGACCATCACAGGCATTCCCTGTTGCCGTGCATACTCCATCCCAATATCATAGTCCTTAAATTGGGGATGAACCTCATTCGAGTATAAATTGAAGTCCTGTGTCATCACAGGAGGAGCAAATGCACTGACAGCTTTCAAAGGTGCTCCCCAAAGTCCGGGGATCATATACACAGCAAACGCTAAAGAGACAAGTGCAAGAAAGAAGCGGGCTACGCCTACCCTACTTTCATCACCGTCATGCGGAAACTTGATCTTTCCTAACAGATATAACCCCATCAGTCCGAAAATCACAATCCATAATGCAAGGAAGGTTTCCCTATCCAGAATTCTCCAACCATAGGCTAAGTCCGCAACCGATAAGAATTTCAAGGCAAAAGCCAGTTCCAGAAAGCCCAATGTCACTTTAATTACATTCATCCACCCTCCTGACTTAGGCATTGATTTCAGCCACGAAGGAAAAAAGAGCAAACAGTGTGAATGGTAAAGCCAAAGCGATGGCAAAGCCTAACATTCCGATAGCAGGAGCAATCACGCTACCAGTTGTAGAAACCTGTACGAGCAGAAAGCCGATAATCGGCCCTGTACAAGAGAAAGACACCAGAGATAACGTAAATGCCATCAGAAAAATACTTAGCAGCCCACTCGTCGCTTCCGCTTTGCTATCCACAGCATTACTCCATTTAGAAGGCAAAGTAAGTTCGAATGCTCCAAAGAAAGAGGCTGCAAAAACAACCAACATCAGGAAGAAAAGAATATTAAATACGGCATTTGTTGATAAAGCGTTCAATGCACTGGCACCAAATATTAAAGTAATTGCTAATCCCAGTGTTACATAAATCACGACAATTGAAGCACCATAAGTCCATGCATCCCGAATCCCTTTCTTCTTATCCTTGTTTCTTTTCAGGAAAAAACTCACAGTCATAGGAATAATCGGCCATACGCAGGAGTGAACAAAGCCAATAATCCGCCAAGAAATCCAGTGACAAAGACATACAACCAAGATTTATCCTCTTGAGAATGTTCTTCACCTAACACTTGCAATTCATTGATTACCGGTTTCCAAAGATCACTTTCCGATTGCTTCTCTACCACATTTACCGGAGCCTCTTCCTCCCCTTTTGTAACTATTATATCTGCTTCTGCTTTTTTCCCATATTGAAAAGGAATTTGAGTCGGAGGTAAACAGCTCTCATCGTTACAAGCTCCAAACTCCAGAAACCCATCCATAAAGTAATCATTTCCTGTAAATCTCACTTTTTTGGATAAACTGTACCGTATCTTCAAAATAACGCACGTTCATCTCGAACATCTTATCATAGATGCTGATTTCTTTTCCAACAGGTTGCAATTTACCCATTGTTTCTACATGATTACTCGCATTGATGTTGAAAGTAGCGGAAATAGGCCCATCATCCCCTAGCCCGGTCGAATACACATGCCATCCTTTTTTCTATCGAAGCAGTAAACACGATTTCCGCTTCCGTTTCAGATGTCATTTTCAACTCATTTTTGAACTTTACAGGCTCTTTGATTTGTGCTTGTATATTTCCGATTGTGTACCAACCCAATAATAAAAATAAAATAATTCTCATTTTTCTAAGTTCTAAATTATAATCTATTATACAACAAATTTATTTCACTGTTTATATTCTATTGTGCTCGTCGGTCTCTTATATCTTTCAGCATCTCTATATATTCTGGAGAAGGATTCTTATTAGAGGTATCTGCATTTGATGGCGGGGGTATCACTTTGATGAATAAGAAGATGCAGAATATTACCCAAATAAGATTTATTGCTAAAAAAAAATCCAAACTTGCTTCATACGTTGTCGTTGTTTTTCTTTAGTTTTCATTACGATATTTATCAGCAATAGACAAATATTGTCCATCGCTAATAAATAATCTATGAGCAACAAAAGTGAATATAACAGCCAAAAAGTATACCTAACTCTTCATTGTTTGGTACTTCCAATGAATGTAATACTCCAACTATTGGGCCAACAAAAACAAAAGTAAACAATGAAGTCGGTAGTAATAACCCTGCCACTTCTGGCGACCGCTTTTCTCCCCACAATCTAAGCTGCCATATATATGTTCGATAAAACAGATATTCATATATCTCATATATTTGTTTAAGTATATTCATTCTCAATATATTTTTTTTATATGGTTCAACATAAGTATTATCAGATGAACAGAAAGTCGGTTCTGTTATCGGACAAAATATAAATCCATGAGGAGCAAAAGTCATAGAATAATACATTGTTCCCACAATCATTCCAGGAGGTCCACCATAAGTAGAAATATATCCGAAAACAATATTTGCCGAAGATTGGAATATAAGTTCGTAATTATTTTCAGAAGCATTGTTCCAAATTATAACTCCATTAATTACAGCATCAAGACAGAACATATATTTACCAATTTTCTCTAAACGTAAAGCCTTTTTTCATCACAGTGCTACATGAGCCCCTGTATACTGATTACCTCCCCAAGATGTTTTGTACCATTTACCGTCCATTCCACGCCACATTCCATCATGTACATGCGAGTAAGCTTTTATTCCAGTATATGTCCCTACTGCATAATTTATCATAGAATAAGCATCACCTACACTAGGAAAGCCAGTTTCCTCTTTTTTTTCGGAAGCTTCCCATGAATTGTGATTTCCCCATCACTTACAGTCCCATAACTACTCAAGTCATAGCTACCATTGTAAGAAAATACAGCAACTCCATATACTGCATAGGCTCTAACAAACTCATCGTGAGTTAGATATAACCAATCATTACTTACAGAATATGGTTTGCCAAACATATTCTGGCCATCCTTGTATAAATTAAACATCCGGTCTATCAAGTCAGGGTCAGACGTACTCCACATATCTTCTCCTGTTAAATCAATCCATTTTAATGGATTTCCATTACAATAAGTATAAGGATTAATTATATAATTCATGGCAGCGTGAGGATCAACACTAATAAAGCAACCAATTAAAGGATCATAGATTCTCGCATTCATATTAATCAGGTTCATTTCATCAATATGCTCATGAGTTGTAAATCCACGTCGCGTAATACGATAAGAATCTATCAATTCTATAGAAGTCAATTTCTCGCCAGTCAATGGATTGCGGCGTTGCCCCCATGCGTCATACCCCAACTGCTGTACTACATTCCCTTGAAAATCAGTCAAGCATCGAATAGAACCTAAATTATCAGAATAGACAAAATATATAGTCGCCTGATTTTCTGTAGTCTTTCTTAAAGCTACCAAATTTTCACCTGCATAAATATAATCAATATCAGTCGATTGGTTATCTGTACATTCTTTTTCATAATTAGAAAAATAATATTTAGTTAATCGTACAATGCCATTTTCTTCCAACACCGCTTTTGCACGCATCTCATTCACATCATAATCATAAGTCCATATCTTAGCTTTTTTCTTGTATTGTAGCAATACGATTATTTGTTGAAAATGTTAAGATCTGTGAAGGATAATAATCTCTTTCTGACACTGTGGATATGCTATGAATTGAGATTTATCGCTAGTATATAAATAAGTCCCCATGTCGGATTTTGATGCAATCCGATAACCGGAAGAATATGAAACCTCTTGGCCTGTTTTTCCTTTTCTTTCAGATGCAATAAGCCTTTCATAAGTATCATAGCTGAAATACTCATCAAATCCTTTCCATAAATCATCCGTATAAAACTTTTCTTTACGTGAAAGCATCAAATCACGATGATCATATTGATATAAAAAATCAATAACTCCCGGAGAATAAATATGTGTATATTCTCCACGATTATTATACGTATAATCTACTGTTCGATTATCTCCATTAATAACCTGTGAAATATATCCCAAAGAATCGACCTTCGTGCGTTTCCATAGAATTTTTGAATCGCCTGTAGTTATATCACGAATCTCAACCAATTCACAAAATCTATCATCATATACATTCTTTTGCTTGAAACCAGACGGAGAAGTATACACTGATAAACGTCCAAAGTTGTCATACTGATATTTCTTGACCATCGGTATCCCTAATGTCGTTTTCTTTTCTTCAATAACCCGTCCTATATTATCATATAAATATTCCAGTTTATGTGACAAAGATTCAATTCCTTTTAGCCAACCAGTAACTGCGTCATAAATATAATGAACAGTATTTTCCCCTGTCGTTTTTGTTATTATTCTTCCCTCTTTATCGTAAGCATATTTAATCTTATTTCCTTGACTATCAACCTCTTTAGCTAATTCATTGAAATTGTTATATTCACATGTCGATTTACCTGTAGAATTATTGAAATGAGAAATTCTCAATCCATAATCTGTATATTTATCCTCTGTCGGATATCCTACCGTTTGTACCTTTATTAAGTTATCAGCACTATCATATTGGTAAACTATTGAATCACTATTTTCGATTCTTAATACAGGTAAAGCAGTACGATTATATATCATTATTGTAACAATAGAATCAGTGGTAGATGCATTAGTTATTACAGTTTTTACCTTTTTCCCTCTCCTGACATTTGGATCATAATAAACATAGTCTATAGTTTTTCCATTTTTGCCCACATCTACTGGAGATGATATTTTCTCTTGTATAATGCGATTCTTATTATCATAATACATTTCTTTCGAATTTACTAAAAACTTTCCCTCTATATGAATACAACTTTTCTGACAACCCTTTTTTGTTATAATAAATATCAACATGTTCGCATATTCCATTTAATAGAACTTTTTCTTTTCGAATTTCTCTCCCCAGACAATCGTAGTGTATGGCATTATTAAAAATAATACTTTTTTCTGTATTTCCATTCAATATAACATAATTCGCAACATAGAATCCTTGTTTATCACGTCCCCCTCTTATTGCTTTCCGGACTGAAACAGTACCATCGGGAGCCTTAATTTTATAAGGTCTGAATAAATCATCATAAGTATAATATGTTTTCAGATTTCCCGGTCCGGTATGAATAAGAATATTGCCATAGACATCAGTTGTATAAGTTGAGATTAAACCTGTCGGAGATATAGTCTTACTTCGATGTAGAAAGTTAGTATCATATTCATAAATAAACTGTTTTTTAGTGATAGAATCTTCTATACTCTCCGCAACCAAAAGCCCACAAACATTATATTGGTATCTTTTAAAATATGAATTAAATGATTCTAAAGAAATTTTTCCTTGTGGTGTATAATCGTATCTTTTCACCTGAGTGATACTATTAGCTTCATCTCTTGTGTAGACAGTTGTAATTTTTGAAGGTTTCTTCTTATATAATAGATTATCCGGACGTACATATTGATAATTGGTTAAAACTCTTTTTTCTGGTATATTATTTACCCTAGCAAATCCTTGATAACTAACATCAGAAATTATGATATTATCTACTTCATCATAAGTATATTGCTCCACTTTTTTCACATTGCTTATCCAAGTCTGTTTCAAAAACGGATGTATGTCTCAAATAATAGCTCCCTGACAAATCATGTAATTCAGCTCCATAGTTAGTAGACGAAACGATTTCATGTCCAACACGATACTCGCTTTTGGCAAGATATAATATACAGGGAGATCCTAATACATTATAAGTATTAACCGTGATAGTATTTAAAAGAGAATCTGTTATTATTTGTTTTTCAAATCCAACAAAATTACCTTTATCCTTTCTATAAAAAAGGAGTAGTATATGAATATGACTTCTTACCAATATGAATGTTTTTATGCAAATCGGATGTTAGTACATAATTTACATTTCGAATTAATGCATATTGCTTATTCCAATGAGTATATAATCCTTTTATTAGCGGATTCTTACTCACACGTGATTGTACATGACTATTATATTCAATAGAGCGCCTACCCGCATTACCATCTATGATATCAATCACCACATCAGAAGAACATTGTTCATCAAAAGTTACCAAACTGTATTTTTACGTCACGAAAACGTGTAATCACCCCCCGGCCCTGTTACTCTGGATTGAGAAATGGCTAATACATCAGCTCTACCATCCCCTGTAAAATCACCGGCAAAAAGATCGTGTTTTATAGGATAAACATAAGATTTTCCCTTATATGAATACACATCATCTAATCTTGTAGTTCCAGGAGAGATATCAGGAGATAGAAATAAATCCGTAACATCAATATTGTAGGTATTACTCGTAAAATGACATCCAGGATAACTAACAGTCGCAGCTTTGGTCTCTTTATCTTGGTCAATTGTATAATAACAAGACATTAACTCTGATATACCATCATTATTAAAATCTGCAACTAAGAAAGATAAATTAGGATGTGATTCCGTAATTTCTCCCTTAACAAATTCATTTCCGTTGTAATAATATATAAATTGTTTATATTGTTCCCGGATTTACAATAAAAAAGATATCCGCATATTGATCATTATTGAAATACCCGAATTTAATATCCTCGATTTCCCCCTCATTACAGGTAAAATGTGTCAATTTACGAAGATTCCCACTATAATCAATAATAGCATAAGCTGTAAATTCTTTCTTCTTTTTATCATATACAACAATATCATCGTATTTATCTCCATCAACATCTATGACTGCATAACTCCCATTATCTGGTAAAGTTTCTATATTTAGAGAAGTATATTTAACTAATTCATCATCAAAAGAGTAGTATTTATTTCCGATTAGAAGTTGATCTTTTCTATTTCCCTCAAAATGCCCAACTAATACAGGACTAGCAACTCCCCCCAACTTTGGTCGTTGTTTTATAACCTAATTTTCCTTCCTCATTCAGATACGCTTTCATAATTGTGAAATGCGTATCATCCTTAGTTAACATAGCTAAATCCAATAAACCATCTCCATTAAAATCCCCGGGAATTACAGTAAAAGAATAGTTTTGGTCATAAATGGTTGTAGTCCATACTTTTTCACGATTTCCTTTTTTATCTATTGTTTGGACTTCTAATACAATATTTATAGAATCCATATATTCTGGAGGTCGCATTATATATTGTTTATCTATTGTCAGAAAATCCTCTATTCCATCACCGTTAAAGTCTCCTTGAATCACATCTGTCGGACGATGTTCAAACGCATATTTTTGCAAACATTTCTCACCTTGATGATTTCCCCAACCTATTATAATAGGATTATAAGCAACATTATTCTTTCCAAACTCTTGTATGCTATTAAGTTTTGGATATATATCTTTCTCATCTTTTATATACTTCATTTTATAGGTACGTACCTGTTCACTTCCTGCAAAAACGGAAATTTCTTTCAATATCTTATCACGTTTAATCCTGAAACCATTCAGGAAACCAGTTGGAACATCTTTCACACGATTATATAAAAAATCAATTCGATTGGTTTGTGTATAATTACATGAATTATTAAATGTATATTCAATTGACTTTAACCATATATCTGCATTTTCAATATCTTGTTGATAATTATACAATATATAATTTCCATAAGGATCTTCTTGACAAGCCAAATACCAGGAAATAATAGTAGTCTGGTCAGCATTAGATAATTGGTATGCTTTGGTATCTTTGTAATCACCATAATAATATTTCATTCCATCTTGAGTGGTCAATACAAAGTAACGTGTAGAGTTATCTCTGGTTATTAAGGAATAATCATTATTTTCTTTATAATAGACTATTTTTCCATCCACCCATTTCTCTATTAGAGGTATACCGTCCAGATAATATTTATTCCAAGAATGTAATTCATTAAATCTAGACTCTTCATTACTACGAGTAATTGAAGATAAACATGACAAATTTATTCCTGTACCTAAAACTCCATCTCCACTATAACTATTGTATACAATTTCCAAATTAGGTCCTATTCCACCATTGCCAACAGGCAACGAGAGAGAATTGAAAAATTAGAAGCACCATTTGCTGCTATATCAAAAAAAATAAGGAGTAGATCCTACTGCTAAAAGTGTATCAAGAGTATGATTATTTACATCAACAGCTACATCATATTCCAAATATGGAATATCAACAGAAGCAGCAATCATTTCGACGATCTTTACTCTCAATATTATTTGTCCGTGAAATTCGATTTCCATTATTATCATAGTCATAAAACAATCGATTATTCTGTGATAAAACCGAATTGTTTCCTAATAATAGACTTACTAGTGCAATTTTCCAGAATCCCATAATATGTCATAATTATTATATGTGATTTGTATCATACCCATGAGCTGCTAATATTGCTTTATCAGCGTCAAGAATAGAAGAGTACCCATTCTTTTTTAGTTAATTAATTATTTACCTGCGTAATAGAACGAAACCACTTATACTCCCCCTCTACTCCTTCTCTCCATACTTTCAATTGATATGGCTTGGTTACAAAATATTTGTTTAAAGTAGGATTGTAAATTCTTACAGCAAAATTATATGTTCCTTCACCACCATATAGTACTACAACAGTCGTATACCAATCAGAATTAAATATTTCCTTCATAGACCCATCGGCAGGTACAGGTCTATATATCCAATGTCCATATTCATAGTATTGATAGACCCCTCTCGGTATGACTATCGGATATTCAGAATCATAATTGACTATTGATATGTATGTATTAGATAAAGGACATTTATCACTCTCCCCAATACATAACAATTCGCTTGAAGGTACTGTTTTTTCGTAATGAGAGGGTGAATACCAACTAGTCACCACATTATCCACCACTTCATATTGTGATTTACTTTCAGAATCATCATCCGAACAACTGCTTATTAATCCTAACATTCCAATGAATATGATTAATTTATATAACGATTTATTCATCATAATATTCCATTTTATTTCTATTCATTTATAGAGCAAAATGGGGATGCCCTCACTAACACCTTACCGAGAAGCATCCCCTTAAACTTAAGAAAATTTTATTTTACAAGAGATTTAGTCTTACTAATATAAGTTTTCTACTTCCGGCTTGTTGTTATAAATGAGCGAGCCAAAAGTTCCCCACAGGGCGTTTCAACGGTACAGACGGTACTCTAATGATTTCATCTTGTTGCGAACGGGTCATTCCTGATCTTCCGCTTTACGTTTCACCGGTTCACCTGTCGTCGGATCCACCCCTTGAACATCACATAGTGCCCAATATAATGGATAATTGAAATCAAAGTTATCCCAATCTCCGAAAGCATAAGGAAATACGTTATCAATATCATCCTCGTAATCTGAGTTTTGATTGTTCAGCATGACATCCGGATCCATGCCACTAGCATAATCTCCCCAATCTTTTGCATTGAAAGAACGGAAAGTAATCGGAGCAAATTCATAATATTTATTTCCATATTTATACTCTTGCACTTCCATTCCCACGTTCTTTCCCTCCGTGCGGCTACCAAATAATTTCACAGGAAAATCTATTCCTCTTAGTCCATTAATTATCAATTCACTGGCAGAAGCCGTTTCTTCCGAACAGATGATTCTTACAGAATTAAGATTTAGATCATCACCATCTCCAAAACGGATATACTCATCCGCACCGGAATTACGTTGCATTTTCATAAATACATCCGAACGATGTGATGTACCGGCGATAGAAGCGGCTAAATAACGAGCTAACTCAACTGAACCTCCATTGTTGAAACGTAAATCTAAAATCAAATCTGTAATACCTTCCGCCTTGAACTGCTGAATCACATATTTCAAGTCTTCTTCAAAATTCAAATCAAAACTTAGATAAACTAAATAACC
>VOFD01001662.1_pt1 | contig 38163 bp, 57 predicted proteins | sample 5384101 | NCBI WGS metagenome assembly VOFD01 (sample SAMN12384723, study PRJNA508395) | human gut metagenome | isolation source: healthy gut C | host: Homo sapiens
CCGTCCTGAGTGGGCGTGGGATTTGCGTGACAGGCGCGAATCGAAGGCGGTGGTGCAATGAGCATCCGCGACGGCATCAAGCTCGGTATCGGTGGCCTCATTGTCGCGTTCGGGCTTTCGATCTTCATCCAGCTCTGCAGCGACGGGAACTTCTTCTCGACAACGAAGTTCAGCACGTGGCCAAAATCCGCAGAGTTCTACCAGCTTTCGACGGGACAAGACAGGTTCTCGAGCACTCAACGAACTTCAAGACGATGACCGTTGTTGTTGACCACCAGACGGGCGTCGAGTACCTGCGAACACCGGATGGCATCTGCCCGCTCCTGGACGTCGATGGCGAGCCGCTGCGCGAGGCGGAGGCTGGTGCCGATGAGTAGGGCTTCCGAGCGGGTCAAGTCCGCGCTGTTCGTCGTGCTCGCCCCGATCTACCTTCCGGTGCTCCTGTCGCTGTGCGTGATCCTCGGCGTCGGCATCTACGTGAGGACAGGGTTAGGGGGTGGCGTCGTGACTCCTGAGCACTACAAGGGCAAGCACACCATCGACAAGCAGGGAGATCGTGATGAAGGGTCTCATTCAGCATGGAATCGACCCGTGCAAAGCGTTCTCCGCAGTGACCGCCCTGAAGTACTTCGACAGGGCGGGCGACAAGCCGCACGAATCGACGCTGAAAGACCTTGCCAAGGCGTGCAACTACCTGAGCCGAGCAATCACCGGCAAGTGGCCATGGGAGGAGGAGAAGCAGTGAGCGGAGGCGTAAAGGCTGGCAAGCGTTTCGAGCAGAAGTTCCGCGAGTGCATGGAGCCGCACGCCTACGTGCTCCGCATCCCTGACAGCGTGCGCTTCGTCGGAGGCCACATGATCGGTGAGGAGACCGACGCCGATTTCCTCGTGGTCACGGGCGAGGACTCCTACCTCGTGGAGTGCAAGGCGGCGAACCGCCCTCGCCTCGACTACGGCAACGTCAAGCCGCACCAGGAGGCGGCACTTGCCGACTTCGACGCCATAGGCGAGCGGTGCCACGGGTTCCTCGCGGTTGAGTTCTACGACAAGGAGACATATCGAAGGGCGCACCGGATGTTCCTCCTGCCCATCAGAAAGTGGCTCGGCTTCAAGGCCGATTCAGAAAGAAGTCCATGCCGGTATCGGCATTCGAGGAGCTTGGCAAGGAGCTGCCGTACGTCGGCAGCGGATACGTTTTCGACGGGAGGTGGTTCCGTGAGGCTGAAGCTGTCGCGCGAGCAGAAGATCGCGCATAGGTTCCTGAGCAGCTTCCACATGGTGGCCGACAGGATGGACTCGTCCATCGAGTGCCTTGAGCGGGCGGAGTCCGCGCGCACGTCCATCTCGGCGAGCATCGGGGCTATGAGCTTTTCGGGCGAGCAGCACGACAAGATGCTCAACGCCATGCTGCGCATGGACTCGGCCATCGATGAGATCGGCGAGCTTGCGGACGGCTACAGCGAGCAGTTCAAGGAGGTCGAGGGCTACGTGAGCGCGGTGCAGCGCATCGACCCGCAGGCGGGCAAGGCGCTGCGCAAGGTGTACATCGAGGGGCTTTCCGCCAAGGAGGCGGCAGCCGACGAGGAGTGCGCCAAGAAGACGGTCTACGAGTACCTGAAGAAGGGCCTCGACCTTACGTTCATCCTGCTGAGCAGGGAGGAGGAGTAGATGAAACAGGACGGGTCGATCGTTACGTGCGACCGATGCGGAGCCCAGGCGCTCGGGCCGCTGGACTACGAGAGCGGCTGCAACGTTTACCCGAAGGGCTGGACATGCAACACATGGGTACCAGGAGTTGGTTACAAGGACATCTGCCCCGAGTGCTCCGAAGAACTCATCCGCATTACAAAGGACTTCTGGAACAGAGAGGGGTCTAGTCATGACGACTCGCTGAGGGGTGGTCAATGATGAAGGTAATGCTTCAGACGTCGCTCGACGGATGCCCGGAGCACTGCAGGAGCTTCGACCTCGATTACGCCGTGAACGAGATCTCGCCCACCTTCGACGGCACGAGGCTCGGCGTGATGGTGCAGGTCGATTGCACGCACTGCGACGTGTGCAAGCTCAGGAAGAGTGAGCCGGACGGAAGCATCAGGGAAGTCTACTGACGCAAGAAGAGGGGCGGCTGGTTGCCGCCCCTCTCGTCTACAAGTCCTCGTGGTTCTGGATGACCCTGACTTTCGTCGGGGGAATCGAGTAGTCGTAGAAGTCGCAGGTGTCCACCTGGACGATTCTGCGCGCGTAGCTCATGAACCGCTCGTTCGACTCGTTGCGCGAGAGCGCCGCAGTGGCGAAATCGCGCGCATCGTCAAGATCCTCGAACAGCACGGTGTGCCAAGCGCCGTCCTCGTTGTAGCAGTACTCGAAGTCGTACTGGACCTCCCCGGTCGTGTCGGGGATAGCCAGCGCGCCAGCCCTCAGCGGGCTTTCGCCGGTAACGTCGGATGCGGCGGACGCGATGGCCTCCATCGTGACGTTCATGGCCTCGAATGCCGCATCGCCAGTGGTCATGCCCTTCTGGATGAGGCTGTCGATGTAGCAGGCCATGACGTACCCGATCTTCTCGGGCGTGGCGTCGGCCATGAACTCCCAAACGGGGAGGGTCTGTGCCTCGTCAAGCACGCGTGCGCTGGTGTTCCTCATGGTGTCCTCCTTATTAGCCGCCAAGCTGATGACCTCAGATTACACACAATTAGGTGTACACACAATTAGGTGTAGACATGCACACGGATTACACACAACTGCAAGCAACGCAATAAGGTGTATACTGCGGCGGAGAGCAAGGAGGTCGCATGGAGGCATACGAGGCGCTGAAAGAGGCAGGGAACAGGGTTGGCGTTCCGATGTACAAGATCGGGCGCGCCCTCGGAAAGCCCGACAGCTACGTCAGCAACGGCATAACGAGAGGTAGCAGCCCCCGCTGCGACACCATGGCCAAGATGGCGGGCGTGTGCGGCTACGGGCTCGCGCTCGTGCCTATTCAGGACATGCCGGAATCCGCGCTCGTCATCGGAGAGGACGGCCCGTCTTCAAGTGTGGAAGATGTGTGAACCTCGCAAGGTAACAAAAGGTAAAAACTTTCCTGATATGGTGTAAACGAGGGATTTGAGGGGCCGCAGGGCACCGCAAGTCCTTTTTCATATCGGTCATATCGGTGGAACTTGGCTGCTGTGCGTCGAACGCGCGGTGGCCATTTTTCATGCGCCTCGTGGGAAGGCGCTCGACACTGCGCAAGCTGTCATGCGCGGGCGGGAGACACGCAACCCCGCCCTTCAATGGCGGCGCAACGGAGGATTGGCAGAGCAGACGAATGCGGCGGGTTGCTAACCCGTAGGGCGCAAATGCGTCCCGCAGGTGCAAATCCTGCATCCTCCGCCAGATGGCATCGTAGCTCAGCGGATAGAGCGTCGGATTCCTAATCCGAAGGTCGCGGGTTCGATTCCCGCAGGTGCCTCCCCGGATGGGTGGCCGAGCAGCAAAGGCACCGGTCCCGAAAACCGGCTGTGCGAAAGCACTTGGGGGTGCGAATCCCTCCCCATCCGCCACAGGCCATTAGCTCAACGGCAGAGCGGCGGTCTCCAAAACCGCAGACGGAGGCTCGACACCTTCATGGCCTGCCACTTCCCCTTAGTTTAGAGGTAGAACTCCGGAGTCTGGTTCCGGCGACCGTGGTTCGATTCCACGAGGGGGAGCCATATTCGCATGTAGCTCAATCGGTAGAGCGCGCGGCCGTTAACCGCGAGGTTCTTGGTTCGAGACCAAGCGTGCGAGACATTCGGGACTTGGCGGAACTGGCAGACGCGCCTGCCTCAGAAGCAGGTGGCGACAGCCGTGCGGGTTCGACTCCCGCAGTCCCGACCATTCTGGCGCGTAGCTCAGTCGGTAGAGCCGCAGTGTCGCGGGTTCGAGTCCCGCCGCGCCGATCTAGACAACTCAGGGGGTGAGCGCATGGTAACGCTCGACTACATCAGGGCAAGCGCGCTCGCCCACTCTCACACAGTCGTGGGCCGCGCCTTCTGCAAGGCCCTCGGCATCAAGCCGAAGCGCAGCACGGCAAAGCGCGGTAACGCCGCGCTCGTGGCTGAGGCGCCGCATGCGGCCTCCGCTGGTGCTTCGAGAACCACGGCAGTCCGATGGACAGGGGGAGGTGAGCGACGTGGCGAACGAGCAGAACCTGATCAAGCCGACGCGCGACCGAACGGCGAAGCAACGACGAGAGAGCGCGCGAAAGGCGGGCAAGGCTTCCGCTGCCAAGCGCAGGGAGCGCAAGGCCATGCGAGAGATGGCTCGAATCGTGCTCGACATGCCAGCGGGTAAGGGAAAGCTCGCCGACATCGAGGCGCTGTCCATGGACGAGACGCTGGAGGCTAACCTAACCGTTGGCCAGAAGGCGGTGCTCGCCGTGGCCAGGAAGGCCGTCGAGGGCGACGTCGTGGCGCTTACCTTCCTGCGCGACACAGCAGGCGAGAAGCCCGCCGACAAGGTGGAGGTGTCCGGCGAGGTGGCCGCTGCGGCCAGCGACATCCAGCAGATGATCGCGTCCGCCAAGGAGAAGGCAGATGGCCGATGAGCGCCAAGACCTCATCGACCTCATCTACCTCCACCCGACAGAGATTGCTAGAAGGCTCGGCTACGACAAGCTGACCGAGCTGCACGACGCGTGGATTCGAGCCATGGTCTTCGGCGACGATGACGAGACGCTGCAGGCGCACCGCGGCTCCTACAAGACCACGTGCATCGCTATCTCGCTGGCGCTCATCATCCTGCTGTTCCCGGAGCAGCGCACGATCTTCATGCGCAAGACGGACACGGACGTCGCGGAGGTGCTTGCCGCAACGTCCAACGTGCTCAAGAGCGCCTACTTCCGCTCGATGTGCCAGACGCTCTACAGCATCGACCTCGCGCTCACCAAGGACACCACGACCGAGGTGAGCACGAACCTCGTTCTTGGCGTCTCCGGCGCGGCGCAGCTCCTCGGCCTCGGCTGCGGCGGCTCGCTCACGGGCAAGCACGCCGACCGGGTTTTCACCGACGACATCATCAACATCAAGGACCGCGTGAGCGCGGCCGAGCGCAACAGAATCAAGCTCATCTACCAGGAGCTGCAGAACATCAAGAACCGTGGCGGCCGCATCTTCAACACGGGCACGCCCTGGCACAAGGACGATGCCTTCTCGCTCATGCCGAACATCGTCAAGTACGACTGCTACAGCACAGGCCTCATCGACCGCGACGAGCTGGCGAAGATAGAGCGCAGCATGAGCGTGTCGCTCTTCGCCGCGAACTACAAGCTCAAGCACATCGCGGACGAGGAGGCCATGTTCAAGGAACCGCGCTACTTCGGCGACCCGCGCGAGCTGCACGACGGCATCGGCCACATCGACGCCGCCTACGGCGGCAAGGACGGCACGGCATTCACGGCGCTCGCCAAGACGCCGGACGGCTGGCGCGCCTACATCAGGCTTTGGCCCGAGAGGCACGTCGATGACTGCCTGCCCGAGATACTGCGCCTGTGCAAGGAGCTTCGCATCGGCACGATCTTCTGCGAGAAGAACGCGGACAAAGGATACCTGCGCAAGCGAATCATCCGCATGGGCCACCCGTGCCGTGGCTACACGGAGAACCAGAATAAGTTCATCAAGGTGAGCACCTACCTGCGCGCCGAGTGGGCGGGCCTGCGCCTGCTCGACTGCGACGCGTACCCGCTCGACGCGGAGGCGGTGAACCAGGTGCTCGACTACAACGAGAACGCGGAGCACGACGACATGCCCGACTCGCTGGCATCGGCGATAAGGGCGTACGGCCAGCGCCCGCAGATCAGGGGATTCAAGGAGGGGGGTGTGACATGACCCACGAGTTCCACAGCTTCTACTACGACCAGCTCGGCAAGGAGCCCGTAAGCGACGACTTCACGCTCCCTGCCGGGACGGTGATGGACGCTACGCTCCTGCAGCGCCTAATCGACGCCCACCGCGAGAACCACCTGCCGCGCCTGCGGTACCTCGGCGAGGCGTACGAGACGCACTACGAGATCTTCGGGCGTCCCAAGAAGGAGCCGTACAAGCCCGACAACCGCCTCGCGGCCGACATGGCATACGACATCACCGAGACCTTCGAGGGGCTACTTCATCGGCGTCCCCGTGGACGTGAGGCACGAGGAGGACGCGAAGGACGCCTACCTGGCCGACTACATGGCGCGGAACCACCAGGAGGACACCGACGCCGAGCTGAGCAAGATGTGCTCGAAGTTCGGCGTCAGCTACGAGATGTTCTACCAGGATGACGAGGGCCGCCCGCGCAGCGTCGCGGTGAGCCCGCTCACGTCGTTCATGGTCTTCGATGACTCCGTGCTGCACCGCAAGATCTACTTCGTGCGCTACGCATACGACGAGGAGAGCCGCATCGTCGGCAGCTTTTCGGACGCCACGAAGGTCTACCACTTCGACAGCGCGAGCGGCACGCTCGAAATCGGCGAGGCTGAGGACCACTACTTCGGCGACGTGCCCGCCGTCCAGTTCGTGCAGAACGGCGAGCGGCGCGGACTCTATGAGGGAGTTCTGAACCTCATCGAGGCTTACAACCGCGTGCTTTCCGAGAAGGCCAACGACGTCGAGTACTTCAGCGACGCCTACATGGTGGTCGAGGGCACGAAGCTCGATGAGGACTGGAAGGCAGACCTCCGCGAGTACAAGCTCATCAACCTGTGGGACTCGGGCGAGGGCGGCGGCGCTCCGAAGGTCTACTTCCTGCAGAAGCCCGACGCGGACACTGCGCAGGAAAACCTCGTCACTCGCCTGGAAAACCTCATCTTCAAGCTTTCCATGGTGCCCGACATCACGGACGAATCCTTTTCAACGGCATCGGGCACGGCGCTCAAGATGCGCATGATGCCGATGAACAACCTCGCCCGTAACAAGGAGCGCAAGTTCGTGCTCGGCATCCAGGAGCGCCTGCGCCTGCTCGCCAACTACCCCGACAAGCCCTTCGAGGGCGATGACTGGCAGGCGGTGGAGATCACGATGCACCGCAACATGCCGCAGGACGTCGAGGCCGAGGCGAGCGTCGTTCAGTCCCTGTCCGGCATCGTCTCCCAGGAGACGCTGCTCGGGCTGCTGTCGTGCGTGGACGAGCCCAAGAAGGAGATCGAGCGCATGGCAGATGAGAAGGAGCAGCGGGTTCAGTCCTCCGTGGTGGAGGGCTTCCCGACCAACCGCCTGCCTGAGCAGGCCACGACGGAAACGGAGGAGACAGATGAAGGCAACGTACAGCCCTGACAAGGAGGGCATGAAGCTCAACGTCCGCAAGGAGCCGGTCCCCGGCTCTAAGGTCGTGCGCCAGATCTCGGCGGGCGACTATGACGCAGAGGCCGTCGAGCACGGCTGGGTGAAGTTCGCCGACGGCTACGCCGACGCCCGCTTCCTCACCGTGACGGAAGGCGCACGCGCCGTGGCCGCCGACGAGGGCAAGCCCGTCGAGGAGCCGAAGGAGGCCGAGAAGCCCGCCGCCGACGATGATGAGCGCGCCGCGCTGAAGAAGATGACCAACCCCCAGCTCTACGACCTCGCCGAGCAGAGCGGCATCCACGTGGCCAAGGGCAGCACCAAGGCCGAGCTGATCGACGCCATCCTCGCGGGGGCCGATGACTAGGGACGCCGACTACTGGGCAGGCCGCCGCAAGGAGCTGCTTGCGCAGATGGAGGCCGACGAGGAGCGCCTTAACAAGCGCCTCGCCAAGGTCTACGACAGGCAGGCGCGGCAGCTTGAGCGCGAGATAGCGGCCTACTACCAGCAGTACGGCGAGCAGAACGTAATCAGGTACCGCGACCTCCTGCACGACCTGTCCGACACCGACCACAAGCTGCTCATGGAGCGCATGGAAGACTTCGCGAAGAAGTACCCGCAGTACGCCGACCTCATGCCGGTGCGCGAGTCCATCTACAAGCTGAACCGGCTTGAGGGCATCCAGACGGCCATCCGCATGCAGCAGCTTGAGATCGGGGCCATCGAGCAGGAGGAGCTTGACGAGCACTTCAAGAAGCTCGCCCAGCGGTCGGCCAACCTGGCCGCCGAGGAGATGGGCTTCGGCAAGGAGTTCTACAGCATCGACTCGCAGCTCGTATCCGCGACCGTCGGACGCCGATGGTCAGGGCGAGAGCTACAGCGAGAAGATCTGGAACAACCGTGAGAAGCTTGCCGCCTACCTTAACGATGACTTCGCGCAGATGGTCGCGCGCGGCGACTCCTACGAGAAGGCAGTCAAGGCGCTCAAGGAGCGGTTCGAGGGAGTGTCCGAGCGCGACATCCGCCGCCTCGTCTTCACCGAGGGCACGTTCCTCACCAACGAGGCGCAGGCGCAGGTGCACCAGAGCGAGTACGAGTACTACGCGCTGGCGTGCGCCGACGCAAGGGCGTGCGAGGTCTGCAAGGCGCTTGAGCGCGAGCAGCTTGCGCACCCGGCGCGCTTCGATGAGCGCGAGCCCGGTGTGAACTTCCCGCCAATGCACCCGTGGTGCCGCTGTGGCTACACCATCGAGGTTCCCGACTACGAGGAATGGGAGGCCGAGTACGCCTCGCGTCACGGCTCGACGCCGCCGGAGAGAGCGAAGGTCGAGCGCGGAAGGTCCATGCCCGAGATAGCCGGAATCAATCCGGGAGCGCCGATGGGCCACGATGACGCGGACAGCGGAAGGGTAAATCCGCACTTCCTGGAAGGAAGGGAGGGCAGACGAACTGCCAGTCGTGCGTCGTTACGTACGAGGCGCGGCGCAGGGGCTACGACGTCGAGGTCCGGTCCCGGTACGGCGGCATGGACGAGCTTGCGCGCGACGCGAGAATCGCATGGAAGAACCCCGAGACCGGGGAGCGCCCAGAGTTCATGCAGGACACGTCCGTCAAGACGGCGAAGCAGTGCTACAAGTGGCTTGAGAAGGTCATAGAGAAGGGGGAACCGATACGAGATCCGGTTCAACTGGAAGGGCCGGCAGGATAGGCCACATCGTGTGCATATCCAAGGACCGCTCGGGAACCCTCGTGATGTACGACCCCCAATGCGACCGGTCGTATCGCGGCGAAGACATCGTGACGAAGGTCTACACCGCAGAGGAGATCGAGCGTCGCAAGCTCATCTACGGAGAACGGTCCGTCCGAGGCAGGAAGACCACGGAGACCAGAAACGCCCTGCTAGAGTATCTTGAGCGCCTGAAGTATACTGAGACGTGGCATGGGAGAAAATACTCATGTGCACCGAAGGCGCTGCGGGTCGATAACATGGAGATTGACATCGACACCGCGAACAAGATCATGAGGGGGGTGGAGAGATGACGCTGCGAGAGGTCGAGAGGTACGCAAGGTCGCAGGGCTACGACGGATGCGAGCATGCCGGAGAGTGGAATGGGTTCGACGTGTACGAGCCGACAATCGCCGACATCCCGCCCGGAGAGTTCGTGTGCACCGGACCGCCGCTCGTGATTCTCGTATCCGGCGATGACGCAAGGATGTCAACTCCGGACGAAGCGTTCGCAGTTCTCGACAGCCTCTATCCGACGGAATAGGACGAATAACCAAGTCAGGCCCCGCAAGGGGCCTTTTTCATGCCGAAAGGAGGTGCCAGTTGCGACATCTCGTATACCTCGGCAACGCGAACTGCCAGCCTTGCCGGGACTACAAGGAGCGCGTCATCGACCCGCTCATCGAGAGCTACCCTGACGCAATCGAGGTGCACGCGCGCTACGACGCGCGCGTCGCCCAGGCGAACGCGCTCACCCCCGTGACCAAGGTGCCCACGATCATCGTGGAGCACAACGGCAAGGAGGAGTTCCGCTTCTCGGCCATGATTGACGAGGAGCAGCTTGAGGCCATCATCACGCACGAGGGCGAAGTTCTGACCCTTGAGGACGTGATTGCATGAAGTTCGACGTCATAGGCGGCGGCGCGCTTCCCGAGCTTGAGATAAGGCTCGTGCACTCCGAGAAGAAGGCGCGCAAGGTCATTCGCAGGCTTGAGGGCAGGGAATACGAGGAGGACTGGAAGAGTCTCGTCGGCAGGCAGGCCACGACCTCGTTCCTCCGCGTCCCCGGCAGCGAGGAGACCATCTACCTAGTGTGGATGACCCCATGCACAGACTACGACGCCGCAGTAGACGCGTCGCTGCTCGCCCATGAGGCGGTGCACGTGGCGCGCCACTACCTGAAGAGCTTCGGCGAGGAGAGCCCCGGCGAGGAGCTGCTTGCCTACGTCGTGCAGGACATATCGCTCTACCTCATCGAGCGGCACTTCAAGTGGAAGAAGAAGCGCATATCCAAGCAATGAGACGGCCCCGGCAAGGGGCCTTTTTCATGCCGTCCGAGCGTTGACGACGTTAAAAGCCACGGAGCGTGCAGGCGTGGACCACGTAAAAAGCTACGGCTCGTGCAGGCATGGGCCACGAAAAACCCTATGGAAGCGAAGGAGACACCGATGACCAAGGCACAGCTCGGAATCGACCCCAACGACGTCGAGCCCACGGGCATCGACCCGCAGGGAACCGAACCCGCTGGTGACGGCGGCGAGGGTGAAGGCACTACCGGCGAGGGCGGAGACGCCGCGACCGGCGAGGCCAAGTACACGGATGACGACCTTGACGAGATCATCCAGAAGCGCCTCGCACGCGAGCGCGCAAAGATGGAGCGCGAGATTCGCAAGCAGATCGAGGACGAGGCCGCTGGCAAGCAGACCGAGGCCCAGAAGCTTGAGAACATGACCGAGCTTCAGCGCGCCAAGTACGAGGCCCAGAAGCTCCGCGCCGAGAAGGAGGCGCTTGAGCAGGAGCGCGACCTCACGCAGCAGACCGCAATCGCGCGCCGCGAGCTCGCGGCCGCCGACATCAACCTCGGCGATGACCTGCTCGCGATGTTCGTGAGCGCGGACGCCGACAAGACCGGCGCGGCCATCGACCAGCTCAAGGAGCTGTGGCCCAAGGCGGTCAACGAGGCGGTTCAGCGTCAGCTCAAGCGCGAGATCCCCAAGGCCGACCCGAAGCCCAACGAGGTCAGCTTCGGTGCCGCATTCGCACAGAAGTACAGCCAGACAAAGACAGCCAACCAGAACGGAGGGAAGGAATAATGCCTTTCTACACTTCCGAGCAGTTCGGCGAGAGCCTGAACATCCTTGAGAGCGAGGTCGGCCTCGTCACCAAGACGAAGCAGGCCACCGCAGACATGGCCGACACCGACGGCATCATCAAGGCGGGCACGCTCTTCGGCGGCGGCGACGTCTACACGCCCGTCGCGGAACCCGGCAGCGAGAACCCCAGCGCCAAGGGCTGGTACGAGCTTGCCGACGGGGAGTACACCCTCTCCGAGGACAGCAGCCCCCAGCCCGACGCCACCTACTACGCAAAGAGCACGGCTCCGGTCGAGGGCGTCGTCCTTGAGGACTACGACATGACCGCAGACGCGGCCTACCCCGTGGCCGTGGTCGTCGCTGGCCGCGTCCGCGCCGACCGCGTTTCCAGTGAGGCGCTTGCGCAGAAGGAGACCTTCGCCAAGCAGGGCCTCCACCTCGTCTAACAGAAAGGAGCGAGCAAAATGCCTAACACCCTCTCCGGCCTCATCACCGAGAAGGAGCTTCTGGACTTTAGCCAGAACTTCGCGGTCGCCCGCAACTACACCGGCAGCCGCTACTTCCCCCGACCGCAAGACCCAGTACATCAAGCAGGAGTACACGCGCCTGTGCGCCAACGGCAACCTGCCGCAGGTGGCCATGGTCCACGCCTACGACACCGAGGCGCACATCGCGTCCCGCGTGCCCTTCGAGCGCGTCAGCGTCGAGGAGCTGCTGATCAAGGAGAAGATCAACCTCACCGAGGAGGTTGCTCGACTCACTGGCGGCATGGCGATGGACATGGACTCCACGCGCAACTACGTCTTCGATGACATCGCCCGCATGGCAGAGATGGTCGTGACCCGCGCCGAGATGGCCAAGGTCGATGCCATCGCCAAGGGCAAGGCGGTCATCCAGGAGAACGGCCTCGACTTCGTGGTCGATTACGACGTTCCCGACGAGAACCGCGTCTCCGGCGATTGGAGCGACGCCACCGCCGACGTCCTGGGCGACGTCAACGGCTGGGTGGACACGGCCGAGAAGAACGGCTCCACGCCCAACATCGCCATCACCTCCAAGGCCATCGTCCAGAAGATCAAGGCAAACCAGACCATCCAGAAGGCCATCTTCGGCACAAGCGGCGTCGGCATCCTGCCCACCATGGCCCAGATCAACGCCCTCTTCTTCGACCAGTTCGGCATCACCATCGTGACCGACACCGACAAGTACGGCGTGCTGAAGACCAACGAGAAGGGCGAGCCCTACGTCGAGCAGCGCAACTTCTTCCCCGACGAGGCTTTCGTGGTCACCGCCACCGGCGCTGACGGCACTCTCGGCACCGGCCTCTGGGGCGTCACGCCCGAGGAGCGCGAGCAGGGCGGCGCGTTCGACAGCAAGCGCCAGAGCCAGTTCGTGACCGTCACCACGTGGGACACGCCCGACCCTGTGGCCACCTGGACCAAGGCGAGCGGCCTCTTCGTCCCCGTCCTGCCCAACCCGTACGGCCACGTCATCGCGACCGTCACCACTGCCGACGACAGCGAGGGCTAATGGACGTCGGCGCGCTCAGCGCCCGCGTCAAGACGCGCTACCTCGACGGCGAGGAGCTTCCGAGCGACGCCGCCATCGAGGAGATGCTGCGCACGGTCATCGACCGAATCACGATCCGCATGGAAACCGCAGACGAGCTGCCAGCCATGGTCGGCTCCATCGTGGTCGATGCGGCCGTGAAGGCGCTGCGCCTGCGGGGCTTCGAGGGAAGCACCTCCGAATCGGCAGCGGAGGGCGGGTCAGTGTCGAACAGCTTCATCGATGACATCCTCGGCGAGTACGACGAGGAGCTTGCGTCGCTGAAGCGGACGATGAACCGAGGGCGCAGCGGCATCCGCTTCTTCCGATGAGGTGGTGCCCATGCGCTGGTACCCGCGCGCTCACCTACAAGCGGGAGCAGACCGGCACGGACGAGACGAGGAACCCCGTCTTCAAGCTAGTGGAGACGGGCAACCACATCCTGGTGCGCACGCCGCCCTGGATGCCAGTCCTGGACGAGACCGAGGGCAACCGCTTCAACATGGTCGAGCGCACATTCCTGACCAAATCGAAACCGGAGCTTCTAGAGGGCGTCGCGGCCATCAAGGTTCGCGGCGTCCTCTATTCCGTCGAGAGCGTGACCCACGAGGCACCGACGGTCGCGGTGAACGTGAGGAGGTGCACGAAGGATGGCTGGGACGATTACGTTGCAGGGCGATAGGCAGCTCGCCGCCGCCCTGCGCAGGCTGTCGCAGGCCGACTTCGACAAGGTTGTCCAGGACAACATGCGCCAGATTTACAACCGTGGCAAGCGCGGCGGCACGCCCGTCGATTCCGGCGAGCTGGTTGCCTCCCTTGGCTTCACGCCAGACGGAGGCGAATCCGAGGTGGGCTACACCAAGGAGTACGCGCCGCACGTCGAATACGGCCACCGCCAGAACGTCGGCCAGTTCGTGCCGAAGCTCGGCAAGCGCCTCAAGGCGTCCTACGTCCCAGGCCAGCACTACCTGGCCGCGAACGTTGCGGCGCAGGGGCCGAAGCTCCACAGCGCGCTCAAGCGCGAGCTTAGGAGGGCTGGCACATGATTCGACGCATGAGCATCGGGGAGATGCTGGGGTGCCTCATCGACCACATAACGGAGCACACCGGCATCACCTGCTACGACTTCCCGGAGGACAAGCCCTCTCCGCTCTTCAGCGCGGAGATCGAGACCACAGAGGACGCGCGCACCAAGACCATGTGCCTCGACGTCTTCAACGTGCTCGTTCACTGCATCTCAGAGCCGGTCGAGCCTTACTCGAACGCGCCGGTCTTGCGGCTCGTGCAGAAGGCCGAGGAGGCAATGGAGCACGAGATTGAGCTTCCCGCACCGTACCTGCTCAACACGCAGGACTGCATGGGCCTACGCGCCGTGACCCGCGACCCGTCGGGCGAGGGACACGCGGTGCTCAGCTACCGCATCGAGGTCTGCTACGGCCTCCTCTGCAAGTAAACCGAACAACTGAATAGAAGGGAGCCGCTATGGCAACCACCGGAACCCTCACCACCGGCTGCGATTTTGACGCGCAGACCGCGCAGGCCGTCCACGGCAAGAAGATCGTCCTCGCCGTGCTCGACGCGACCTGCACCAACCTTCTCGCCCTCGCCGGACAGCAGGGCCTCACGTGGACCGTCGAGGCCGAGAACAGCGAGACCGCTACCAAGGACGGCAGCGGCGACTGGCAGGTCGTGACCGCTGGCGTCAAGTCCTGGTCCGCGAGCACCGACGGCCTGTGGATGGCAGACGATGAGGGCCGCAAGACCATCATCAAGGCGCTCAAGGACGGCACCTATGTGTGCGTCGGCATGTACGAGCGCCAGACCATTGACAACGGCGTCAAGTACATCCCCATCCGCAAGGGCCTCGCCATCATCACCAGCGACGAGCTTGAGGCTCCAAACGATGACAACACCACCTACTCGGCGGAGTTCACCGGCTCCGGCCCGTGCTGGATGCGCGAGGCCGCCGAAGAGGGCGAGATCACCGCTGCGACCATCACTGTCACCACCGACGAGAATGAGGGCTAATCAGTAACCGATGGAAAGGAGACCATCAATGGCAGACCACACTTTCGAGGTTGACGGCAAGACCTACGAGATCAAGTTCATCTTCCAGCGCATCGACATGTACGAGCAGAGCCACCGCCCCATCATGGCGTCCTTCAGCCAGAACGGCGGCTCCTTCTCGCTCGGCGAGCTGCGCGACCTCGTGGCGTACGGCATCAAGGTCGAGGGCGGCGGCTACGTTTCGCCGCAGCAGGGACGTGATATGGGGCAGAAGCTCATCGAACAGAACGGCTACCTCGACGTCTTCACCGCCGTCACCGAGGCTCTGACCCGCGACTGCGGTTTTTTCTTCAAGACCCAGAGCGCGTAAAGGCCCTCCGGGAGCTGACCCGCTACGAGTACTTCAAGGCGGGTCAGCTTTCCCCAGAGAGGGAGCACGCGGCGGGGATGTTCCGCCGAGAGATCGACTACGCGTACTTCGCGGCCCGCTTGGGATGGACGCCCGAGCAGTACGGCTCGCTCACGCCCGTGCAGCTTTCCTTCGTCCGCAAGGAGCTTGAGACGCGCACCGTTCGCGACTCCGAGATCATGCAGCACGCGACCGAGGTGGCCGTGGCCAACGTCCTCCGCAAGAAGGGCCGCAAGCTGCTTGAGCTGTGGAAGAAGGTTCAGCCCGAGCACTCCGCGCCACCCGTCACCAAGAGCGAGTTCGACCTGCTCAAGAAGGCGTTTGCCAACAAGTACGGGAAGCGGCAGCGGATTACAACCGAATAACAACTGAATAGCAGGAGGTGGTTGGGATGGCCGACTACACACTCTCAGCCAAGGCCACCTTTGACGGCTCCAATTTCGACAAGGGCATCAAGGGCAGCGAGAGCGCCCTGGATAGCTTCAAGTCGAAGTGCTCGGCCATCTCAATCGCCGTCGGCAACGTACTCGCCCAGGGCTTCGGCAAGGCAGTCGAGGTCGTGAGCGCGTCCGTTGACAAGGCCGTCTCGCGCGTGGACACCATGCGCAACTTCCCGAAGGTCATGTCCAACCTCGGCTACAGCTCCGAGGACGCCTCGGCCGCCATCCAGAAGATGAGCGACCGTCTGAGCGGGCTGCCCACGACCCTCGACAGCATGACGAGCGGCGTCCAGCGCCTCGTCCCGTCCGTTCAGGACGTCGGCAAGGCCACGGACATCATGCTCGCCTTCATGACGCGGTTCTCGCGGGCGGAGCGCCCATCGAGGTACAGAACGCTGCGCTTGAGCAGTTCAGCCAGTCCGTGAGCAAGGGCAAGTTCGAGCTTGAGGAATGGCGCTCCATCTGCACGGCCATGCCCGGTCAGATGGACCAGATGGCCAAGTCCCTGCTCGGCGCGACCGCCGGACAGCAGGATCTCTACGAGGCCATGAAGAACGGCGACGTCACGATGGACCAGTTCCTCGACAAGCTTGTCGAGCTGGACACCGTTGGCGGCGAGGGCTTCGCGAGCTTCCAGCAGCAGGCGGAGGACGGCGTAGCCGGTATCAGCACGGCGATGGCCAACGCATCGAACGCCGTCACCAAGGGCGTCGCGTCCATCATCGAGGGAATCGGCGTCGAGAACATCGTCGGCGTTATCAACACGATAAAGACCGGCATTACGGACGGCTTCAACGCCGCCGCAGGTGCCGTGCAGACTTTCGTCGGGCAGATTCAGGACAACGGGGCGGTCCAGACCGCATCCGAGATCTTCGGGACGCTCGCGCAGGCAGCGAGCGACGTTGGCGGGGCAGTGGGCGGAATCGTCGGCTCGCTGCTCGGCATCCCCGAGGGCACCGACCCCGCAGTCGCTGCGGCGGACGCCCTGAAGGCCGCCCTTGAGGCGGCGAGGCCCATTGTCGAGGGAATCGGCGACGCCTGCGCGTGGCTGAAGGATAACGCCTCCGAGGTCGCGCCCATCGTGGCGGGGCTCGTGGCGGCGTTCCTCGGCTTCCGCGTCGTTCAGGGCATCGTCGGATTCGTCACGTCCTTCCAGACCGCGCTCGGCGGCATCGGCTCGGCCGCTGCACCCGCGACCACCGCGCTCGGTCAGATCGGCGGCGCTGCGAGCATGAGTGCGCCGCAGATTCTCGCGCTCGGGGCCGCAATCGCGCTCGTCGGCGTGGGAGTCCTCGCGGCCTCGGCGGGGCTGTACGTGCTCGCCCAGGCTGCAATCCAGATCGCGGCGGCTGGCCCCATGGCCGCCGTCGCCATGGTCGCGCTCGTGGCGGCAATCGTCGGCCTCGCCGCAGGTGCCTCCGTCGTGGGCCCCGCGCTCACGGCTGGCGCTGTCGGCATCGCGGCGTTCGGCGCTGCGGTGCTCATGGTCGGCGCTGGCATCCTGCTGGCCACGGCTGGCATCACGCTGCTTTCCACGCAGCTCCCCATGATCGCCACTTACGGAGCGTCCGCAGCCGTCGGAATCGCGGCGCTCGGGGGCGGGCATGCTCGCCTTCGCGCCCGGTGCCATCGCGGCTGGCGCGGCGGTGCTGGTGCTTTCCGCCGGTCTCCTGGCGGCTGGTGCGGCGGCCCCTCGTGCTCGGCGCGGCGGTCGTGGTCATCGGCGCGGGAATCACGCTCGCGGCCGCTGGCATGGCGCTCATGAGCGCGCAGCTACCCATCATCGCGTCGCTCGGCACCACGGCAGCGGTCGGCCTCGCCGCGCTCGGAGCGGCGGCGCTCGTGGCGTCTCCCGGCCTGCTGGCCGCAGGCGCTGCGGCGACCGTCTTCGGCGTTGGCATGACCGCCGCCTCCGTCGGCGTCGTGGCGGCAGCGGCGGCAATCACCGTCGCGGCCGCTGCGGTCACGCTCTTCGGCGCGGCAATCATGGTCGCAGCCGCTGGCGTGGCCATGCTCGGCGCTACGCTCCCGACCATCACGGCGGGAGGCGCGTCCGCAGGTGCGGCCATGACCGCGCTCGCCGCAGGCATGGCGCTCCTCGGCGCTGGCGCTCTTGTGGCAGGTGCTGGCGTCGCGGTGCTCGGCGCTGGCGTCCTCGTGGCGTCCGCAGGAATCATCGCCTTCGGCGCTGCGGTCACCGTGGCGGCAGCAGGCGTGACGCTGCTCGGCGCGGGCATGACGGTGCTCGCCGCTGCGGTCATCCTGCTCGCAACCGGCGTCGTGATCGCCGCCGCTGGCATCACGGCAATGGGCGCGGCGCTCCCGACCATCGCGGAGTCCGCCCCCACGGCGGCGGCAGGAATCGCGGCGTTCGCCGCAGCAGCGGCTGCGGCAACGGTCGGCCTGCTCGCTGGCACACCGGCGCTCGTCGCCTACGCGACTGCGGCATCGACGGCCGCAACCGGCGTCACGGCAGCAGCCGCAGGCACGGTGCTCCTCGGCACCGGCATCACTGTGGTGGCGTCCGCCGCACCGATGGCGGCCGCTGGGCTCACCGCCCTGGCCATGGCCGCCGCATCCGCAGCGCCGTCCCTGGCGTCCGCAGCCCCGTCGCTGATCGCGGCGGCGTCGGCATCGGCACAGGCGGCGTCCGGGTTCACCACGGCAGCGGCTGCCGCAGCCGCGCTCGCCGTCTCGTTCGCGGCGGCGGTCGTGTCCGCGACCGCCATGGCCACGGATTCACGGCGGCATCCACGGCGGTCGTGGCGGCCATGACCCTCGCCACCGCCTCGGTGACGATGTTCACGACCATGACCATGGCGCAGTTCGCCGCACTGGTGGCAGTGGTGCAGTCCTCCATGGCCATCTTCACACGCGAGATGAGCCAGCAGTCCGTGCTCGCGATGCAGATGTTCATCATCGCCATCCAGCAGGGCATCGCGCAGGCGGTCGCGCTCTTCGCGACGCTGCGCAGCCAGATCGTATCCATCCTGAGCGGCCTTTCGGGCGCGCTCTACAGTTCCGGCCTCGCGATGATGCAGGGCTTCGTGCGCGGCATCCAGCAGGGCATGTCCCAGGCCGTCGCGGCGGTCTCCGCAGGGATGTCGCAGATCCGCGCGTACTTCCCCTTCTCGCCCGCGAAGAAGGGCCCTCTGTCCGGCCGAGGCTACACCACGTACTCGGGCGAGGCGCTTATGGAGGGCTTCGCCGAGGGGATCGAGGATGGGGCGGACGCACCCGTCAAGGCCGTCCGAGAGGTCGGGCGGCAGGTTTCCGACACCGCATGGGAGTACGGCTACCACACGCTGCCGTCAGCTACAGCGACGGACTTTCCAGCGGCACGAGCCTCGTGGCCGATGCGGCGGGCTCCATGGGCGACGCCGCCACCGGTGCCATGGAGGACGCCGACGCAGAGATGCAGGCGTACATCGACAAGATGATCGCCGGATACCGCGAGCGGAGCCACGAGCTTCAGCAGGTCTCTTCGGAGCTCGGGGACGTCATCTGGGGCGCGCTGATGCCAAACATCAAGGCGCTCGGCTACGCCAAGCCCGAGACTGGCGAGGTCTACGACTCCATGAAGGTTCTTGAGGCCGCAGGCTACAACCTCGACAGCTATAAGGACAAGATTCAGGAGATCGCCGAGGAGCGCGCCGACTGGGAGAAGAAGATCGCCAAGGGCGACCTCAGCGACACCGAGAAGGAGAGCTACGACGAGTGGCTTTCCGAGGCGAACGAGTTCATCGCCATGCAGGACAAGCTCACGGCGTCCGTTGGCGACATGGAGCACTGGCAGTCCCTGTACAAGATGAAGGACGACCTCATCACGGACATGGACGCCGCAACCTCGTGGTCAGACACCCTGGGCAAGCTCTTCAACAAGACCGGCGTGCGCTACTCAAAGAACTTCGTTGAGCGCGTCATGGAGGGCGGGGACGACTACAAGGACGCCCTCGCCCAGATGGCCGACATGACCGACGAGCAGGTCCAGGCCATGGTGGACAGCTTCGATGACCTCGCCCGAGCGGGAGAGGGAGCAGGAGCTGAACCAACGGTCGCTCTACGTCAACTCTTCAGTACTTCGACATGACCGACCCCAAGGACTGGCTGCTCGACTTCCGCGAGACCTGCCTCGACGTCAAGGAGGCGATCTACAGCGACAGCGGCCTGAGCAACGCCTTCCAGATGGCGGGCGTGTCCGTGGAGGGCTTCGCAAGCTCCCTGCGCGGCATGGACGTCACCATGGAGGACTTCGTAAGCGGCATGCAGGACTTCACCAGCACCGTCGCAAACGGCTTCGACCAGATGACCGCCTACGGCAAGACCGGCCTTGACGAGTGGGAGCAGAACCTGCGCCTGAACATGGCCGAGAGCCAAGCCTACGCAGACAACCTCGTAACGGTCTTCAACAAGATTCCCGAGGGAATCGACATTCGGAGTGCTTTCCGCAAGGCGGTCTACGAGGGCGGCTTCGACCAGTGGGGCCAGGTAATCGCCGACATGGCCGAGAAGTCCTCGGATGAGATCGGCGAGTACATCCAGCTCTACAACGACGCGCTCATCGAGGGCCAGCAGTCGGCAATCGAGCAGTTCCAGGCGCTCAGCCCCGGTGACGATGGTGAACAGCCTCATCGCCGGAATCGAGGCGGGCAAGGAGCAGCTTGCCGAGTCCATGGGCGGCCTGCTCACCGACGGCATGGCCATGGTGGCCGAGGGCGACCAGGCAGAGACCTTCGCAACGTCCATCGGTCAGGCCCTGACCAACGCGTTCGCCTCTGACGAGGTGCTTGAGCAGACCGCTACCGCCATGCAGGGCGTCGTGGCCAACATGGGGCAGGGACTGCTCAGCAACCAGGCGCTAGTCACCGACAGCGTGGCAACCGTGTCCGAGCAGGGCAACGCGACGGCGGCCAGCTTCTACGACGCCTTCTATGGCACGGGCCAGCAGCTCGCCATGGGCATCGCGGCTGGCATCCAGAGCAAGATCAACGAAATCGCCGCTGCCGCCGCTGCGGTCGTGCGCGCGGCAATCGCTGCGGCACGCGCAGAGGCTGCGGTGGCATCGCCCTCCAAGGTCATGCGCGACCAGGTGGGCGCAATGATGTCGGCCGGTCTCGCGGTCGGCATCGAGAAGACGGGCTACATGGCCGCAGAGGCCATGGAGGACGTCACGAGCGGCGCGATAGACGCCGCCAGCGCGCTTTCGCTCGCACCTGCGGGCGGGTACAGCTACGGCCTCGGCACTACGAGGGCGGGCGAGTACGCGGAGGGCGGCGGCTACTACAGCTACGGCGGAGACACGTGGAACGTCTACGTGCGCGACGACCGAGACCTCGACGCGCTGCAGAAGGACATGAACAGGAACCAGGAACGGAAGATGAGGGCGGTGGGACTCGCATGAGCGGAATGATCTACGACGGATACGACTTCGGCCACATCCTGCGCATCGACGGAATCCACCGCCCCGTCATGCCGGACGTGGACGTCAAGTCCGATGACCTTTCGGGCGACGGGGGCGCGCCTCGGCGGCGTGCGGCTTGAGGCCGCAGAGATCGAGGTCGATGTGCGCCTCTACCGCCCTTTCGAGGAGGTTGGCACGCGCGAGGGCTTCGAGCGGGCGAGACGGCTGCTGCAGCGCCGCCTGCTCCGCCGCTCCCCGTGCAAGCTCGTCCTCCCAGACGCGCCGGACATGTACAACCTCGCGGTGCTCGAAGGCTCCACGGAGCTAGAGCGCATCGCCTGGAACGGAACCGGCACGCTCAACTTCTACTGCGCCGACCCTCGCGGGTACGGAGCCGTCAGACGTCGTTCCAGCCAGGGCGGCACGTCCGCGCTGCGCGTCAACGTCGGCGGCTCCTACCCGACGGCACCGATCATCAAGGTGACGGCGGGTACGGCGAACCTCACCGTCATGAACGACGGCGCGACCATGAGGGTGCTCGGGGATGAGACGGTCACCGAGCCCGTTGTCATCGACAACCTGCAGCACGCCTGCAAGGTCGGGGATGACACCGTGATGCTCGACGCCCTTGACGATTACGCCGAGTGGAGCCCAGGCGTGCACACGCTGCAGTGCGACTACCCGTTCGAGGTAGAGTGGCGGGAGATGTGGCTATGAGACGGCTTCGCTTCATGGTCTTCGACCGCTGGGGGCGCTACCAGCAAGACCTCACCGGCATCGCGGAGGCGACGCTTTCGCAGGAGATCAACAGCACGGACGAGCTGGACATCACCGTCCCTGTGGCGCTGTCAAAGGGAGATCACATCCTGTGGCGCGACGAGACATGGCACGAGCACGTGGTCAACGAGCAAGACCAGGAGCACGAGGGCTCGCAGACGATGAGCTACAAGTGTGAGGGCGTTCACCAATGGCTGCGCTACGACCACATCAGGCTATTGACCAACGTCACCGCCGAGGAGGCGCTGACGCACATCCTTGAGCAGACCACGTGGGAGGTCGGCACGGGTCGAGGACTTCGGCCGCCACGACCTCGCCGGCCGCGACATCGGCGGCGTCGAGAAGAGCGTGCTGAAGGATGACGTCATCACCGCCTGTTACGGCTACGGCAAGACGCTCGACACGGAGACCGACGGCGTGAAGGACCGCCTCTGGTGCTTCGTCGAGGGCACCGACGAGCAGAAGCAGCGGTGGGGCCAGCCCGACGGAAACGGCGGCATCAAGCACAGCGTTGGCATGTACGAGGACGCCAACATCGAGGACGCCGACGAGCTTGAGGACGCGACGCGGGCCTACATGGCGCAGCACTCTGCGCCATCGGTCCAGTACAAGGTCAGCGACGCCATGGCGCTGCAGCTCCGAGGCGTCGAGCTTGGGGACGTCATCCAGACCATCGACCGCGAGTTCATCCCGGAGCTGCGCCTTGAGGCGCGCGTCGGCGAGATGAAGCGCGACGTGCTGACGGGCGACACCAAGAGCGCCACCTTCGGCACCATCGTCTCGCTGCTTCCCGACGTGCTCACGCGCATCTACTCGCAGGTCACGTCGGTCACGCCCGCCCTCACGCAGGCGCAGATAGCGGCGAACAACGCCGCCCAGGCCGCGCAGGAGGCGGAGCAGAAGGTCACGAGCATCGACCAGATGCTCACGACCGGAGCCCTGTCAATCGGCGGCTCCGTGCTTTCCGTCGTGAACGGGAAGATCTACCTCGACGGGAAGGAGCTGGTGGTGGCCGAATGATCCTAGACATCGACAAGTCAATGCCGGACGCCGGACCCGTCTACATCCGTTCCGGAGAGTCCGGCGTGGCCATGAGCGCGGAGATCGTTGACCAGGGCGTCCCGGCAGACCTCACCGGCATGACCGCGACCTTCCGCGCGATGTGGCGCGGCGGCCACGGCGAGGCGGCCTGCACGGTGGACGGCAGCGAGGTCTCGTGGACCATGCCAGCCGTCCCCGTGCCCGGAAGGCTACTGGCGGCATACGTAGAGCTTTCAGGCGGCGAGTCCGTCATCACAACGCAGGAAATCGAGATGCATGCAGAGGAGGACGCCGAATGGAAGTGCAGCCCATCGAGCTTCACCTAGACCTAGACAAGGAGCCTGGTGAGCAGCAGGTGGTCTTCCTCCGGACAGGGGAGAAGAAGGCCACGGTAATCGAGGCCCACATCTACGACCATGGCGAGGACGCCGACCTGACGGGCGTGACGCCCTACTTCACGATGCGCCACCCCAAGGGCGCGCTGCTTGAGGACAAGGTGACGCAGGTGAGCGGGAACGTGCTCACCTATGAGGTCATCCCGGAGGCGGCGCAGGAGGTCGGGACGTGCTCCGTGGCCTACTTCGCCTTCATGGAGGGCGAGACGGTGACGTCAGCGACGCACGCCACCACAGCGGCCTTCATGGTCATCATCCTGCCGAACGCCCAGACTGACGGAGACGGCATCGCCGAGGCCTACCAAGCCGCATCGAGCTGCAGTGGTGCCACGACACCTTCCTTGAGAACGAGGAGGAGCGCGACGAGAAGGTAGATGCGGCCGTGGCCGACGCCGAGGCCGCGACCCAGCGCGCGAACGACGCCGCCAAGGCCGTCGAGGACGCCGTTTCCGGAACCCTTGAGCCTCTTTTCGGGGCCTATATCGACCAGAAGATCATCCCCATCACGAACCAGGAGCTTGACACGTGGTGGGGGGGTGACTCCTGAGCCAGGTGACGACGAATACGTTGCCATGACTCAGTCACAGATAGACGCGATGTTCGACTAGCAGAGAGGAAGATCATGGCAATCCCGTTCGTTTCACCCGAGAACCTTGAGTATTTCAAGACGAAGCAGGACGCGCAGAACGACGCGACGTTCGCCAGGAAGAGCGAGCTGCAGTCCGCCATCAACACGGCGATTGCGAGCGTTCTCACCTGGAAGGGCGTGAAGGAGAACGTATCCGCGCTCCCGTCCTCCGGCAACAAGATCGGAGACGTGTGGCACGTCAGCGCCGACAGCGGCGAGTACGCGTGGGACGGCACCGAATGGCAGGCCCTCGGCGGGATGCTTCAGGCTTCCGTCGCGTGGGACGACATCACCGGCAAGCCGTCCACCTTCGCGCCGTCCACGCACTCGCACAACGCCGCGACCGACAGTGCATCCGGCTTCATGAGCGCGAGCGACAAGCAGAAGCTCGACGGCATCGCGACCGGCGCGAACAACTACACGCACCCTGCGTCCGCAGCCGGTGCCAAGTCCGCCGGTCTCTACAAGGTGGCCACCGACGCGCAGGGCCACGTGACCGCCGCCACGGAGGTCACCAAGGGCGACATCACCGCGCTCGGAATCCCCGGCCAGGACACCAACACCACCTACTCCCCGGCGACGCAGAGCCAGAACGGCCTCATGAGCAGTGCTGACAAGACCAAGCTCGACAACCTTGAGGAGGCCGTGGCCATGACCACCGAGGAGATCGACGCAATGTTCCAGGAGTAAGGAGGTGGCAGCCTTGCCCGACGAAACCAACACGACACCGACGTCGGAGGAGATCGACGTCACGAAGGTGCTGACCGACGTAGGCGTGCAGCATCTCATCGGGCTCATCAAGGCGGCCCGTCACCTTCTCGAAGGAGAGGTGACCGGAGACAACATCGCCGACGAGACCATCACGCCGGACAAGCTAGTCGGCATGATCATCGGCGGCGGCAGCTCCACGGGCGAGCTGGAAGACCTGACCATCCGCACGTACAGCTTCGCCAACGCCGGGAGCGGCTGGAACACCTTCACGTTCCCAGACGCCTTCGAGGGCACGCCGCAGGTCATCTGCTCGGCGGAGGGCGAGTACGAGGTGCAGGTGCAGCAGGTGACCACAACCAAGTTCCAGTACCGCCTCGTCAAGAACGCCTCGGCGGCGCTCAACCTGACCACGGCGCAGTACTGGGTGCACACGGCGAAGGCCACGAGCGCCAGCAACATGCAGCAGGTCGCGCTCGTCACCGGCGGCTCGCTGAGCGGCGGAGGCTCCGCGTCCGGCGACTCTGCGCGAATCATGTGCGTGGCAATCGAGTTTGAGGGGATAAATGAGCCTACCCGGAACGACAACAGACTTCATCAACTGGGCGTACCTTCTGAAGGGCAACTACCGCAAGGGCGTCCACCGGCTTCGCGAGATCATGGGGACGCCCGAGCAGGCGCAGGCGCTCTGCTCGAACGCGGGTGCCCTGTGCCTCATCCTCGGGCATGACCCGGCGGTGCCGGACGCCAACAGCGAGGAGCTGCGAGGCATCCTGCTCGACGGGCGCTACACGGACCTCGCCATCGAGAACTGGCTGCCCCTCGTCTTCGAGGACACGATCGAGAACATCGTGTCGAACAAGACCACGGTGGCCGCCATCATCGCGGGCTCGTCCACGGCCCCGGCAATCGCCGCGTCCGACAAGTGGCTCGCGAAGTGCCTCTGCACGCTAGCGGAGACAAGCGCGACGAGCATCAACTCGCTCGCAGACCTCATCGCGAACACGAGCGCGCTCACGGCGGTTCTGAACTCCACGTCGGCGATGAGCACGGTGGCGAACTCCGAGAAGCTGCTCCTGCTCATCCTCAACGACGAGGACGCGAAGGACAGCCTCCTGGGGAACAGCACGGCGATGGGCATCATCATGGACACGCCCAACGCGGTGACGACGCTCGTGTCCTTCTTCGGCAATGACGGCATTCTTGAGAACGACGACCTGTTCAACCTGTTCAAGGGTAACGACACCTTTGCCCAGGACTGCGCGACGAAGTACGCGTCAACGTTCTCTTCCGAGAGCTACTTCACCATCGGAAGGCTCGGCTCCCTCGCGAAGGAGCACCCGACGATGTTCTCGTCCTACAAGAAAAAGAAAATCAGCGTCGCCATCACCGGAAATGGCACGCACAGCTTCACCCCTCTCGGACATCAACATGAAGGGCGCTGGCTTCCTGTTCGTATGCGACGACCTTGTAGGCACCCACCGAATGAACGCGAGCAACACGACGTCCGGTGGATGGGAGAGCTGCGAGATGCGTTCCTGGCTCAACGGGACCATGCTCAACAACTTCCCTGCGGAACTGCGCTCGGTCATCAAGTCCGTATCGAACAAGAACACGAGCGGCTACGGTGCGGCAACCACGAGCGACAAGCTTTGGATCCCGTCCTGGACAGAGGTCGGCCTTGAGAGCGGAGACGCCGAAGGCGCCAAGTTCAGCATCTTCACGAGCAACAGCAACCGCATTCGCAAGAACGGTGGTTCCGCCACGATCTGGTGGCTGCGCTCCGTCGACTCGTCCACGCTCTTCCGCTTCGTGAACGCCGACGGCTCGCTCTGCAACGACTACGCCTCGTACGCCTACGGGGTTTGCCCCTGCTTCTGCATCGGCTAATCTGTACCCCAAGCCCATACTTGGGCTTGGGGGCAAGGTGAACTATGTCTGTACCGAAAAGCGAACGAAAAACCTCAACGATGGAGTACATCGCCACGGCAAGGAAGCTCGCGGCGAAGGTGTTCCGCTATAGCAACGGGCTGCCCAAGAGGTACGCCTTCAAGCTCGGAAACCCGCTTTTCGAGCACGCGCAGGAGGTGGTGTTCCACGTGAACGCCGCCAACCAGATGTACGTGAACGACCGGGCAGGGTACGAGCAGAGGCGCGCGCACCTGAACGAGGCGCAAGCCCACCTGCAGCACGTGGAGAGCTATCTCGACATACTGCGGGAGGTGACGCAGCAGCTTCACGACGAGGAGCTGCGACGCCTTGACGCGAAGCTGGCCGAGGTCGGCCTGAGCGTGCACGACGTGCAGAACGCCGATGTCCAGCGCGCCCTGAAGTCCCTCCCGAAGGCACCGAACGAGAACGTCTATGCCGAGTTTGCGGAGATGATCGCGAGCGAGCGGGCGCTTATCGGCGGCGTGAAGAAGAACGACACTGCGAAATACAAGGAGGTCGTTCAGCCGAAGGAGGAGGCCGCGAGGGTCGTCGAGTTCGAGCGGATGTACAATGCCATGCGGGAGAAGCAGGCTGGCGGGGGAGCGTCCTGATGCTGAAGGCCGTTCTGGGTGGGTGTGGTTCCGCCACGAACTGGTGGCTGCGCTCCGTCAACTCGTCCACGAACTTCCGCAACGTGAACACCGACGGCTCGCTCAACAACAACAACGCCTCGAACGCCAACGGGGTTTGCCCCTGATTCCGTCTTTTGACAGACGGCATCCTGACCTAGTAACCCGAGAGGGCGAAGACTGCTTTGTTAAAAGATAGAAGGAGGGCGCTTCCCATCCGCACCGTGGATAAAAGCCAAGACATCTACGCCGCCTGCTTCTCCCTGTTCAACCTGATGGACGCCGCCAAGATCTGCTACAAGAACGTGACATGGAAGCGGCAGCCGCAGGGCTTCACGAACCGCACGCTGACCCAGTGCAAGCAGCTTCACGACGAGCTGCTGAGCGGGACGTACCGACCGGTGGAGCCGAGGCGGTTCACCATCATGGAGCGGGGGAAGCAGCGCGACATCCTGCCCGTTGACTTCCGCGACCGCGTGGCACAGCGGTGCCTGTGCGACAACTATCTGTACGAGAGAGTAGAGGACTACATCTCCGAGGACAGCAGCGCCTGCATCGTGGGGCGCGGCCTCGCCTACGCGCACGACAGGGTGAGGCAGCACGCGGAGCGTTGTCCCGTCGATGGCTGGGTCTTCCAGTTCGACTTCCACGATTACTTCGCCAGCATCGACCGCAGGTTGCTCAACGCCCTCATTGCCAAGCTCACCGACGATGACCGCATGCGGTGGCTAATCGCCGTCATGACCGGATGGCAGGGTGGATTAGAGCTTGGCAGTCACGTCTCGCAGCTCCTCGCCGGTGCCTACCCGACGCCCATAGACCGAGCCATCGAGTCTCTTCCCGGCGTCGTGGGCTATCACCGCTACATGGATGACGGCGTTGCGCTCTGCGAGGACCGTGACGCCGCCATTGCGGCTAGGGAGGAGTTCGACCGCATGGCCAAGCGCCTGCGGCTCGTGCCGAACCCGCGCAAGACGCACATCAACCGCATCGAGCACCCGTTCATCTTCTGCAAGATGCGCTACGAGAAGCAGCCTGACGGGTCGGTGCGCATGGTCGTGCGCAAGCAGCAGTCGCGGCGCAGCGCGAAGCACGCCAAGAACGTGAGGGCCCTCGCCGAGCGGTGCCCCGAGAGGGGAATCGACCTTGAGCCGGGGCGCGCGGCCATGGAGGGCTACCTGAATCGCGGAGACGAAGATCTCACCTGGCTGGTGGACGAGACGTTCTCATAGCAAGCCAAAACACAACTGAATAGGAGGCCAAGCCATGAAGGCGAACGGCATCACGTGCCTCGACACCTGGGTCGAGGGCGACGGTGCGCTCATGCTCGTGCTCGACTGCACGGCAGACGAGGCGCTGTCGATGGACACTCTCACCATCGACGTAACCACCGACGACGGCGACCTCGCCGAGCGGTACGTGAACTACATCAAGACGTGCGCGAGCGTGGACGCCCAGACCAAGCGGGTCACGCTGCGGTGCGCCGCAGCCACGGGCGACGTCGCGCAGACCATCACTCAGGTCGTGGCCAAGATTGGCGAGGTGACGCAGGCAGCCGAGGCGGCAGGTGCCGCCGCGACGGAGGCCAAGCAGACCGCCGACGAGGCAAAGGGCATCGCCGAGCAGGGAGGCACCGACCCGCAGCTTCAGACGCTCGCGAGGGCGCAGGTCGCGACCATGGACCTCTCCGAGGCCACGTGCGACGAGGTGATCGCCTTCCGCGACTACTGGCCTGAGTGGCAGCCCGACACGGCGTACAAGCACAACCAGCCTCTCACTTATCAGGGCCGCTTCTTCCGCACCAGCAAGGATCTCACGTCCCAGGCAATCTACCCGCCCGGAAGCGCCGAGAGCGAGTACTACGAGGTCACGCTCGCGCCTGACGGCATCATCAACTGGTACAACGTCGGCGGCGAGTACAACATGGTCCACAAGGGTGAGAAGCGGCACTACCCGGACGCAAACGGACCGGTGTACGAGGCGCTTGAAAACACGAGCTACAGCCCTGACGCCTACCCGCAGCACTGGAAGCTCGTTGAGGAGGCCGCCTAATGGATCAGACCGGAGCGGGCTTTGTCGAGGCGGTGGAGCCTTACGGGCCTTTCGCGCTCTTCATCGTGGGCGTCGGAATCGCCGTCGTTGCCGTGCTGTGCGCCTTCATCCTTCCGACGTGGCGAAAGAACCTCGAAGCGCAGCAGTCCATCGAGCGGATGAAGGCGGAGGCGCAGATCGAGCTTGAGAAGAAGCGCGAGGAGCGCAAGGCCGCCGAATCGGAGCGGCAGGCTCAGATGAACAAGGAGCGCGCCGAAATCGACGGCAGGAACGCCGTGACCATGGAGGGCCTGAAGACGTCCATCGACGCCATGCGTGCGACGCAGGAGCGCAGCAACGCGCTCCTTGAGGGCAGCCGCAGTGGCTCCGCAAAGATGGGCGAGACGGTGGAGGACACCAACCGGCTCGTCACTGAAATCCATCACGTAATCGTCAAGTAGGAAGGACGAACAATGATCAACTGGCAGGTACGAATCAAGAACAAGCAGTTCTGGCTCACCCTCATCCCGGCGGCGCTCCTGCTCGTGCAGGTTGTGGCCGCAGTCTTCGGCATCACCATCGACCTCGGCGAGTTTGGAAACCGCCTGCTCGATGTGGTCAATGCCGTCTTCGCGGTGCTCGTCATCCTGGGCGTCGTGACCGACCCCACCACCGAGGGCGTGGGCGATTCCATCCGCGCGCTCGGCTACGAGAAGCCCTACAAGGACGGTGAGTAGTAATGAACTTCGAAACCCTCGACATGGATGTAAACCTCATCCTTGACAAGCACTTCTCCGAGGGTCGCGGCGGCAAGCCGGTCAGCTTCGTCGGCATCCACTACAACTTCGGCAACCTCACCGTTGAGGGATGCTACAACGTGTGGCAGGACCGCGAGGCTTCCGCACATGTCCAGGTCGAGTCCTCCGGCCGCTCCGGCCAGATCGTCTGGGACAGGGACACCGCGTGGGCGCTCGGGAACTTCGACAAGAATCAGAGGTCCATCAATATCGAGCACGCCAACATGGCCGACGGCACCATCACCGAGCAGGCGCTCGACGTCGGCGCGCACATCGTTGCTGGTTACTGCATCCTCTACGGCCTCGGCCGCCCCTGAGTGGGACGTCAACGTCATTCCGCACAAGGCCATCAGCCCGACGTCCTGCCCCGGCGAGATCTACGGCTCGCAGAAGGAGGCGTATATCCAGCGCGCTCAGTACTGGTACGACATGATGACGGGTGCCATCCAGCCCGAGCCCGAGCCGGTCACCCCGCTTCCCGACGTACTCAAGCGTTTCGTGGACCTCGACCCCGACTCCTGGTACATCGCGCCCATCGAGGAGTGCGTCAGGGAGGGCTACATCAACGGGTACGACCACGAGCACTTCGGGCCGTCGAATCCGCTCACCCGCGCCCAGGGCGTCGTGGTCATCGCCAACGCCTCGCGCGAAGATCTCACGGACTACCTTGAGCCCTTCGAGGACGTGGCCCCCGGCCCCTACTACTACACAGCACTTTGCTGGGCGGTCGATAAGGGCATCGTCTCCGAGCAGGACAACTTCCGCCCGGATGACGCGGCGACCCGCGCGGAGTTCGCGTGCATGCTGCACAACTGGCGCGGCAACCCCGCGCCATCTGGCGAGCCGACCGGCTATCCGGACTGGGCCGAGGTTCCCGACTGGGCCAAGGACGCCATGGCCTGGGCCGTCGAGCAGGGCGTCATCGGCGGCAGCGACGGCAGGCTGCTCCCCAACTCGGCGTGCAGCCGAGCCGAGGCCGCTGCCATGCTGGCCGCCGCCTGGACGCCGTCGTCGAGGAGGGGGCCTCGTCGTACGCGCCCTCGACCTGCTCGATGGCGCCGAATGTTCGCGGCAGGGAGAGCGACCGTCCGCTTCCCCGAGGAGGGGGAGCGCGTTCTCGAGGCTATCGCCTGCGCGGCGACTGCATCGTCGCGCGGGCGGGGGAATACCTCGACCTGTCGGGGAAGGTGTGGGGCTGCGTGGTTCAGGGGGCGGGATGGGCCGATCTGTGCGTCATACGAGAGGGGGACGAGGGTGGAAGCGAGGTCGTCTCGTGGCACATGGACGCCGACGACGTCGTGCCCTGAGGGAAGGGGCGAGAAGGACGGAGAGCCCCGGGCGCTCGGGCCAGTCGACGCTCGAGTATCTCCTGATGCTCGTGGTCTTCATCGCGATGATCGGCGCGCTCGCGCTCCTGTGGCACGCCGTGCGCGACGGGAGGCTTCTCGCGCTCGCGACCGACGCTGCTCGTCCCCGTCGTGCTCACGCTGGTCGCCCTTCTCGTGCAGCCCGCATGCGTTCTGTACAGCGCGCGGTCATGGCCTCGACGGCGAGCTGACTCGCTCGCCGCCGCCACGTCCCGCGGGGACGAGGGGGACGTGCGCTCCCTATGCGCTGCGGCGTCTTGCCGCCGTCCCCGACCTGCCCGTCTTTCACGAGGGAGGGGAGGGTGCGTGGGAGGTGGCGGTCACGGGTCCCGGCGACGAGGGGAGGGTGACGGCGAGCGTGGAGGGAGCGTCCGGCCCCCCGCTGCTCGGGGCGATCGTGGCCGCCCTCGGGGCCTCGGGCGGGGGCGTGGTGGAGCTGCGGGTCGAGGTGACGCGCGCGAGGTGCGGGCCAGTTGATTGGGGAGACTATGCGGAGTGGGTCGGAATCTGGGACTGAGCGCCCGGGCGCGCCCGTGCTCTCGCTCTTTCGAGACGACGAGGACGGGTTCACCACGGTGGCGGGTTGCGGTGGCGCTGGTACTGAGCCTGTCGCTCGTGTTCGCATCTGCGAGTGCCACCTGGGTCGCCGGGAGGTCGTCCGAGGTCCAGCGCGTGGCGGACGCCTGCGCCATGGCCGGGCAGAACGCCGTCGCGGCCTTCTCGACCGTGACGCAGGTGGTCGACGCGTGCGTGCTCAGCATGGGGCTCACGGGCATCGTGGTCCTGGGGGCGGGGCTCGTCGTGTCGTGCGTGCCGGGCCTCTCCGCCACGGGGGCGCAGATTACTCAGGCGGGCGGCAGGATCCTCGATGCGCGGCGCGACTTCGCGCGGACGGCTGCGGATGGCATCGAGCGCCTCGAGGCGACGCTCCCGCTGCTGATCGTCGCCAACTCCGCCAGCTGCGTCGAGGCAAACGCCGCGGGCGGCGTCTCCTACGCGGGCTGCGCGCTGCCGTTTCCCGCCGAGTCCCGGTCCGACTTCTCGGGCCTTGAGCGGGAGGTGGACGACGAGCGTCTCTCAGAGTTCTCGGGAGAGATGGGCGAGCTCTCCGACGAGATGGAGGAGGCCAGCCGCAGGGCGGAGGAGGCCCTCGAGCGAGGGTGGAGGGCGGACTGCGGCTCCTCTCCATACTGCCTGCGCGAGCGTGCGGCCTCGCTCGCGTCTCTTGGCGGCGCCCTCAACCCCAGCTATCCCAGCCCCGCGGGATGGACGTTCGCAGCCCCGCTGCTGAGGGCGCGGAACTACTATGCGGCGCGCCTCCTCCTCCGAGCGGGTCTCCGGCTCGAACGCGGAGCAGATCACCGATGCCGCCTGCCGGCTCGCCTTCTACGAGTACGCCCTCGAGCAGGTCCGCAGCGGCTCCTATCAGGAGCACGCCGACGGAACCGTGTCCATCGACCTTCCGAGCCTGCCGAGAAACGCCGCACAGACGCGCGAGACCACGCTGTACACGGATGCGCGCTGGCCGTGCACGGCGGAGGAAGGCGGGCGCACCCTGCACTCCTCGACGCTGTGCCCCGGCGCCACGGGCGCCGCCGCGGGGATGGCGTCTGTCGCCGAGGTGGACGCCGCCTCGGTCGCGCGCTGCGAGGAGTGCCGCATGGACGTCGGCGACCTGGGGAGGGTTGCCTCCGCCTCCACCTCCATCGCCAACGGCTTCGAGCACCACTGGCGCATCATCGTGGAGGCATCGGAGGACTACGAGCGGGCGAGAAACGAGGAGGCGGCGCTCGAGGCGCGCCTGAGGGGGCTTGCCGAGGAGGGCGAGGAGTCCTTCTCGCAGGCGCTCGAGCAGCTGAGCGTCGCGCGGCCCTCGCCTCTGCCCTCCGGGAGCGTGGGGATGCGTCGCCGTGGTCGCACGAGATGCCGTGACGACGGTGCCGACCGAGCTCACCGCGTCGTTCCTCTCCTCGGCGGAGCTCCCCGAGGGAGCGGCGGTCTCTGCCGCGGTGCTCGCCCCGGACCCCTCGACCGAGGACAACAACGTGCTCTCGCGCTTCTTCGAGTCGCTCTCCGCGGGAGACTCGGCGCTCGGCGGTGCGCTCGGCGGCGTGATGGACCTCTGGGGAACCCTGCTCATGGGCTACGGCTCGGCGTACGGGAGCGTGGCTGAGCAGGGCGGCGCGTTTCTCGACAAGCTCGACGGGGTGCTCGGGGGACGGTGGGGGCGTGGCTCAAGGGCTCAGGGGCAGCTCAAGCAGGTCATGAGCGACGCGGGGCTGGAGCCCGTGGACCTGCGCCTGAGAAAGCCCGTCCTGGTGAACACGCAGGACGTCCTTGATCAGGCCGGCTTCGACCAGGCGGCCTCCGTTCGCGAGCTCGTCTCCGTCCTGCCGAGCTCGGCCTCATCTGAGGACTTTGCGCGGTCCGTGGGAATCTGGCTCTCTGACGAGGTGGGCTCCGACGAGTTCACGGTGGCCGAGCTCCCGATTCCGGGAACGGACCTGAGCATCCCGCTCACCATCGACCTCTCGCGGCTCGGGGAGGCGGCATGAGCGGCGCGGGGCTCCCCTGCGGGGCCGGAGCGGGCAGATGACGGTCGAGCTTGCTGTGATGACGCCGGTCGTCATCGTCGTGGCGCTCATCGTGCTCAACCTGATGGGCTTCATCGAGGCATGCGCCGCGTTCGACCAGGCGGCCCTCGACGCCGTCATCTCGCACGGCGTCGCGCCGGCGGGTGAGCAGACGCAGATCGCCGGGGTCGACGAGGTGCGGACGGCGCTCGTCGAGGCGCTCGGGCGCGAGGAGACCTGCGAGGTGGAGGTGAGCGCGAGCGCGGCGGGGGAGGACGCGCAGGGCACGACGTTTGCCATATCGCCGCTGCTCACGCGCTACACCTGCACGCTCATCTACCGGCCCTGGCCGCGCCTGCTGAGGATGCCGGGCATCACGTACGAGGCGCCGCTCTCCCTGAGGCATGAGCGCGAGCTCGTGGTCGACCGGTACCGTCCCGGGGTGGTGGTGTAGATGCCCGCTGCGCGCCTTAGCTGTGACGAGCGCCCTGACATGATGCTCGAGGTGGCGGTCCTCTCCACGTGGAGGGAGCGTCTGAGGGGGCTTTCGGCACGGGTCCGGATGCCGGACCGGTGATGCTCGCCCTCTGCTCGTCGGTGCACACGTTCGGGATGCGCTACTCCCTTGACGTCGCCTTCGTCGGCGAGCGCGGCGAGGTCCTTCTCGTCTGCAGGGACCTCGACCCGGGGAGGGTGTGCGCCCATCGGCGGGCGCGCTGCGTCATCGAGCGCCCGGCGCGTGAGGGGGAGTGGCTCGAGGAGGGGGAGCACCTGTGGGTTTCCCGCCGTCAGCGCGGATGGGGTGGGGACCCTGTGAGATGGGAGTGATCATGGGATATGCGACGCGGCGCTGCCCGCGGTGCGGTGCCGAGCTCTACGCGGACATGGACGTCTGCTACGGCTGCCTGTACGACTTCACGCGAGATCGCCCGCGGGACGCGGGGGTGACGGATCGCTCGCTTGCGAGGCGACACGCGGGCGAGGTCGGGGTGGTCGCGCGCACTCAGACGCTCGACGCGTGGCTTCCGGTGGGGGAGCGAGGGGCGAGCGTTGGCCGGGACGACTCAAACGACGTCGTGCTGCACTCGATCGCCGTGTCCGGGTGTCACGTGCGCCTCGTGCCCACGCCCGACGGGATGGAGGTGATAGATCTTAGTTCGTCTGGCCACGTCACCTATTGCGGCCGCGTCGTGGAGGGCCGCGTCATCGTGCCCTATGGCGATGCCGTCGACATCTGCGACTGCGCGCTCACGATGACTGGGCCGGCGCCTTCCGGTTCCGCGTCCCTCTCGTCTCCGGAAAAAGTCTTTGACAGTCGCAGCGAGTTTGGTATAGTAATTCCTGCACCAAATGGCTGGGTAGCTCAGTTGGTAGAGCAGGGGACTGAAAAATCCCCGTGTCAGGGGTTCGACTCCCTTCCCCGCCACCAGAACTTTCGCAGGTCGGAGGCCATGTGTCTCCGGCCTGCTTTTTGCTATGGGTGCCGTATGTGCTCCCCAAGGCGGCACAAAGTGCCCGCACTCATGAGTGCGGGCATCGAGTGCGGGCGATTTGGGGCAGGCGGGGCACCCAGTGCGTCCGCCGTCCCGGCCTATGCGCGTAAGTGCGGGCATCCGGCGCGCGCGGGCCCGCACTGGATGTGCCCCGTCGGCAGTCGCCCATCAAGCTAGTAGCGCACCTCGAAGTCGGTCTCGCCCTCGACCAGAGGAATGTCCTCACGCTCCTCCACGGTGTAGTGGATCGGATGGTGCCGGTACGCCTCGAGCATCTGCGAGAAGAACGCGCCCACGTGCGCCGCGCTCCCCTGGATCTCCGCGGTCACGGAGCCGTCGAGCTCGTTTTTCACCCAGCCCGTGAGACCCAGGTCGCGCGCCACGCCCATTGAGGTCCAGCGAAAGCCCACGCCCTGTACCTGGCCGACGAAGCGCAGGTGCAGCCTCCGCGCGTCGTCGGGCAGCGGGTCGGCGGGGCCGTCGCCCTCTCCTGTCTGCGTCCAAACCAGAACATGGCGGCCGTCCTTTCGCGCCTCCTGTCGGCAATTGATGGTTACCGCGCGGGGAGCGCCGCGCGTGGGGGCGTACGCGTACAATACTAGCTGCGTTGAGCTTTCCCACGAGGCGCGGGCGGCGAACGGACGCAGCGAGTCCGCGCGCAAGGAGGATCGATGGGCTGCACAAGAAGAGAGTTCCTCGCGCTGGCATCCGCAGGGGCGGCGGCCGGTCTTGCGGGCTGCACGCCGACGCGCCAGCAGCCGCAGACGCCGACCGAGGACCCCGAGTCGCCCGACCCCTCCGTCGACCTCACGGAGTTTGAGTCGCTGGCGCTCGACCCCGCCGCCTGGCGCTACGACGAGGACAACGACGTCTACTACCAGCTCGGCCTCACCTACTGCCTGAAGCCCGCGACCAAGACCTACGAGTCCCTCGCGATCTTTGTGCCCGGCGCGTACTTCACCGCCGAGGAGAACGGGTCGACCTACACCTGCACCGTGAACGACAAGGCAGTGGTGGGCGCCTTCACCGCCGCCACCGCCCCGGTCCTCATGCCCATCAACACCGGCACGCTCGCCGCCCAGGCGAGCCCCACCACATATGCCTTTGACGGCCTGGCGCCCTACCTGGAGGCGGGCTGCGTCTACGTCTACGCGGGCTTCCGGGCGGGAGGTCCGCGGGCTATGACACCGCCTCGGGCTCGGACGAGCTCTTCCCGGGCGGGTCCCCGTGGCCGGTCGTGGACCTCAAGGCCGCCGTCCGATACCTGCGCTACAACGGCGCCGCCCTGCCGTGCGACACGAGCCGCGTCTTTGTCTTTGGCTTCGGCGCGGGAGGCGGCCTGAGCGCCGTCCCGGCTCGTCGGGCGATGCCGCCCTCTTCGAGCCCTACCTCGCCTCCATCGGGGCGATCACTCACGACGGGAGGGCAACGCCGCCTCGGATGCCATCGCGGGCAGCGCCTCGTGGTGCCCCGTGACCTCCTTCGACATGGCCGACGCCGCCTACGAGTGGTGCCAGGGGCAGTACGCGAGCGACGGCACGCGCGCCGAGGGCACCTGGACCCGCATGCTCTCGCAGGAGCTCGCCGGCGCCTATGGTGCCTGGATCAACGAGATGGACCTGCGCGACGCGGACGACGCCCAGCTCACGCTCGACGAGACCGAGACCGGCTCCTTCTCGATGGGCTCCTACGCCAGCGCGCTGATCGACGGCATCGACGAGGCGGCTACGTACTTCGTGCAGAACACGTCGTCCCTATGCGTACACCCCCCAGCGCCTCGAGGACCCCACGTTCCCCGGCGATCCCAACCTTGCCGCGACGCGCGAGGCGGATGTTGCCGTGACGCAGGTCGCCCCCGAGGCGGTGGCAGACGGGACGGGCCAGGAGCAGGTCGACGCCCCGGCGGACGCCCCGGCCGACGCCGAGGGAACCGACGCCAACGCCGATGCCGCCCCCGCGGAGGACCCGGCGCAGACCACGCTCGCCGGCGTGGCTCAGGTCCAGTCCACCATCTACGACTCGGCCCAGAGCTACTTCGCCGCGCTCAACGCGGACAACTGGTGGATCAACTACAACCACCGCTCGATGAGCGTCGCTGTCTCGAGCCTGCGCGACTTCGTCCTGCACCTGCGTCCCGCGGCGCTCGACGCGTCGCCCTTCGACCAGCCTGACCGCAGCTCCCGCACCAACCAGCTCTTTGGCATCGGCGAGGAGTCGACGCTGCACTTCGACGCCATCGCCGGCAGGCTGGTACAGGACAACCTCGACGCCTACTCCGCCTGCGAGGACTGGCCCGAGGACCTCGAGCTCGACTGGGAGGAGGACCTCGAGAAGGTCGACTCCCTCGAGACCGACATGGCGACCCGCGTCGCCATGATGAACCCGCTCTACTGGCTGAGCGGCCACTACGAGGGCTACGGCCAGGCCGCGGTCGCCCCGTACTGGCGCGTCAACGAGGGCCTGTTCGACACCGATGTGCCGCTCGCGACCGCGTCCAACATCGTGCTCGCCCTGCGCAAGTACGACGGCGTCACCGACATCGCGCACACGCAGGTCTGGGGCCAGGGCCACGTCCTCGCGGAGCGCTCCGGTTCCGCGACGGCAAACCTCATCTCCTGGGTCACCGCCTGCTGCACCGCATAAGGGGGCGTCGAAGGGATGAGCGAGAAGAACGGGGCCGTGCGGCTTCCGGTGCGCGCCGGGTCGTCTCGCGCGCCCCGGCAGAGCCTCTCCGTGGGGATCACGCTCTTTCTCGATGTTCTTTGGCGCCGGCAACCTCATCCTGCCACCCCTGCTGGTGCGCAGGCGGGCAGCGAGAGCCTTCCCCGCCATCGTCGGCTTCTTCGCGGCGGGGGCCTTCCCGTCCTGGGGCATCGTTGCGGTCGCG
>VOFD01001986.1_pt1 | contig 38060 bp, 48 predicted proteins | sample 5384101 | NCBI WGS metagenome assembly VOFD01 (sample SAMN12384723, study PRJNA508395) | human gut metagenome | isolation source: healthy gut C | host: Homo sapiens
TACTTATATAAACCAATAAACTAAAAAGATATGAAAACAAGTACGCGCATAGTTCTTCCATTCTTCCATGCATTAATGGAAGTTTTTTATGCTTACAATAGCGAAAACGATTCTGAAGAACACAGGAAAACGGAACAAAAGAGTTCCGAATGCAACCATAACACAAATCAAATTTTGGAAACTCTTTCTCCGAATATTACAAGGAGGATAACAGACCCTGAATAAAGGCATATAAATTATTGAATAATAAAAGAAAACTAAAAACTAAATGATTTTTTTTCAACTTGCAATCAATACAGTATCAAGGGGATTTTCTTGATACTGTTACTAATGATTTCCACTACATTCATACAGGCTCAAAAAGCAGATCTTTCTTTCAGCATTCACTTAAAAAAAGCGAATCTGAAAGAATTCATATTTGAAATAGAAAAAGCCTCCGGCTACTCTTTTTATTTATGGAGAGGAAATCATCTTTAAACATCCTATAACCCTCAGTCTAAGAAAAGCTCCATTAAGCCTGATTTTACAGAAAGCCTTTGCAGGACAGAATATCAGTTTCAAAATAAACAAAAATCACATTATATTAAAAAAAATACGCTCTACAATCCAGCAAGAAGTCTTTTACCCTAAACGGGTATGTATTGGACAGTATATCGAAAGAAACATTGATAGGTGCCAATATTTATGATCAGAAAAACGGAGTGGGTACCACTACCAATCCTTTCGGATACTTTAGCATCACATTGCCTGAGGGGGCACTAAACTAAACTTTTCATACATAGGCTATGCAGTAAAAAACAAGTGTCTTTGCACCTATGGAAAGATACTATGCTGACCATCCAACTCCACAATGACAACCAACTGAATGAGGTCATTATCTTGTCCGACAAACCCGAAACGGGTATTCAAAGCAGTCGTATGGGAGCAAGCAGTATTCCTATTCCCCACATAAAAAACACACCGGCATTGATGAGTGAGGCAGACGTACTAAAATCCATCCAACTACTGCCCGGTGTACAAAACGGAATGAACGGAACCAGTGGGTTATATGTACGCGGAGGAGGTCCGGACCAAAATCTTTATTTATTAGACGGTGTACCTTTATATAATGTAGATCATACACTGGGCCTGTTATCGGTCTTCACTCCGGAAGCCGTGAAAAAAGTCGATTTATACAAAAGTAGCTTTCCGGCACGATTCGGCGGACGTCTTTCATCTATTGTCGATGTCCGTACCAATGACGGAAACATGCAGCACTATCATGGAAGCTTGACTATCGGTCTTCTCACTTCACATCTGCAATTTGAAGGACCTATATGGAAAGATCATACTTCCTTCATTATCTCAGCACGACGCAGTTATATTGACTGTTTCCTCCCACTAGTTATGCCAAAGGACGAACGGGGCGGTTATAGTTTGTATGACATCAACGCCAAGCTAAATCATCGCTTTAGTGAACAAGATCGCCTTTTCATCTCTTTCTATAAAGGAAAAGACCACGTCTACTATAAATAACGTGAGTTCGAAATAAAATCAAAAAATAGCAAGTTGTCCGTCATTGACAAACTTTACGTCAATGGCGGGCTTTTTCAAAAAGCAGTATGCCGCGATAGCCGACAAGGAGTTGGCTATAAAGTTACTGAATGAACGATGTCTTGAGTGTTCAATCTGTGCGATGTTCTTCAGTTCGTCATTGACCGTTTCAATCAAGGCTCTTTTTCTGGGCTGAATCTTGTCAGCAATACTTATCAGGGAGTTCCTCATATTATTTTTTAACTTTAGTAACAAGTTGTATGCCATTAAGGAAAAAGGGTTTCAAACAGAGCCTGACCTATATATCCCTTGTCTGCACATAGTTTTCCTTTGATGTTTTCCAGAAACCTACCCTGTTTCAACGGTTCCCGGTCATCCACGTTTCCGGGCGTGAACATGAAATTGAGGATTTCACCCTTGTCATTGATTATCAGATGCAGCTTTGAATGAAGAACCATCCCATAGGAGATTTTCCACGCACTGCAATCCTCTCAAATGTCTTATGAATCAAGATTCTTTGGTTACGACATACACATAGGGAGTGGAATCAACGAAACTGATGCCGGTACAAGTTCCCAGCAGTACTCTTTTGATGAATATGGTCATGGGAAGCAATACTTCCTTCTCCAGTTCCACAAAACGGTTATAAGAAACCTGACGAGGAAAAAAGGTGTTTCAGATGTTTACAGACATACTCCTTGTAGTAATGCTTGAAACAACGGAAACCACCGGAGTGAAACAGGATTAGAATAACCATAATCTCTGCATCACTCATACGGTTGGGTTTGTTACGATGCATGGTCTTCATATCCTTAATCATATATTTTCCTGTTGCAATGTAAATTCCTTGCAAAAATCATCGGCCATACAATAAATCTCTGTAACTTTAGACTCTGGAAACATAGTGGTAATCGTTTAAATGTTATAATTCAGCACTATAAATTTAATACTTTTATCGCTATGTTTCTAATTATAAGTGAAATATATTTATTCTTATTTCGAACTCACGTTAAATACAAAGATGAAGATAAGTTCAAGCAAACTCACAATTGGGGAAACATATTACTGAACACACGCTGGAATCATGTTTTCACCCCCAACTATTCAGTAATACTACGCTGGCATACAATCGTTATGTTTTTGATATCAGACAAGAGGAAACTTCCAGCATACAACAACCTGATGGTTCCACAATCATCAATGGTTCCAACAATCTGTTTCACTCCGGCATCAGTGATCTTAGCATTAGTACGGATTTTGATTATCATCCGTTACCGGCACACAACATCAAATTTGGAGCGAAATACATATATCATCAGTTCGCTCCGGAAGTGCAGACCGTAAATCAACACAATTCCGACAATGGATATCCACAAACTAACGACAATTATAGTTTGAACAATTCTCATATCCATGCTCATGACTTTTCCTTGTATGCCGAAGATGATCTTATTCTGAACGAACATTGGAAAATAAATGCCGGATTGCACTTTTCATTTTTTAATGTACAAAAACAGACTTATCTTTCTTTGCAATCCCGTCTTTCCATAAGTTTCCAAGCGACCTCAAATATCATCTTAAAAAGTTCTTTTTCACAGATGAGCCAGTGTACCCAATTATTATCTACTGCATCACTGGCCATGCCTTCCGACCTTTGGGTGCCCGTCACACGCCACATCCGCCCCATGAAATCTTTTCAATATGCTGTAGGAGTATACTATACCGGTATCAAGAATTGGGAATTTTCCATAGAAGGATACTATAAAGATATGTATAATGTATTAGAATATAAAGACGGAGAAAGTTTTTTCTAGGTTCTTCCCATAACTGGGAAGACAAAGTAGAAATGGGCAAAGGACGTTCATTCGGAGTGGAGTTTATGGCACAAAAAACTGCAGGGTTCCTTGCTGGATGGATTAATTACACCCTATCAAAATCCGACCGGCAATTCAGGACGGACGGGATCAATAATGGTAAACGTTTCCCTTACCAATATGACCGCCGACATACCTTGAATCTCACTCTAAATTATCAATTGACACGACGGATCGACTTCAATATGTCATGGACTTATGCATCAGGTTGCATGGCAACACTTCCTACAGAGAAGACACATACAGAACTACCACCTACCAATGTACCACCTTCCTGGATTATGGATAATTTGAACAAAGGAGATATGGATCATTATAGTTCACGAAATAACTACAGATTGCCTGCAAGCCACCAATTGAATATAGGATTCAACTTCCATAAACAGACCCGGCACGGAGAACGGATATGGAATATCAGTATCCTAAATGCCAACAATGCCATGAACCCCAACTTTGTCTATATCAGCAGGGAAGCACAAACAGGAAAGCCTATATTGAAAAAAATGACAATCTTGCCATGTATCCCTTCATTTTCATACACTTATAAATTTTAAAATCAATGAAAAAATACCTTTTATTTCTTTTTGTGTATTTGTTATTTTAGGCGCATGTACCAATACCATTGGCTATTTACCCGATGATGAACCTAAAAAAACTGATCGTAAATGCCATGATGCAAACTGAAAATAACGATAACCGGATTTATCTGCATTACACAGGATGGACAGCTACCACTCCTGTCACCGATGGTATCATACACCTGTATATCAATGGAAAACTGTCAGAAACAATCACTGCGGAAGATGATTACTACCCAGTAAAAAGCATATTCCGAACAGAGATAAAGTGAAAATAGAGGCTTCTTCAGAAAATGGTAAATATAAAGCAAAAAGCGGAAACACGCATCAGTGCACCCTTACAGATTATAAATGTAGATACAACCTATATAAGTTTAAGAGATTATAACAGCTGGGTAGGAGGCAAGCCTGTATATGACAATTATCTTCGGCTTAACATTCAATTAAAACAACCCGATATAGAGGCAGAGAATACATACTATCGTCTTGAAATAAAACAGATTTTTTATTCTCATAAATGGCATGACGGCAGGGACACCCTCAGTATTGACACGACTTATAATTATAATTATATTTATGACACCGCCGTGACAGACGGCAAACCCGGACATGCTATAGATGAAGGATTCGAGCTTATTCAGAAATGGAACAATTATTTTGGCCTTTTTAAAAAGCTGTTATTTTAAAAACAGGGAATATAACATGACGATAGATTTAAAAGAAGACATCAACTATATACATATAGATTCTCAGAAAGCAGAGCGATATATCAGTATCCGGTTTTACAGTATTTCAGAAAGCGAACATAGATATTTGTATGCCATGTCCTCTGCATTAGATTTTGATGCCGAAAATTTTATTTATGCAGTTCCCTTATTCCCAATAATATAAAAGGAGGAATAGGTATATTCAGTATTGCCAACCAAGTAAAATACAAATTGAAAGAAGAAAATTGCCAAGACAGATACTAAGAAGAAGGCTTCAGTTCTCTCATACAATAAATCAAAACTAAAAGTTCTAAAATGAATAGCACATCTATTTACATTTTAGTAGCTTTGCATCCGATTATAACATTAACAAACATGCCCAACACGGCAATGGAGGCAACTGAACTACTCAAAGAAATACAGAAGCATGATTCCCAACAGGCTTTCCGGTCTTTATACGATATGTATTATGACCGTTTCTTTCGTATCGCCTTTATTACCTTCAACGGGATGAATGGGCTCAAGAAGTAATTTTAGATGTTTTTACCACGCTTTGGAATCATCGAAAAAAGTCAGCTTATTCCCGATGATTTTAATAAGTACAGCTATATATTAATAAGAAATGCCGCTCTGAACTGTTTGGAAAAAGAACAAATGAGGAAGCCTCGCCTCTGGAAAATATGCCGGAAATATCTTCTTCCAACCTTTCTCCTGAAGAACAAATGATGAATGAAGAGTTATTTAACATTTATGAGAACTCACTGAATGAATTACCTGAACGTTGCCGAACAATCTTTATTAAAGTCCGCGAAGAAAAAACAAAGTTATGCTTCCGTTGCCGAAGAACTTAATATAAGCCCTAAAACAGTAGATGCCCAGTTACAAAAAAGCTGTAACCCGACTCAAAGAAAAAATTAACAATTATTTTAGAAATAGACGATAGGGAGTTTTCAGATTCTCCTGTCTTTATCAATAGAAACTAATAAACTAAAAAGACATGAGAACAAATACACGTTTAGTATTACCATTTTTTATGCCCTGCTTATAAGTGCATGTAGTAACAACGACAACTATCCCAAAGAGTATATAGGCTTTGAAAAACAATTCATATCACACACCTATGATACAAAGAACGAGGAAGAAACCCTTACTTTAAAAATAATAGCTGCCGAAAAACAAGACACAGACCGTAAACTGACCATTAGCAGTTCTACAAGTAACAATAGCTTCCACATTCAAAATGCCCATCCGGTCATCTTGAAAGGAAAGAAATCAGTAAAATAGATATCATTCTTTATCCTAAACAAATAAAAAGCGTACAACGTATCATACGGTTGATCTGTACTCCTGACGGAAAAGACGCAAAAATTTCTGAAATTTCTATCCGTCTGCAAAAAGAAGTAGTATCTTTGTCCTGCAAATAAAATAACATGAATTCACCGAAATCAGACAAAGAACTGGACGAATGGTTGGAATTATTATCTTCTTCCACTCATTCACCGCAGGGAAAAATTCTCGGCGGAGAAAAGTTATAATATATTGCAACAACGTCTTCAACCGGCATACCGCAAGCACAAAATACTTTCCATTCGGTATACAGTTGCTGTGGCTGCCGGTTTCGTCCTGCTTATAGGTTTCGGTTGGATGTTTTATTTTTACCAACGTCCGGTACGTACACTGATTGTTTCCACCAATATACAAACTCAATGCATCCAATTACCGGATGGCTCTAAAGTAACCCTAAACCGACATTCCCAATTGAGCTATCCGGAAACTTTCAACAAGGAACGAATCGTAAAAGGCTGAATGGAGAAAGGCTTATTTTGAAGTCAGTAAAAATCCTAAAAAACCATTTCGTGTCAAAGCAAATGGAGTTACCATCAGGGTATTAGGCACGCATTTTAATGTCAATGCCTATGCCGCCGATTCTTTAGTAGAAACAACCCTGCTGGAAGGTAGTGTATCCGTCAGTAACAATGCCAACGGTAAACAAATGATATTAAAGCCCAATGAAACAGCCATTTATCGTAAATCGACTGGAATATTGTCTATGCACATTAATGCAAATGCACAGAACGAAATAAGTTGGCGTGAAGGTGTTCTTTCTTTTAATGACATATCTATGGGAGAAATCGCTCGTCAACTATCCCATCATTTTAATGTCACCATACAGATAAAAAGCGAACAGTTACGTAATTATAAATTAAATGCACGTTTCAAGCAAAACGAAACGTTGGAAGAAATTCTAGAAATGTTGGCTCCCATCGTAGGTTTTACTTATCACATGCCCCAATCCAATCTTATTGAACTAAAGCAAGAAAACTAAAAAACAAATGATTTCTTCACTTTATAAGAAACACAGTATCACTTTTTTACTTAATGCTGTTACTAGTCTTTTCCCATTCATTCATATCAGCACAAACTCCGGATATGCCTTTTAATATTTATCTGAAACAGGCTAGTTTAAAGGAGTTTACAGCTAAAATAGAACAACTGTCAGAGTATTCTTTTATTTATGGCGAAGAAGTTGTACTCAAACATCCCATAACTCTCGATCTGAAAGAAACCCCATTAACAACTATTCTACAAACAAGCTTTCATTAAACAAGACATCAGTTTCGAGATTACCAAACACCATATCATATTGAAAAAAAACAACGTCACTTCCTATAAAACAACATTTTACACTAAACGGTTATGTATTGGACGAAATATCGAAAGAAACACTGATAGGTGCCAATATCTATGACCAGCAAAATAAACAAGGAACAATCACAAATCCATTCGGATTCTTCAGTATCACACTGCCCGAAGGAAACACTGAACTGAATTTTTCCTATATAGGTTACGGTTCAAAACAAATAGCATTGTATTTATGTAAAGATACGCTGCTGACTGTCCAACTTAAAAACGATAATACATTGGAAGAAATCGTTGTCCTTTCTGATAAAATGGAAACAGGCTTTCAAAGTAGCCGTATGGGAGCAAACAATATACCTTTGACACATATTAAAAATACCCCTGCTTTACTGAGTGAGGCAGATGTATTAAAATCAATCCAGCTTCTGCCCGGTATACAAGGAGGTATAACCGGTACCAGTGGCCTGTATGTACGTGGAGGAAGTCCCGATCAGAATCTTTATCTGCTAGACGGTGTACCCTTATATAATGTGGACCATACACTAGGTATTCTCTCCATCTTTACCCCAGAATCGGTCAAGAAAGTCGATTTGTATAAAAGCAGTTTTCCTGCCCGTTACGGAGGAAGACTGTCCTCCGTCATTGATGTACGCACTAACGATGGAGATATGAGGAATTATCACGGCAGTCTGACCATCGGGCTGCTGACTTCCCGAATGCACTTTGAGGGTCCTCTATGGAAAGACCGGACATCATTTATTATTTCTGCCAGACGCAGTTATGCCGATTTAATTATCAAGCCTTTCATGGATAAAGATACGAAAGGAGGTTACTACTTATATGATATCAACACAAAACTAAATCATCGATTCAGTGACCGTGACCGCCTGTTTTTCTCCTTTTATCATGGCAAAGATCATGCCAGTTTTACAAATACTTCTTCTTATTACTTTGAAGAAGAAAAGGAGACAGACACAAAGAGAGACAAGTCATGGCTTGGGGAAGTACATTAGGGGCATTACGTTGGAACCACATAGTCAGTAATCGTCTGTTCCATAACATCACCCTATCCTATAACCGTTTCCGATTCAATATAAAAAACAATTTCACGTCCGCCAACAAACACCTTGACAGCCAATATTATTCCGGTATAGAAGATTGGGGATTAACATCTGACTTCGACTTTCATCCATCCCCCTCCCATTTCATCAAATTCGGAGGAAACTATCTCTACCATACGTTCCGCCCCGAAACCCAACATACATTTGTGCACTCTCCGAATGAACAAGAACAACCTGATAAAAGATACACCATCGGAGGAAATGAAGCGACACACTCACACGAAATTTCCCTTTATGTAGAAGATGATTTCAAATGGAACGAACAATGGAAAACAAATATAGGCGCACATTTCTCACTCTTCCAAGTACAAAAGCACACTTATGCCTCCTTGGAACCTCGCATTACCGTTAGTTTCAAAACCAGTCCCAACCTTACTTTCAAGGCGGCCTATACCCACATGACACAATATGTACATTTACTTTTTCTTCATCCATCTCTCTCCCCACTGATCTATGGGTACCGGTCACACAGAAGATCCTCCCGATGCAAGCATGCCAATTTTCTATCGGGGGTTACTATACAGGTATTCAAGGATGGGAGTTTTCTGTAGAAGGCTATAGCAAAATGACGAAAAACGTACTGGAATACAAAGATGGTAATACTCTAGTCGGTAATTCCATTCATTGGGAAGAGAAAGTAGAAATGGGCAAAGGACGCAATTTCGGCATAGAATTCATGCTGGAAAAGAAAACCGGACGTACTACCGGATGGATAAATTATACTTTGGCTAAAGCCGACCGTATATTCAGTAAAGGAAATGTAAATGGAGGGAAACGTTTTCCCTATAAATACGACAGACGCCACTCCGTGAACATCACGATAAACAGGCGCCTCAACAAAAAAGTATACATGAGCGCTTCTTGGATTTACGCTTCAGGAAATACTGCCACCCTGCCCAAAGAGAAAGCAACCATCATTCTCCCCGAAGGAAGCTATGGATGGGGACATATGGGAAATACAGGCAACGGGGTTGTTTTTCCCTTTGAATATAGCTCTTCTCGAAATAACTACCGTCTGCCCGCCAGTCATCAGTTGAATCTAGGATTCAACTTTCACAAAAAGACAAAACATGGAGAACGGATTTGGAACGTCAGTATTATTAATGCCTATAACTCTTTGAATCCCAATCATGTATTTATAGATTATTACACGGATGAGCAATCGGAAGGAAAAAAAAGATTCCTGTGATACAAAAAGTCACTCTCCTTCCCTTCTTACCTTCATTCTCATATACTTATAAATTTTAAGCAATAATGAAAAAAAAGCACTTTTACTCCTTTCATTTGTTCATTTATTGGCCGCCTGTACCAATGATATAGAAATATTGCCTAATGATGAATCTCAAAAAGCTCATCGTCAACGCTCTGATAAACGCAAACAAAACGAACAATGCTATCTTTTTAGCTTTATCCGGCTATCACGAACCCCAAGTAGTAAAAATGGAATTATTCACCTTTATATTAATAATGTATTATCGGAAACAATTTCGGAATGTACCTATCGTCCTAACAATGATTCACCGTTAGACTATCAAAATTATTTTTACCAGATAAGCAGCCGTTTTAAAACCGGTGATCAAGTACGTATCGAAGTAGAAACCAAAGACGGAAAATATAAAGCGAATGCAGAAGCAACAGTATATGAGCCCATTGAAATTATCAAAGCGGACACCATTGAATCTAATCATTCTCTATCAGAGACTTCGGAAAGCCTTTGGATATATCAAGCAACAAAGTGGAAAATAAAATTACAAACTCCCACCACAAACCATTCCCAATATTACCGGGTCAACATAAAACAAACATATACTTACCGCCTTACTAACCGCAAAACTTTACAAGACTCCACTGCTATCTCCACCCAATGGGAATGTAGCGGATATTATGACACTGCATTAATGGACGGAAAACCTGGCACTCCCAACAACTCTGATCCTATCATTAATTTCATCCCCACTATAAACAACTATTATAATGTATTCAATGATGCTTACTTTACCAACAACCAATATACCATGACTTTAGACAGTTGGTATAGTTTCCTATTAGACAATAAACTATATAAAATTAAAAAGATAACAGGAAAAGCTATCATACAATATTATGCCATATCCCCGGCTGAATATCAATATTTACGAGCCGCCAATGCATATGCCGACCATGACAGTAGCAACCTGTTGGAAACACCTGTCATCTTTCCCAATAACATCAAAGGAGGAATAGGTATTTTTGCCATAGAAAATCCGACAGAAACAAGCATTCCTTTAAAATCCATCGAAGATTATTAGAAAAGCTTTGCCACTTTCGGATCTCTGTTAAATTATTTATCTTCCAATGAAATCTGAAAAGGAGAAGCCGGTAGTCCGGTTCTATTTTTCAAATTCGCATGAACCGGATTATCATCCCAACCATAACGTACCGTTACAGGATGAGGGATATCTTTATGCCATACCGCCACCTGATTCCCATTAACAACAACTGCTTCCGCCCACTGAAAATGCCCATCGGCACCGGCTATCGCAAATCCCTTCAATTCATCTACCGCCCATAATTTATCAGTCCCGGCTTCGAAAGAAAGAACAGCCTTTCCTTCATGATTGACAGTCATACCCGTACACATAGGCCCACTGTGCACACTCTTTTTTATCACCATACACCCTTCTTTTCACCAACAGGGAGATACGTCTTGCCAGTTCTTTTTTTATTCAATGGATGAATATCGTTCCACTCGCCTAAATCAATCGCTACCGCCAAAAGCTGCATTCGGGACTTTCAACGCTACTTGCCGTTGCGCTTCACGCAAAGCCGCCCAATTACTTTCTACCGGCTCCGAATGTGTCTTCATGAAATTGGCCAGGCTGTACAATAAAGAAAGGCAATTCTTTATCAGCCAGTTTCTCACGCCAGTCAATAATCATGGCAGCCAGCAATTCCTCATATTCATTAGGACGGCCCGTATTCGTTTCTCCCTGATACCACAACGCACCGGTAAAGGCCAGATTACGCAGAGGAGAAATCATGGAATTATACATGCCGGTAGGAACATTCTGAAAAAGAGACACTGTTGGTGCGTGCAGGCATCTCACAGCCTAATTGATATTTCCAGCGGCTGGACAAACGGACTGTATCTGTCCCCATGCTAGACAATAAGGTTTATCGGGCACAAAACTGGCGGCCCCTCCGTAATTAATCAGCCGGACAGTCACCAGATTCTCACCGGGTTTCAATATAGAAGCCGGCACCCGATAAATACGCGGCGGATACTGATAGAAAGTGTTACCTACAGAAATCCCGTTCACAAACACCGAATCGGCATCCACCATGCACCCCAAACGAAGAACAGCCTCTTTTCCGGCTTGTTCCGCTGATACATTCACTTTCTGACGGAACCAATGAGAGCCACTCACCGGATATCCATTCTTTCTTCCCCATTCCTTGGAAAACATATCTACTGTCTGCCAGTCCGTATCATCCAGTTCCGGACGATTCCAGCATATCCCGTCATGAAGTCCCCGGTCTCCTTTGTACAAAGCGGTATCCCAAAAACGGTTCATCATCTGTCCCGAACGGTTGCACAACTCACGATACTCATCCGAATTAAACAAATCACGCTCGTGCAACTGACGCGGAAACTTCTGCAAGGCCTCCTCACTCATCCAAGCCTCGACGGAACTTCCCCCAACTGGAGTTAACAATGCCCACAGGTACTTGCGTCTCCCTATACATCTCCTTGGCAAAGAAATAAGCCAAAGCAGAGAAGGAAGGAGCAGTTTCTTTTAGTCAGCGACATCCAGTCTGCCCCCGGCAGATCGTCTTTAGGTCCATGCAAATCATTGCCTAAAGGAATCTTCACATACCGTATCATCGGATTCTCATCCCTTGCTATTTCCTCGGCAAATTTATCAGTCACCCGTCCGGCGGTCAATTCCATGTTAGACTGTCCGGAGCAAAGCCAGACATCACCCACTAGAATATCTTTCAACCGGATATCATTCACGGTCATTTCAAAAGGGCCGCCTGCCTTCATGGGAGGCAGGCTCCACCAGCCACTTACCATCTTCCCCGGCTACCGTACTGAATTTCTTCTTTTTAAAAACAACGGTCACATTCTCTCCTTTATCGGCATTTCCCCATATTTTAACGGGCCGCTCACGTTGCAATACCATACCGTCCGATAGGATGGCAGGCAATTTCACCTTTGCTTCGGTCCATGCGGAAAATGCACAAAGAACCGACATTACTAAAGCTAACTTATATTTCATGTTTCTTATAAAGTTAAAAACCGTAATTTATTTATTGAACCCACTCTCAGGACATTCATAGTTCGAGATTTCCAACCGGAAGCGTTTCATATCCTCCAACTCGTGTACCGGACGTTCTATGCCGGCCGGAACAGGCATCCCTGAGAAAGTCTGGAAATAAAGCAGACAAGCATCTTTCCACCACACGGCGTCACGCATCTGGATTTTCAATTTCGACTGCACTTCCCCGAACCGGCGTGCATCTACAAAAAGGTTCCACACTGTCCCATACTTCCTGAAAACCACGTACCTGCCGCACACCTCTATCGTATGCATGGCACAACTCCCCCAAAGCGTACGTCCGCTTTTCATCTGATGATGCCAAGGCACATGATGGAACCAAAGCAAATAAATCTCGGGACAAGTTGCCTTGTCATTGTAAATCTGACGAAGTGAATCGGGATACTGAGAAACGGCATCACTCCCTTTGCTGCTACGGTCGAAACCGATTCCCTCCTTATCTGCCCTATGATAATAAGAAGGTAACCAGTCCGGACGAGCACCGGGCACACTACACCACGGTTCAGGCCCATAATGGTGCCCCCATGCAAACTGATGATGCAGCCCCAACGGCATCATATAATTCACCACCGCCTCCCGGCTCTGCAACATCATCTCTTTGACCGGACGGACAAATGCCGGCTGGGAAGTAAACGTCTGCCGCAACCACTCATCCGCAATCCGGTCTGAAGTCAGCGACGGATTCCATGCCAACCGCCCGAAAGCATACCAGTTGGCCTGCGCAAAATGGTGTCCGCACCAATTCACATCCGTACCGATGTTTGCCACACCCGCAGCAGCTTTTAACCTATCCGGACGCACCTCGCCAAAAAACTCCTCCCATAAAGGAGCCAAATAAGCCAGATGATTGGAAAAGCCTAAATACTCCTGAGTAATTTGAAACTCCACCATCATGGGAGTCCGCTTCATGGCTGTGAACAAAGGGCTGTAAGGTTCGCGAGGCTGGAAATCTATCGGTCCGTTCTTTATCTGTACTATTACATTGTCATGAAACTGCCCGTCCAAAGGCATAAACTCCAAATAGGCCTGCTTGGCACGGTCACTGTCGGTAGGACTATAGACAAACGCCCTCCACATCACGATTCCTCCGTAGGGTTTCAACGCATCCGCCAGCATATTCGCTCCCTCGGCATGAGTACGCCCGAAATCACATGGTCCCGGCTGCCCCTCCGAATTGGCCTTTACCAAAAGCCGCCAAAATCAGGTATCAACGTATAAATTTCTTTCACTTTCCGCCTCCACCACCGGATGACCTCCTTGTCCAACGGATCTGCCGTATCCAACTTGCCCAACTGGATAGGAGATGCAAAATTAACCGATAAATAGACCTTTATACCATAAGGCCGGAAGACATCAGCCAATGCCTTGACTTTCTCCAGACTGGAGGTTGCCAGCACTTGGGGCGAGGCATTGACATTATTCAGCACCGTTCCATTAATACCCACAGAAGCATTGGCACGGGCGTATGCCTCGTAACGTGGTGACAAAGTTCCGGGAAGTTCTTCCCAATTCCACAAAGAACGACCGGCATAACCACGCTCCACCGTACCATCCGGATTATCCCAATGGTTCAAGATGCGAAGATCATACACAGGTTGTTCAGTAACCGACAGAGGTACTGTGACCTGCCCCGCCGCCTGCATACGCAACAGACAATAAACACCATAAAGTAATCCTGCCTCGGTGGATGAAAGAATACGGACCTGATGTTCCGAAGAAGTGATGGCAAACCCATCCCCCTGCCCTGTCCTCTTTTTCTCCAAAAGTACAGGCTCTCCCTTCCAGGCGTTTTTCAACTCAGCAATGGCAATGGCTATGGTGGGTGACACTTTTCCTTTATATATAACTTCCACTTCCGCACCTTCCGCCGGGCGCATCACCGGCAACCACAAGCGGCTGCCGTCTTCTTCTGCCGGACAGGCATTGTCCGGTCGTGTACCGGCCTGCAACATTCCTGCCGCCAAGCACCCGCACATCATTCCTATCCAAACTGTCAATCTGATGTTTTTCATTGTCCATTCAGTTTATTTCTCCGGCAAGGAGATTCGTCCATAAACAAATAACTATCCTCATAACCGCCATAATCCACCACAATCTTTTCAAATACGATGGCAGGCTCCACCGGTTTCAGAACCAATGTATAGGTTCCGTCCGCACGGTCGGGCAGGCTCAACTTCACCCGGGTCTTCACCACCCGACGGGCCACTGTGGGATACAGTACGCGATATACATTATCCGGATGCTCGTTCAACTCCGCATTGAAACAGACAGTCTGCTCCTCCCCTCCTTCAAAACCTACTGTGTAGCGATGACCTTCCGTCTGAGGAAGGGCAGGGTGGATTTCACAATGACATACACATTTACCGTATCTACTTTTTGCGGTATTTTCATTTTATAAGAGAGCGAACTCCCTCAGCAGACTGTGTATAAGGCATCAAAGCCACTCCGCTCAGCGTACGTCCCATGTGCGGTATGACTGTCCAGGCAGTTTCCGGTGCCGCGGATGATGCAAAATAATGCTCCGCCTCCATGGAAACCACCCCTTTGTCACCGGCAAACAAATACCCTCCTACAGCCTGTTCCGGTTGCTCTATCCGGTAAACTTCCGGCAAACGGTCGGCAGGGAAATCATCGTTCCACGAAGTATAGCCTATATGTTTCTGCGTCATCATTCCGTTCCACTTGCCTCCCGACATTTCTTCGTTGTATTCCCTGCACAATTCCGCATCGCGCCTAAACGCCTTCTCCACCTTGTCGGCCCACTCATTCGCCTGCGGATTGTTCTCCTGGTACAATTTGTGATTCATGGCTTGTGCATAGTACATTTCATACAGATTGGCCATCGCCTGCACAGGAAAAAAGAATCAGTTGGCGATAAGCATCCCTGTAAGCGGCCTCCAGTTTCAAATACTGCCGCAAGGCTTCCGCCTCCAGCTTCACATATTCATCGGCCACCTGCCTCCATTCCCCCGAAGCCAAGTGATAAGTATCCTTATCCAGCATCTCGGGAGTCACGCGTCCATTGTACTTGCAATACAGGTTCAGGATACGCATGGCCTCATCCGCCTGTTCCTCACCGAACTGCTGCGCACAGAACGCTCGTGTATGCTCCAACAGATTCCCTGCCGCATAGCGTTCCGGATTCCAAGCCATATTCATAAAAAGAGTGATAGGATACTCCATCGGCTTCAAATCACCCACATTCAATATCCAAAAGGCTTATCCACCCCATAGCTGTAAGTCAACTGGCCTGTTCCCACATATTTTGTATAGGAGTTACATTCAACCATTTGGAATTACGGGGAGCCCCCACATAATCTACATGATAATACATCCCCCATCCGCCGGAATGCTTCCGCTCCTTTGCATACGGCAACCGGCGCACATCCCCAGTTGTCATCACTCAGCAACATAATCACATCATCGGGCACACGGAGTCCCATGTCATAATAGCGTTGCACTTCTTTATAAATAGCCCATACCTGCGGACGTTTCTCCGGCGCTTTTCCCGTCACTTCCTTGATAATGCGACGCTGATTCCGGAATATCTTCTCCATCAGGCGCATGTTTTCCTCATCACGCGGCACATATTTGTCATCTTCTCCTTCCTTTCCACCCATCGGAGTATCACCGTCACCTCTCATACCAATGGTAATCAAATCTTCCGTATCGGCCGCACGCTCCATACCTTCACGGAAAAACGGTCAATCACTTGCTGGTTGGAAGCATAGTCCCATGCCCCATATTCGCTGCGCTTCCTCACCCATTCCTGATGATTGCGTGCCATAGGCTCATGGTGTGAGGTTCCCATTATAATCCCCATCTCATGGGCGGTCTTGCTGTTCTCCGGATCATCCGCATAAAAACTCCAACCCCACATGGCAGGCCACATAAAGTTACCGCGCAGACGCAAAATCAGTTCGAACACACGGGCATAAAAACGATGATCACCATAATTCGTGCCATAAGTGTGTTTCACCCACCCGGTCAGGCAAGGAGCCTCGTCATTCAAAAAGATACCCCGATACTTTACCGCCGGTTCTCCCGCCGTATAACTTCCACGCATCATCGAAAGATTCTGCCGGGGCATCACCGGCACATCCACCCAGTCGTACCACGGCGAAACACCAATCTGTTCCGAAAGTTCTCATAAATCCCATAAATCGTTCCGCGTTTGTCACTTCCCGCAATGACAAGCGCCTCATTCACTCCGTTCAAGGGAGCAGACACCACAGTCATCAGGTATTTCTCATTCTTGCCCTCCAGCAATGAAGCATCTATCTTTTTCGCCTTTACCAATTCCCGGATATAACGGCTTTTCAACGTACCTACCATAATCATGCGCTTTACACCGGGAGTATAGCATAACCCGGCAGTCCGGCCACTCACCCGTTTAAAGTCATTCTGAAGATTCCTTACCGCTATCATCACACCGGCATCCTCCTGCTCGTCCACCAATATTTCATTGGCCACCGTTTTCCATCAGAGTGAAACGGTCGGGAGCCAACCGGTCAAAAAGTAATCCCTTTATGATCTATAGCTCCTACATTCAGGCACAAGGTGGAGAACAAGAATATCCCCACGCATTTTTTAGTTTCATTCTATTCACTTTTTAGTTACCGTATTCAAAATAATCTATATCCACATATCCTCCCAAATCTTTAGTAGCATAATTAAAAATAGCAAACTTGCTTCCCATAAAGAATTTGGTATAATCAAAAACCATTTTACAAGGCTCCCTATTCGTTTCCACGTTTTCTTGTCATAACTGTAGTAAAAAGTGGCTTCATCTTTTTATCGGCAAAGTCGCCCTCCATACGAAGATAGACCACCTCTTTTTTTCACAATCTATGCGTTCCTTCTCCAGTACTTCCACAGCAGTCACCTTTTTTTTCTTTTTTCCCGGTCCGAAAGACTGACAGACTGATGTGACATCACCCACTGCTTTTTCCCTGTTCTCCATGACCACAGCCAGCACTCCGGACAACCCATTAAAAGCACTGAAGCCCGCAACATCCCCCTTCTTTCATCTTCGAGACATCCATAGCTACCACACCGCTGCATTTCGGCCCGCTCATACGCTGGGTCAAGGTATTGGGAGCCAGAAACAGATTATCCACCACCCTTCCGGTCCTCAACCGCAGGAAACCCGGACGCTCTGTCAGCGACCAGCAATCGTCCAACGGATTATGGTTCCACTGCCAGTTCAAAGCTCAACCGGCCGGTGTCGAAATCATCACTTCCCATGATACTTCCTTTACACTTCTCTCCGGAAGCAGGCATCTCCATACACTCGGGCACACGTCCGTCCGCATCTCCCAGTATCGGCCAACCGTCTTCCCAGCGGCAGAGCATCAATGTGGGCACACGCCCTATGCCGCCCCTATCCTGAAAAAAAAATAAAGCCATACCAGTTTCCGTCAGGAGTATCGACTATACAGCCTTGTCCCACGCCACCATATCCTTGAAATTCGGTTTCTAAAATCACCTTTTTCTCATACGGACCGGTTATCTTGTCTGCACGATAGCACACCTCACGACGCAACCGTCCGGGAATGCTCCAGTCCATGGAAATCATCATCACGTAATATCTGCCGTTATGCTTGAATGCCTGACTTCCTTCCAGAAGTCCCTGCTCGTCGGCATCCCGCTCGAATATCTTTTGGTCTATACCTCCCGGCTCCACATCGCTCAGGTCGCTCTTGAGCCTGACGAAGTTGTCCGGTGCCATAAAACAGATAGACTTTGCCGTCATCATCAAAAAACAAAGAAGCATCATGATGATGAGGCGGACGGGGAGACTAATGTCCATTCGCCCGCCGGATCTTCGGCGGTATAGATATAACCACGATGAGGTTCATCATTGGGTGAGAACCATACATAGAACCGTCCGTCATGATAGCGGATGCTGGAGGCCCATTGTCCGCGACCATATACCGTGCCTTCCTTCAAATCATAACGGGGCAAGTAGTAAGTCGTTGAAACACATAACTGATCGTTTCCCAATGCACCAAGTCCTTTGAACGCATCACCGGACAACCCGGCATCAGGTGCATGGTGGTGCTTACCAGATAGTAATAGTTTCCCACCCTTATCATGGAAGGGTCAGGTACATCCGCCTCAATCACCGGATTATGGAAGATTTCCCGTTGTTGTGCAAACGCCCCCGACAAACCAATGAAGCAGGTAATAATAATAATGATCTTCTTCATTTCTTTTTCTACTTTCTATTTTTGAACAAATGAGGCACAAACCGGTACAAGCAACGACGCCATGTCAACCACTCGTGTGCCGTGCCCTGCGATTCGTAATAGTCCACATGAATACCTATTTTGCGCAAAGACTCTGCCAGTTTTCGGGTACCGAACTGTTCTTCCGTTCCGCATCCCAAAAACAAGTAATGTACCTGCTTGTTAAACTTGCCGGCATCAGCAAACACACCGTCAAAGCAAGTCTTCACATCCAGTCCGAAGATAGCACCGCTGAATGCGCCAATATACGAAAACTTGTCCAGATGAGGCAATGTGGTAGTGAGAGTCTGATGACCACCCCATGACAATCCTGCCATTGCACGATGTTCACGATCAGTATAAGTCCGGAACGTCCTGTCAATCATCGGTATCAAGTCCTCCAGCATCACCCTGTAAAAAGAGGCACCATACAAAAGTTCTCTCCTCATTCACATCCTTCCCTTTGCGAGGAATGAAAGGAGGCTTTCACATGCCCCACTGTCCATCACAACAAGCATCGGCACACATTGCCCGGAGGCTATCAGGTTATCCATAATATGTTGCATACATCCCTGTGCCGACCAGCCCGTCTCATCCTCGCCCATGCCATGTTGCAGGTAAAGTACCGGATAACGTTTTTTCACCTTGGTTTCATATTCAGCCGGAGTATAGACCATGCAACGGCGGAATTCCTTTTGGCTTCCGAATAATAAGTACACGAGCGCACCTGCCCATGAGGTACTCCCTGCTGAGGACGATAGTAATCACCTTCCACTCCCTCGGGAACCTCTATCCCACTCGCCATACGGCAACAACCAAAGAAAGTGTAACTGGACGGATCGGCCACCTGCACCCCGTCCGCTATCAAAAAATAATAATGGAATCCTACGACCAACGGATCGGTCTTTACTGTCCAGAAGCCATCCGCGTCCTTCTGCATGTCATACTTCTTACCGCAACAGTCTACCTGAAGCCTTCCGGCTTGCGGAGCATAGAAACGGAAGTGGGCGCAATGCTCCTCGTCCAGCCGCGGATACTCGTAACCCGGAATATTGGTAGATGCGGCCTGCGTCCTGTCTTTCACCTCTTGCTCTGTCATTTCCTGCCGGCTGAATTTCCACCAGTCAAAATGAAACAGTTCACATCCTTTCCTGCCTTTGAACACAAAATAGACATCATGCACACCCGTCACAGGAACCGTTACATCCGCCTCTATACTTGTCCAACATTCCCATCCTCCGGTATGAGGAACCCTCATTTCAGCTATCAGCGTCCCGCCGATGCTGTCGGTCCTAATTTCTATCCACCCGCCACGAAGGGCACTGGCAACAGACACACAAAGACACTTGGGCGACAAATCTTCAAAATCCACCTCGCGTACCTTTATATAATCCCCGTCATGAATTCCGGATACATACACCCCCGTCTTTGCATTCCATTCCGACTTTACTCCCTCGGAGAAAGCTATCGTTTCCGCCTCCACACGTTGATAAGGAGTCAGTGTGCCTACCGGCGACACCCCTTCTGTCGTCGCATTAATTATCGGGAAAGTACCATCGGGGTTGTAACTGAACTGCTCCACTGCCACGCTACGTCCGAAACCACCCCCACCGGGTAATTTCCCGGTGTGATAAAAGAAATAAGAATTACCTTTATAATCCGTCACTCCACAGTGATTGGTAAACGAACCGGTATCTTGCAACGGCATAATTTCTCCCATATACTTCAAGGTCCTGTCGGAGTGTCACTCATCGAGTAAGCGATGTGTTCGGGTACTCCGCCGGCTGCATACGACAGATAATATGTACCGCCACGCTTGTGCAACCACGGACCTTCCGTATAGATGTCCTTGTATTTCTTTCCTTTCTCCCGTTTGTCCGGCCCCGGAGAACCAAAACTCTCTATAGTCTGCTCCACCTTGGACACCTCACCATCCAGCGAAACCATATCGGCCTTCAGGCGTCATAGTAAACATTCGGATTTCCCCAATATAGATAAGCCTGCCCGTCATCGTCCACAAAAACCGTGGGATCAATAAAATCCCAGCTACCTTCGTAAAGCGGTCTGCCGATAGCATCCTTAAAAGGGCCGGTAGGCGAATCACCCACCGCCACACCGATAGCCATCGTGTTTGTCAACTTGGAATGCAGACACACATACCAATAGAATTTCCCGTTGCGTTCAATACACTGCGGTGCCCAGGCACGATCGTCCGCCCACTCGAACGACTCGATGGCCAGCGGCGAACCGTGATCGGTCCAGTTGACCATATCCTTAGTAGAATAGACGCGCCACTCCTGCATCCAGAAAAAATCGGCATGGTCCTCATCGTGTCCCGTGTAAACATACAAGGTGCCATCGTGCACCATAGGTGCCGGATCAGAAGTATAGCAAGTCTGCACAATCGGATTCTGCGCCTGCAACACTCCGGCAAGCAACAGGGACAAGCCACTCATCATACATTTCCGGATACCGGATAAATCACATTCAAGTTTCATATTCATGGTATTAAATTCACAAGGCTGTTTTTACGTTCCGTTCTTCACTGCTCAACAAGAGCAAAGGTAAGGACATTCGCCTTATATCGGAGTGTAACCATGTTACATAGTCCTTTTTCCATGTTACAAACCTGCCCGATATGGCACAAAGTACCGAAATTACTTCCTTATTTATTAGGCTATATATTCTTTTTTTGAATTATTTTTGTGCACCTGAATTTACTGGGATATTTATATTATGATGAAACATACGATTCTTATACTATTTCTTTTTCTGTCTTTGTTGTGCCACGGACAATCGTACAAATTCTTCACAACAGACAGGGAACTTTCCAGCAGTCTGATCAACAAAATATATCAGGACCGGAACGGCATGATATGGATTGCCACCGAAGACGGACTGAACCGCTATGACGGAGCCAAGTTCATCACCTACAAGCATGGCCCGGAAAACGAGTACTCCCTCTGCCATAACTACGTACGAGTGCTGTACGAGGACAGCAAAGGACGGTTGTTCGTAGGAACCTATAACGGTATACAGCTATACGATCCGGAAACCGACAGAGCTTCAGCGCGCGAGCGCAATGGGAAGACGGAAAGACTTTTGACAGCAATATCATGTCCATTCTGGAACGTAGGAACGGAGAAATATGGGTATCGGGAAACAACTTGTGTACCATAACCATCACACAGGGGAAACTGACTGCACACAAACTGGACTTACCTATCCCCACCCAAATGACAGACTACATGATAGAGGACAGACAACACAATCTTTGGGTAACACAGGGTGAGAATGGTATCTACCGCCTCTCTGTGGACAATAAAAGCAAGCACTTTCTGAAACAAGAGAAGGGAATGACCATTGTGGACCTCTATGAAGACAACTACGGAGACATCTACCTGGCAACCATAGGCAAAGGATTGCTGAAATATAACCAACCAGCAGAAGAGTTCATTCCTATCCTTTATAAAGGAAAACAAAACCTGCCTATCAAATCCATCTGCCAGATAAGCCAAAACGAGCTTTTGCCGGGGCACGGACGGGAAAGGCACCAAGATTTTCAACATCCCCAAACAGGCTCATCACGGATTACCCTTTTGATAATAATTACCTCGACTCCGGTACCTCCAAAGTACACTCCGTCCTGAAAGACAATGCAGGAAACCTATGGATAGCCATTTACCAGAAAGGGGTTATGATGATTCCCGCACAGCCCAACAGTTTCAAGTACATAGGCTACAAATCAATAAACAAGAATATCATCGGCTCCAACTGTATCACCTCACTCTGCCGCGACCACGAAGGCATATTATGGATAGGTACTGACAACGACGGCATATACGGCATCACCACAGAACTGAAGCAAAAAGTCCATTATGCCCCACATGACAGCCCCTCTTCGGTTCCTTCCACCGTTTTTCGGCCTGTATGAAGACTCTGAACATAATCTGTGGTTCGGATCCTATACCAACGGACTAGGCAGACTGGATAAGAAAACAGGACAGTGCAGCTATCTGCAGAATCTGACAGACAAGAATGGAAACCGTATCCAACGCGTGTATGATCTGGTTGAAGACCAGGACAAACGACTCTGGATAGCCACCATGGGAGCCGGACTTTTCTATTATGACTTGAAGACAGGACAGTCTGTATATGACCCTAAATTCAATGCTGCCACCAAAAAATATAAATGGATAAAAGCTGTCTTTTGTATGCCGGTGACAACCACCTTTATGTAGGAACGTATGACGGAATAAGATGTATAGACCTGAGTACCGACGACTTCAAGACTGAAGAAATCCTGTCCAGACACATCATCCACTCCCTTTATGAAGACCCCCAAGGCAACATCTGGATAGGCAATTCGAAGGACTGGCGGAATGGAATCCCCAAACCCAGCAACTAAAGACCTACACCACCGCCCACGGACTATCCAGTAACGCCGTATATGCTATCAAAGGAGACGGGCAGGACAACTTATGGATAAGCACCAATGCCGGAATGTCACGTTTTAATCTGAATACCCACACGTTCAGCAATTTCTATGCAGACGACGGTCTGCAAGGAAATGAATTCAGCAAAAACGCCTCTTTTGCCGACCACAACGGCATACTCTGGTTTGGAGGTACAAACGGAATTACCTATTTCAATCCTCAAGAGATTACGAATCCCGCAAAAAAATGGAACGTACGCATCATCGACTTTTATCTGCACGACCAGCCCATAAGGAAGGAATGTTGTCGGGCGGAAAAGAAATCATAAACACCTCCGTCTTTGAGGCCCGGGATTTCCACTTGTCACATAACGACAACGCTTTTCAGCATCGAAGTTCTCTACCCGCGAACTAAATAATTCCGAACGTATCACGTATCTATATACCATAAACAACACTCCGGGTCAAACTTCCCAAAGGAGTCAACCGGGTGTCATTCAGCGACCTTCCCCCGGCGATTATCATTTCCGGATCAAAGCCGAAGATTATCTGCTGGAATCCGACACCGATGAAATCACCATTCACATCGCACCGGCATGGTGGGCATCGGGCTGGGCCATGCTGATCTATGCCTTATTGGCAGTAGCAGCCGTCTATGGCATCATCCTGCAAATGAGACACCGTTACCGCATAAGGCAGGAAATGATGCAACATATCCATGCCGAACAGATAAACGAAGCCAAGCTACAGTTTTTCATCAACATCTCCCACGAGATACGTACTCCGATGTCACTCATCATCAGTCCTTTGCAAAAACTGATGACAAACGATACAGACCACGAACGGCAAAAGAACTACCGCATCATCTGGCGCAATTCCGAAAGAATCCTGCGGCTGGTAAACCAATTGATGGATATACGCAAGATAGACAAAGGACAGATGTCACTCGTTTTCCGTGAAACCGAAATGACCGGATTCATTAATGATTTGTGTGAAACCTTTACAGAACAAGCGAACAAAAAACAAATTACTTTGCAGTTCCACCACGAGGGCGCCGACCACTTAAAATTGTGGGTGGACCCGGTGAACTTCGACAAAATTATCCTGAACATCCTGTCCAATGCCTTCAAATTCACCCCCGAAGGAGGCAGTGTGGACATACGGCTACGCACCGGTAAGGACTCCACCCTGCCGAAACCATTGCAACAGTATGCCGAAATCACCGTGACCGACAGCGGAATAGGAATCGCCCCCAAAGAAACAGAACACATATTCGAACGCTTTTTACCAGATACGGAATAGCCAAAACAACTCAAACATAGGTACCGGTATCGGGCTGCACCTCACCCGCTCACTGGTGGAACTTCATCATGGAGACATCCGTGTAGAAAATAATCCGGACGGACAACCGGGATGCGCTTTATCATCCGTATGCCTCTGGGATGCGCCCATCTGCGCAAAGAAGAAATGGAAGCCGACAAAGCTCCTCTCTTCCACACTCCGGCTCCGGTCCTCCCTGTTCCTTATGAAACCGAGGAAGAAGAAAACGGAAAAACACGAACCAAAACGAAATACAAAGTACTGGTGGTAGAAGACGATGAAGATATACGCCGCTATATCTGCCGTGAACTGGCAAGCGATTACCATACCCTAGAAATGCTGCTCGCTGCAACGGCAAGGAGGCACTGGAAAGCATCTTCAATAAAACCCCGGACTTGGTAATAAGTGATGTCATGATGCCCGAAATGGACGGACTTACCTTATGCCGCAAAATAAAGCAAAATGTGAACCTGAACCACATCCCACTCAATTTCAACCTTCTTAAGCCCACGAAGATGGAACCTCTTGAAGTGCTTGTTGTTCTTGAGGTTTCCAAATACGGCTTCCACATCCTGCGGTCGCTGGCTGCGATATTTCAGGCCTTCATCAGAGAGCAGTTTTTCACGTTCCCTTTCCTTGATTTTCCTCAGACGATGGTTTACCTGCACAATTCTTTCCGACCGGCTTCTGTGACACCGGCATCTTAGCGGGCTGGTCTGCACAAAACCGTTGTCTGTTATCCGCCTTGCATCGGAGAGTCTTTCCATTCTCTGTCCCATCGGACAGTACATGCCGTCGGTTTCTTCATTATAATAAAAGTTGGCAGAGAGAAACGGGTCGTTCCGGAAGTTCCTTTTCTGTTCCTTATGAAAATTGTTGTACTTTATAAAGGTTTCAATGCCATGTCTGAAGGCGTACAGATAGTTCTCCTCGCTTCCGTATCCGGCATCACAGACAGATACGTCAGGGTATCTGCCGTAAAGGGAATGGAAATTATCCATATGCAGGGGATAGGTGGAGGTATCACCGGCACACTGATGGATGGTATAGTTCAGAATGAACTGTCTGTTGGTACTGATCTGGGGATTATATCCGGGTTTGAGCTGTCCGTTCCTCATGTGGTCCTCTTTCATGCGCATGAAAGTAGCGTCATTGTCTGTCTTTGAGTAGCTGTTGCGTCCGTCAAGTATCTTTCCCTGTGATTCATATTTCCTGAGCTGTTCGGGCCATGACTTCCTTACACGTCTTACCTTCGCTTTCATTTTCCTGTCTGCATCCACTCCGTTCAGGGCATCATCTATCTGGCAAAGTGCCTTTTCCACTTTCTCCGGAGTGATATCCTGATATGTGATGGGTGCGGAATCACGCAGTTCCTGCTTGGTGACGGACTCGGCGTACTGCCATATCTCTTCAAGCTGTTCCGCGATTCTGGATATACGCGTATGTATGGACTTACCCCAGACGAACGTATAACGGTTGGCATCCGCCTCCATCTTCGTCCCGTCGGTACAGGCCACATCCAGACTTACAAAACCTTCCGCCACAAGGAACTTTACGATGGTGGCAAATATTGTCTTGAGTACATCCTTCAGCCGGCTGCTGCGGAAACGGTTGATGGTATTATGGTCAGGAGTCACATTGCCGGTAAGCCACATGAAGCGGATGTCATTGCGACAGAATTCTTCTATGCGACGGCTGGAATAGATATTACGCAGATAAGCATAGACCAGAATCTGAAGCATCATGCGAGGGTGGTATGCAGAACAGCCTTGGGGAGAATACCTGCGGTAAAGTTTTTCAAGGTTTATCTGTTCAATGATACGGTGAACAACCCGGACCGGATCGTTCTGGGGAATAAAATCGCCTAAACACGGAGGTAAAAGCAGATTATCGTTGGATGTATAACTTTTAAACATTATCTTTGGGATATCTTGACTTGATTCCCTAAGATACAAAAAATTGATTATTTCATCTCTATCCTGATAATAGTCAATGATTTGTTTAACCGGTTGATAATTTTTTCTTATTCTCCTTTATAGCGATAATATAATTTGCATCATGCTCAATAATGGTCTGGGGTTATATCTTTCTCGCATCCCATCGCGTCAATTGTAACAATACAACCACTTAGTTCCAAAGAGTTAATTAACAATGGAATAGCTGTAATCTCACTGCTTTTGTCATCTACTTTCACCTGACCTAAAGAAATTCCATTAGCGGCAGACCGGGCGGAAACCATCCATAATTTGAATCCTTCTTTTCCCCTAGTATGTTCTCCATCACATTGGCTTGGACCACGCATGAGCTTGCCATCTATAGCTACAACGCCTTTTTCCATTTCCATGCCATCCAACTGTCCTTGTGGGATAGGACGGAGATAATGGAACGCTTCGATGGTACGGCTGTAAGTCTGCGGATTGTGATCACCCTTGCCTCCACAAATCACGTAACTGTCAGCATATTCGTTCCATTTCTGAGTACGAACCAAGTCGAACCAACGATAACCTTCGCCATAGAACTCGCGGCTGCGTTCATCCAGGATATAGTTGATGTCAATGGTTGCCGGAGTAGCGGCTGTCATTTCAGCACTGAAATCACGATCCACTTCCTTGTACTCGGCATTGCTGTAAGTCCAGCGACCGGCACGGGCACGAAGCACGTTCACCAGGTCACGGGCAGACTTGCCGGCTTGTGTGGCAGGCTCCTTCTACGGCAGGCTTCGGCAGCAACCAGATAAAGTTCGGAGAATTTGGCGATGTTATACGGACGGGTACTTCCCGCATTGGGCTGTCCTGCTCCGGAGCCGTTGTCTGTACGATACGGGCCGAGTTTCCAAAGACCGGGATATACATAGCGGCCTACCGCATCCAGTCCCAATACCCAGTCGGGACGACCGGGCAACGTACCTGCTCCCAGATTGCTTTTAGAACCTTCTCCTGCATAGTCTATCTTATCCATATCCTGGAATACGAAAGAGAATATAGGTTCACGTTCTTTCACTTTCATTCCGTTGGCATTGGTCACCGATTCCCAGTTCTGTCCGGCTGTAGACCAGTTGCCGCGATAAACAGTAGTGAAAGTACCGTCGTAACGGGAGTCGTTCACCTTGTCGGCAAACGTCTTGGTAAACACACCCAACGGAGGAGCCATACGGGTCCAAGGGCGGCCATAACACTGCTCGGCAATACGGTTGATGACAGCCTGATTATCAGCCGAACGCGCGTCGGTATAGTTCCAATTCATCATCCATCCGGCAAAGTTATCGGGAGCACCACCGCCACCGTAGCTCAGGCTGCCACCATTATAATACTCGTCTTCCTGCGTATGGTCTGCATAGAGCAGGATTTCCATGTTACGGTCATTGGGTCCGGCATTCACCATCCAGAAGCTTTCCTGCAAGCCGAAAGGACCGGGGTTCTCGATAGCAGTAACCGCCACATCGTATGCCTGCTGGAAGTACCATGCCGCATCGTGTCCGTCGGGGTCCGTACGCTGGCACTCGGGATAAGTAGGAATGTTATTCGGATTCTTCAGCCACCAGGCATAAGTCAGATAAGCCTTTGCCAAGTACAGGCGGGCAACGGTCTTGGTCACTCCACCCGTCACACGAGGATTAGCGGGCAAGTTCTCGATAGCGGTCAGCAAGTCGGGGAAGATGGCCTTGGTGTACACTTCGGGCACGGTATTGCGCACGGAGGTACGTGAAGGAGTGATATTGAACTTCAGTTCGCCGGAACCTAGGTCCAGAGGCACTCCGCCGAAGGTCTGCACCAACAGGAAATAATCGAACGCACGGAAGAAGCGGGCTTCGGAAACCAATGATTCATTGACTCCTACTTCGGCACCGTTCTCTATCACTCCGTTAGCGGTGTTGATGTTCGAGAAAGCGGTTCCCCACAAGGCGTCGGAACGGCAAGTCGTGGCAGTCAGGTTGCCTACTCCGGACAGGTCGGCATCCTTGAAGTTACCATCGGCACTCCATCCCCAGGTTGCCTCGTCGGTTCCCGTCAGACAGGAATTATAATAATAAGCTTGTCCGTAAATATAGCGCAAGTGTGCATACATAGAGGTCACACCGCCTTCCACTCCCTTTTCTGTCTTAAAGAAAGTAGGATCATAACTGCTGCGCGGCTGCTCGTCCAGAATGTCTGAACAGGATGCTGTCAGGAACAAAGCCAGTGCGGCTGTTCCCAAAACTCTTATTTTTGAAAATATAGGTTTCATAGTCATGCTTTCATTTAGAATGTTAAGTTAATACCGAATAAATAGTTACGGGTGGACGGTGAGTTAGTACCTACTGTCAGGAATCGTTTCTGAATACCTTCTGTCACAGCTACATTCTCGTTACCGTAAGAGTTGGTTTCGGGATCCAGTCCGGTTTCTTTATGGAAAGGAGAACAGATAATGAACGGATTCTGCACGGACAGGTAAGCACGCAGGCTCTGTATGCCCATGCGGGTCAGCCAAGCCTGCTTCTCGAAGTTGTAGCCCAGCGTAATGTTGCGTACTTTCCAGTAAGAAGAGTCAAAAATAGCCCAATGTGCTTCCGTATTTCGGATTGTCACCACTCTGGATACCACCGGTTTCGGGTACTTGGCCCCTTGTTCTCCGGTGTCCAGTAGTCTACATCCACTTGTCCGCGACGACCGGTCAGCATATTCAGGTAACCGTTGCTGTGGTGCAGTGTACTGATCAGGCTTGCCTCCGCAACGGAAGGCGGTGATAACGTTCAAGTCAAAGCCTTTATAGGCCACGCGAGTGCTGAAACCTCCTTGGAATTTAGGTTCCAAGCTGATAATCTGACGGTCTTCGGGACCAATGGCGCGGGTCGGCTTGCCGCTGGCATCACGATCACCGGTATATTTCACTTTGATCATACCTTCATTGCCACCCGGCTCCAGAATGTCCAAGTATTGGAAATCGGGATCATCACTGTTCCATAAGCCTACTTTTTCATAGTCGTAGATACAGTCGATGGGATGTCCTACAAACCAGTTGTTCGCTTTATCATCTTTGGAACCCGAAGCCAGTTCGGTAAGTTTGTTACGGTTGGCAGACAGGTTGAGGCTTGCCTCCCATGTCCATCCGTTATGGTTGTCCAGAATCGTTCCGTTCAAGGTAAATTCAAAACCTTTGTTTTCCGTCCTTCCCACATTAGCCATATAGCTGCTTACTCCCCCGAAGTGGAAGGAAGGCTTACGCTTTGCAGCAAGTCGGTGGTTTTCTGAATGTAATATTCAAATGTACCGGACAGGCGTCCTCTTAGCAAGGTGAAGTCCAGACCGAAGTTCCATGTAGAAGAGTATTCCCAACCCAATTCGGCATTAGGCAGTTCGGATACATAGTAACCGGTGACATAGCCAGTAGGACCGAAGTTATAAGGACGGGTTGCCAAGCGTCCCCAGGTCTTATAAGGATCAACAGCCTGGTTGGAGGTCTGTCCGTAACCTACACGCAGTTTCAGGATATCTATCCAGTCCACCTCGTCCATAAACTCTTCCTGACGAATGTTCCATCCTGCCGATACGGCGGGATAAGTGTGCCATTGGTGTCCCTTTGCCAAACGTGAAGAAGCGTCGGCACGTACAGTCGCCATCAACATATAGCGATTGTCGTAAGTGTACATCACACGACCCATCCAAGACATCAGACCGCTCTTCTGATAGTTCCAGTTGTCGGGGTTCACCGTAATGGTGCCTTCCGCACGCCCGATGTTATAGAACTGGAAATATTCGGCAGGAATATCCCGTCCGGCAACGTCCGAACGTGTATAGACAGTCTGTTCGGCAGAGTACATACCGACAACATTCAGGCTGGTGCTTTCCAAAAGTACGGTCGTAAGTCAGCAGGTTCTCCACAGTCCAATTAGTCGTTTCCGAGTGGTTCAGCGAAGCGGTGGACGGAGTGTCTGCCGTAGTGCTGTTGATGCCTTCGCCAGTGAACGATCCACCTTTAGTAGAACGATAGTTCAAACCCAGGTTGACACGGTATTTCAAACCTTCCATCCACGGGCATTTCACTTCGGCAAACAGGTTATTGTACGTACCGAAGCCTTCGGTCTTGCTCAGCCAACTGTCTTCCAATTCTTCCACAACGCCTCTGGTCAGTACAAATGACTCATCCTGACTGTTGTATTTCACGGTACGTTTCAATGTGCCGTCCGCATTATAGGGGTCGGCGATAGGAGACATGGAAAGTACACCATACAGTCCGATATTGGAACCTTTGGTGACGTTATAGTTGGTATTGTTCACCAGTCCGAAGCGGAAATATTTTCCCACACCCTGATCGAAAGAACCACGCAGAGAGTAACGGGTATAGTTCTGAGTAGGAATGACACCTTGATCCTTATAGTAAGCCGCGCCAAAGCTATAGCCTCCACCGTTGGTACCACCGGACACGCTGACATCGTGGCTGTTTACATAACCGTCTCGTAACATCAAGTCCTGCCAGTCAGTATCCACATCGTCCGACTCGTCCACCGAATTCTCGAACTTGCCTGCTAGTTTACGCATTTCGGCAAACTTGCTACCGTTCATCATGGGATATTTGGAAAATACCTTCTTCATACCTGCATACCCATTGTAAGTAAACCGGGCGGGACTACCCTGTGCCCCTTTTGTGTGTAGTGATCAGGATAACACCATTGGCACCACGCGAACCGTAGATAGCAGTAGAGGATGCATCCTTCAAAATATCCATGCTCTTGATGTCACCGGGGTTGATATCGGACAAATTACCCATAAAGGGGATTCCGTCCAATACCACCAACGGGTCGTTACTGGCGTTCAACGAACGGGTACCACGGATACGGATCTGCATGGAAGCACCCGGTGCGGAAGAAGTCTGCGACATATCCACACCTGCCACGCGGTTCTGCAAAGCGTATGTAATATTGGTGGCAGGCATCTCACGCAGCTTCTCTCCGCCTACCGATGCAATAGATCCGGTCACATCGCTCTTGCGGGCGCTACCGTAACCAATCACCACCACTTCTTCCAAAGCTTTGGAATCTTCCTTCAATGTAATCTTTAAAGAACTTTTTCCCGCTACCGGGATTTCCTCGTTCTTGTAACCGACAAAACTCACCACCAACACGACGTTTTTCGATACATTCAATGCAAAGTTACCATCAAAATCGGTAATCGTACCGTTGGTAGTGCCTTTTTCCAAGACACTGGCTCCGATGATGGCTTCACCACTTGTGTCCTTTACTACACCTTTTACCATCACGCTCTGTGCAAATGCCCACAAAGGAATGAGACAGAATAGAAGCATCAGCCCCACCGGCCTAAAATTCATAGCATTTTTCATTAATACATTAATTTAAGTTATACAAAAAATCAAACAGTCATTTATTTTAAGGTAGCATACATGCCTATCGTTGTTCCAGTAAAGCCTCCGGCAGTGGCCGTTGACAGATACCCAGCGTCCACATTCCTGCACAACACGTTCCACACACCTTCCATGGCGAGCATAGTAGAAATCATAATGTGTTCCGCGCGAAACCACCTTCAGGTCGGTAAGCACTCCTCCGTCGTCCAAGCGAACGGAAGCCAGCACCTTACTTTCCCCATCGCCTATCTGCCTGAGGGAAATACATTCACCTTGATCATCCCTGCCTACAGCTAGGAAATATTGATGCTTTTCGTCCTTGAACAACAATATGCCCGCTTGCTCCGCCTTGCTCTGCGGACAGAACAACATACGTGTGCTGCATTCGAACTTATGATGCTGCAACCGACGGCATATAAAAGCCGGCACCTTCTTTTCGGAAGCACTGACTGAATCACATTTCAAAGTGAGATAACCCGGAGTCTGGGAAAGCGAGTAAAGTCCGGTAGCAGGAGCACGCAAAGTCATCCATTCCATACCCAATGTTTGTCCGTCGAAACCGTCATTCATTTCAAAGTTTCCGAAGGTGGCAGATTCGTCACGCTTCACTCCTTCGCGGCGAACAATGACTGGCACTAGATCATCCCCCTGCGTCATATAGGGGAAACCATCCTCACTCCACTTAACGGGCATCATAAAAGTCTCACGTCCTAAATTCTCGAACGTGTTGTTTATGGGACGGCAAGCCAGAAAGACTGCCCACCAATCCCCTTCCCGGGTTTGAACCAAATCGGCATGTCCAGCGCACGTCACCGGATTGGGACGCTCCGCATCCAACTGACGCTGGGTCAGAATAGGGTTGTTCTTCCACGGTGTGAATTTGCCCGTCGGAGAATCACCACGGAAAATCACTTCCGAATGCCATCCGGCTGTTCCACCCTCGGCAGACATCAGGAAGTAGTTCCCGTTTATTTTATAAAGGTGCGGACCTTCAATCCAGATGGGCTTGTCCTCCGGACGAGCTCCCTTGTTCACCAGAATCTTGCGCGGTCCCACCGTCTTGTCCGCATTCACATCAAATTCCTGCACACGGATGGTACGATGTCCGCTGTATTCAGGCTTGTTGTCCGGCGCGTCATCATTATTGACAAGGTAGGCCTTCCCATCTTCATCGAAAAAGAAAGAGGGATCAATGCCTGTCACTTCGGGCAACATAATAGGATCAGACCATTCGCCAAAAAGGATCTTGTGTCTTCACAAAGAAGTTTCCAACCCCTACATTGGTAGTAACCATATAATAAGTCTTGTTATGCGGGTTGTAGGATATGGCCGGGGCAAAAATCCCTCCACTTACGTGTTGCCCCTCCATGTTGACTAATTGAGAAGGACGATTCAAGATATGCCCCACCTGCTTCCAGTTCACCAAGTCCTTGCTGTGGAAAGAGGCACACCCGGATAATAAGTAAAGGTGGAAACAGCCAGAAAATAATCACCTTCACCATTGGTGCAAATGCTGGGATCGGAATACCATCCCGGCAGAATAGGATTATAAAAATAATCATCTCTGGAAGCGGATTGGAAATATAGACATCATCCTCACCTTTATAATTAAAGTAATCGAAAAGAGCGACAGACTTTCCTACAACTGGCAAATCATTTCCTTTCTTGATCGAACTACATGAGGTAAAAAGAGGAGCCCAGCACCCCTAAAGCGATCAGCACGCCCGACCATCTTTTCAGCTTTTTGTTTTTGTTTCATTGTCTTTCTAGTATTATAATTGACCAATTCCTTTACGGATTTCAGACGCAAATATAGAAAGTGTCGCCGAATATAAATTCTCTGCATGATACACGCATCTTTCGTAGAGTTACATCTTGCTTCAAACGTGTTACATGAATCTTTACTTGCGTTACAATACACACATAACACATTATATTACAACAAATTACATTCACACCACCAGACATTATATTTGAAGAGCACAGATATAAACAGACCGTTTGCAAGTTCCGGACAATGAACATAATTTCTGCAAACGGTCTGTTTGGACAATGCCCGGCAAAGCAACCGGTCCAATCTGTCCGAATGATGTATCACTGATTTATTTTCAGACAGATTCTATGGTCTTTATTTTCCCTTCCGCATCATACTCAATTCGCATACCTTTAGGCTACGCAACCAAGTGGTTCCCCGAAGGGACACAATCGTGATGAAACAGATACCATTTTCCTTTGTATTCTACAATGGCATGATGAGTAGTCCAACCTACCACAGGCTGCAAAATAACCCCTTGATAAGTGAACGGACCATACGGATTATCTCCTGTGGCATAGCAAAGCAGATGAGTGTCTCCCGTAGAATAAGAAAAATAATATTTCCCGTTGTACTTGTGCATCCATGAAGCCTCGAAAAAGCGACGCGCATTGTCACCGGCACTCAACGGATGTCCGTGTTCATCCAGAATAACCAAAGGCCGCGGCTCTTCGGCAAACTGAAGCATATCGTCCGAAAGTTTCACCACACGCGAAGGAAGCGCCGGTTCATCATCAGCTGGGAAGACGGCACACTCCAATGCCTTGTTGTCGCGGTAGCGCTGCAACTGGCCACCCCACAGTCCGCCGAAATACATGTAATAATTGCCATTACCATCATCAAATACCGCCGGATCTATACTGTAGCTTCCATGCATGGGATCGGGCTGGGGAATGAACGGCCCTTCGGGGCAATCGCTCACCGCCACGCCGATACGGAAGATGTCGTTCCGGTCTTTCAATGGAAAATACATATAATAGTTCCCGTTTTTACAGGCCACATCACAATCCCACAACTGACGCCCGGCCCAAGGGACATCGAAACTTTCAGTACGATTCCGTGATCGGTCACTGTTCCGTTCATCACATCTTCTGTAGAAAAGACATGATAGTCACACATGTCAAAATGATCACCATTGTCATTCTCCTCCACTCCGCTCTCGCGATCATGAGAAGGATAAATGTAAAAGCTTTCCGTCAAAAACATGTACAGCAGGATCTGCCATATAGTCTCCGGGCACCAAGTATCTGAATTTCTTTTCCATATCGTTACGTTATTAAATGTTATGTTTTCCAATCAGTTCTTCCACAAAAGGTTTCGGCTGGCAATCACGGTCGAACAATAAAGGGTAATCCACACGTCCGGGAACAGGGAAATTATTCTTCCATGAGTCACCGTCCGTCACCCCCACACTGTCACACGGGTAATGATATCCGAATGTTTCAGGAAAAGACCGAAAAATTCCTTCATCCGGTTATTCCATGCCACAGACACAGAGTCGGGCAAACCGTCGGGATAGGGATTCAAGGATTGTTTATAAGACACCGTATCCGAAATATTGGCTCCCATCCGTGCCGTGGGCAATGCACTCATATCCCATTCGGTTACCATCACCTTTACTCCGGTAGCTGCAAATGCCAGTATACTGGCTTCAAATTCGGACACTGACGGATAATCCATTCCCCATGTGTCCCTGCATACCTACCGCGTCGATGCGCAGTCCACGGTCTTTCAGCATCTTTACCAATTCGACTACTTTGTCACGCTTAGCCTTCCCGTCCATACCATAATCATTATAGTAAAGTTCGGCTTCCGGATCTGCTTCATGAGCATACTGAAAAATAAGCGGGATGTACTCTTCGCCTAATATCTCGTAAAAAGGAGATTTACGCCGGGAGCCGTCCGATTCAATGGCTTCATTCAATACATCCCAGCCCTTTATACGCCCTTTATAGTGCGTCACAATAGTCTGGATATGTTTTTTATACGCTCCTTCAAGATGTCGGCACTTACTGTTTTTCCTTGTTCGTCCACACAGAACCAAGGTGCCAGCTGTGAATGCCAGATAAGGCAATGCCCGATAACAGCCATATCGTTCTCCTCGCCAAAACGAACCAACCGGTCCGCTTCCGTAAAATCAAAACGGTCTTCCTTCGGATGAATCACTTCGCATTTCATGCAATTCTCGGCCACAATGGAATTAAAATGACGTTTTACCACTTTCGAGGCGCAAGTATCCTGACCTGCTGCCTGACGTACATTCAACGCTACCCCCATCAGAAACTTGCCCGAAAGGCTGCTTCCTTCAGCGAAGGATCCGGCTCGACCTTCCGGTCATTGCCGCAAGCGGCCATTAATCCGGCAATGGCAGCCAATAATGTCACATATCTTATTTTCATATTACAAAGTTTTTAAGGTAAATAACTTGTTCTTTTTTCATTAATAACCGGCCTTACTGCGACGGTCAGCAAGTTCCGCCTGCATCTGTTCGTTGTATTTTTTTTGTAATAGGATAGAAGCATAAGGCAGCTACTCCCATTCCAAATATCATAGCCGGAATCAGACTGGAGGAAAGTACAATCCCCCTTATAGCCGTACCGCTTTGCTCTGCCCCGATACCGGACACATACCCAAATCCTGAAAGCAGAAACCCCAGGATGGCCCCACCGATACCCAGCCCAGCCTTCAAGGCAAAAACTACACCAGCAAACACAAAGCCTGTGGCGCGACGGTAATTTTTATATTCTGAATAGTCGGCTACATCCGCAATCATCGCCCACAACAAAGGTACAGTCGGCGCGTATGCCAAACTCTTCAGGAAATTCAGTACAAACATCGTTTCCACATCCGCTTTTCCCGGGAAATAGAACAAAGGCTGTAAAAAATGGCCGTAAGTGAGAGGCAAACGATAAAAACGCGTTTCTTACCATAACGATTTGCCAAAAAGCCGGACAAGAGAATCACCCCAAAGAACTGGACAAGTGCTCCCAACATATTAAACACTCCAAATCCTACCTCGTATGCCTTATCGGAAGAATTGACTACCAGCCCGAAAGCATTCAACACAGCATACCCCGCGCTGCCATCCGTTTCCATTGCCACCAGTCCCAGACGGTCAAGAAAGGCATACAATGCTCCGGCATCCACATAATTCTCAAAATAATAGTTCATGGCACTACCCCACATGGCAAGCGTAATAAAAATGAAAAGCGTAAGTATGAACATAGCCCGCCAAGGAACGCTTCCAAACACATCCTTTATATCCTGACGCGTATCTGTCTTTTGACTGGCAGGCGGCTCTATGCGCTCACGAGTTGAAAAGAAAGTAATGACCAGAAAAACGAACCCGATACAAGCGAACAAAGAGATGGTACATAACCAGCCATGCGCTTTGTCTCCACCATCCGAAAACTTGCTTACCAAAGGGAGCGTAAGTCCCTGCACCACAAACTGGGCAATGGTAGCCGCCACAAAACGAATGGAAGTGATACTGGTACGTTCCTTTATATCACCGGACATCACTCCGCCCAAAGAAGCATACGGCGTATTGTTAAAAGAATAAAGGCTCATCAGCAAGGTATAAGACAGCGTAGCATACAATGCTACCAGCCCTTTATCTTCAATGCCCGGATTATAGAAAGCCAACACATAGAAAACCATGAAAGGCAACGCAGTCCAAAGCACCCATGGACGATATTTCCCGAAACGTGTCTTGGTGCGGTCACCAATAACCCCACTGTAGGATCGACAAAGGCATCCGTGATACGCGCCACCAACATCACCGTACCGGCAATGGCACCTTCCAGACCGAATATGTCCGTATAAAACTTTGTCTGATAAATCATCATCATCTGGAAGACCAGATTAGCCGAGCAATCCCCCAGGCTGTAACCGATTTTCTCGGCCATCGAAACTTATTTGACTTTGTGTATTCATGGTTATTACATGAAAATATCTTCCATAAAAAGTAATTCCATCCATTGGCTGGAATTACTTTATGCCTATTGAAAACAAAAATGAGCTAAACAAAATGTTGTCCCTGCTCCAATCTTTAGAATCTTATTCCAGACGAAACAAAAGTACACAAAAGCTTTATGATTCCTGTAATCACAATGATACACAGGCAGAACAGACGTGCTCCGCCTGTAACAT
>VOFD01000154.1_pt1 | contig 38001 bp, 38 predicted proteins | sample 5384101 | NCBI WGS metagenome assembly VOFD01 (sample SAMN12384723, study PRJNA508395) | human gut metagenome | isolation source: healthy gut C | host: Homo sapiens
GGTTTCGGGCCCATTGTATGCAACTTAACGCCCTTTTCAAACTAGCTTTCGCTTCGGCTCCAGACCTTAAGTCCTTAACCTTGCTGCATACAATCGCTCGCCGGACCGTTCTACAAAAAGTACCCTATCACACATTGACGCGCTCTAGGTGCTTGTAGGCACAGGGTTTCAGGTTCTATTTCACTCCCCTCCCGGGGTGCTTTTCACCTTTCCTTCACAGTACTATACGCTATCGGTCACTGGGTAGTATTTAGGGTTGGAGGGTGGTCCCCCCATCTTCCGACCAGGTTTCACGTGTCTGGCCGTACTCTGGAAATCGCTCAGCTCTTGTCGCTTTCACCTACGTGGTTCTCACACTCTCTGACCGGCCTTCCCATGCCGTTCGGTTAGCAACTTAAGTCTTAAATGCGCTCCGTACCCCGGAAGTATTTCTACTCCCGGTTTGCCCTCTTCCGCGTTCGCTCGCCACTACTTACGGAATCTCGTTTGATGTCTCTTCCTCTTGAGTTTCAACCTTGCGGTCGTACTCCCCAGGTGGATTACTTATTGTGTTAACTGCGGCACTGAAGGGGTCAATCCTCCAACACCTAGTAATCATCGTTTACGGTGTGGACTACCAGGGTATCTAATCCTGTTTGCTACCCATGCTTTCGAGCCTCAGCGTCAGTTGGTGCCCAGTAGGCCGCCTTCGCCACTGGTGTTCCTCCCGATATCTACGCATTCCACCGCTACACCGGGAATTCCACCTACCTCTGCACTACTCAAGAAAAACAGTTTTGAAAGCAATTTATGGGTTGAGCCCATAGATTTCACTCCCAACTTGTCTTCCCGCCTGCGCTCCCTTTACACCCAGTAATTCCGGACAACGCTTGTGACCTACGTTTTACCGCGGCTGCTGGCACGTAGTTAGCCGGTGCTTCCTTGTTGGGTACCGTCATTATCTTCCCCTGGGACAGGAGTTTACAATCCGAAGACCTTCTTCCTCCACGCGGCGTCGCTGCATCAGGGTTTCCCCATTGTGCAATATTCCCCACTGCTGCCTCCCGTAGGAGTCTGGGCCGTGTCTCAGTCCCAATGTGGCCGTTCAACCTCTCAGTCCGGCTACCGATCGTTGGTGGGCCGTTACCTCACCAACTAGCTAATCGGACGCGAGGCCATCTCAAAGCGGATTACTCCTTTTCCCTCTGTGCCATGCCGAGCCGTGGGCTTATGCGGTATTAGCAGTCGTTTCCAACTGTTGTCCCCCTCTTTGAGGCAGGTTCCTCACGCGTTACTCACCCGTTCGCCACTCGCTCGAGAAAGCAAGCTCTCTCTCGCTCGTTCGACTTGCATGTGTTAGGCGCGCCGCCAGCGTTCGTCCTGAGCCAGGATCAAACTCTTTATAAATGATATTTATCACTCAAAAGTGTTAAATCTTGTTCGCTCAGCACGCAATCGCTTGCGTCCTGTGTGAATTACTTTTGGAATTGTTTTTAGTGTTTTTCCAAACACTTAAAAGGTTCCTTACAAGTTTTTCGATATTGTTCAATTTTCAAGGTCCTGTGCGCCTCAGCCTTGCGGCTGACGACCTGTTTATTGTACCACCGAAGTGGTTTTTTGTCAAGCCTTATTTTTTAGAAGCTTTTGAACTTTCTGAACTTGGACATCCAAGAAGTTTCTCAGAACAAACTGGAACTTTTACTGGTGAGCCGCATGGTTGCCATGCAGCAGGCCGGTGCTGATCTGCCCAAACTAGCTGTGATGCCCCAGAGCCGTGCCGATGTGCTGGAGCTTCTGGCTGCCACCGCTGAAATGGCCGACCGGCATCCGGAGACTCCCATCATTACCATGAGCATGGGAGCTCTGGGCGCGGTGAGCCGCCTTTCCGGCGAAGCCCTTGGCTCCGCCATGACCTTTGCCAATCCCGGACAGGCCAGTGCACCGGGGCAGGTATCGTTGGAGGTCGTAAACGAAGTATTGGATGCACTGCATTTATAAATCCAGAAAGGAGCTTTTATGAAAAAGAAGTATTCTGCTCTCCCAGAACTTCTTTTGCGAAGTATTTTTTACACGCTTATCAATTATGTGCTTCTCAGCATGGTGCTGTCTTTTCGGCTTCATTGGAGTTCCATTCTGTTTTCTGCTGCCATGCTGTGGTTTGCTTTGGATTATTCAAAGACCATCCAGCAGTTGACCGGCAAACGGCTTCTCGCAGACCTTTTGTGGCTTGGCTGCATTCTCATCAGCACATTTATTGCATTCTTTGTCGGGTACATTCAAGGCTCGTTCGCATCATTTTAACGAAAAAGACCGGAGCTGTAGGTCGCACTTACAGTTCCGGTCTTTCTTTTATGTCACAAAGAGATGATTATGCCAGCTTGGCTTCCAGACGGGTGCGGATGGCCTTGATAAAGCCCTCGCTGTCCACAGCGGTGGGAGTGATGCCCTCAGCCAGACCGCACAGGTCTTTCGTCATGATGCCGTCGTTCAGGGTCTGCAGGCTGGCGGCTTCCAGTGCCTCGCCAAACTTCACCAGCTCCGGCAGGCCGTCCAGTTCACCGCGCTTCTTAAACGCGCCAGACCACGCAAAGATGGTAGCCATGGGGTTAGTGGAGGTCTTTTCGCCCTTCAGGTACTTATAGTAATGGCGGGTGACGGTGCCGTGGGCGGCCTCGAACTCGTATTTGCCGTCCGGGCTGACCAGCACGCTGGTCATCATAGCCAGAGAGCCAAAGGCAGTGGACACCATATCGCTCATCACATCACCGTCGTAGTTCTTGCAGGCCCAGACAAAGCCGCCCTCGCTGCGAATGACGCGGGCAACGATATCGTCAATGAGGCTGTAGAAGTAGGTGATGCCTGCGGCCTCGAACTTTGCCTTATACTCGGTGTCATACACCTCCTGGAAGATATCCTTGAAGGTGTGGTCATACTTCTTGGAGATGGTATCCTTTGCGCCGAACCACAGATCCTGCTTCACATCCAGTGCGTAGTTGAAGCAGCTGCGGGCAAAGCTGCGGATGGAATCGTCCTTGTTGTACTGGCCCTGCAGCACACCGGGACCCTCAAAATTGAACACAGTGGCACGCTGCTCGGTGCCGTCGGCACCGGTGAACAGCAGCTCTGCCTTGCCTGCACCCGGGATGCGGAACTCAGTGCACTTGTACACATCGCCGTAGGCGTGGCGGGCAATGGTGATGGGCTTTTTCCAGTTTTTGACCACCGGCTTGATGCTGTCGATGAGGATGGGGGCGCGGAACACGGTGCCGTCCAGCACGGCGCGGATGGTGCCGTTGGGGCTCTTCCACATCTCGTGCAGGTTATACTCGTCCATGCGCTGGGCATTGGGAGTGATGGTGGCGCACTTGACCGAAACGCCGTACTTCTTGTTGGCAAGAGCAGCGTCCATGGTCACCTGGTCGCCGGTGGCATCGCGGTTGGGCAGGCCCAGGTCGTAATATTCGGTCTTGAGGTCCACAAACGGAAGGATCAGTTCGTCCTTGATCATCTTCCACAGAATGCGGGTCATTTCGTCGCCGTCCATCTCGACGAGGGGCGTGGTCATTTTGATCTTTTCCATAGCAGGGTTCCCTTTCCTCTCTTTGGATCGTTTCTCCAGCCGCGCTGCACTGCCAGATGCCGCGCGGGCAGTTCGGCAGAATGTTTATTTGCGGTAAGCGGCTGCCAGCTTTTCAAGGGCCGGCAGGCTGCGCTTGACCTTTTCGGTATCGATGCAGTAGGCAAGGCGCACATAGCCCTTGACACCGAAGCTGTCGCTGGGCACCAGCAGCAGGTCAAACTCCCGGGCCTTCATGCAGAAAGCGTTGGCGTCCTCTTCCAGTGCCTTGGGGAAGATGTAGAAGGTGCCGCCGGGGCGCTCCACCTCAAAACCCAGCGCGGTGAGCTTATCGTACAGCAGGTTCATGTTGGTCTCATACACACTCAGATCACTGGTCACATCCTGACAGCGGCTTACGGCCCGCTGGATGATGCTGGGCGGGCAGTTGTGGCCGGTGAAGCGGGAGATCTGGGCCATCATGTCCACCAGCATGTCCTCGCCCTCACAGCCCGGGCGCACGGCCACATAGCCAAGGCGCTCGCCGGGGAGGCTCAGGCTCTTGGAGAAGGAGAAGCAGGTCAGGGTGTGGGGATAGAATGCCGCCGGGTAAGGCACCTTTTTTCTGCCATCAAACGCGATGTCGCGGTAAGGCTCATCGCTGACGAGGAAGATCGTGTGGCCGAAGGCCCTGCTTTTCTCGGTCAGGATGTCAGCCAGCCGGGTCAGCGTCCCGGCAGAGTAGACCACGCCGGTGGGGTTGTTGGGGGTGTTGATGAGCACACAGGTGGTCTTTTCGCCGATCATCTGCTCGAATGCGTCCAGATTGGGCTGGAAGGTCGGTGCCTGCGGCGGCACGACCTTGAGGACAGCGCCGGTGCCCGCCACATAGGGGCCGTACTCCGGGAAGTAGGGCGCAAAAGTCAGCACCTCATCACCGGGCTGGGTGACGGCACGGATGGCATGGGCAATAGCACCGGCAGCACCGGTGGTGGGGAAGATGTGCTTCTGCTCATAGGGCAGGCCAAAAGTCTTTGTCAGATGGGCCGCCACGTCGGCGCGGAAGCCGGGGTCGCCCTGGCTGGGGCAGTAGCCGTGCAGGTTCACCGGTTCCTCGTTGGCCAGCAGGTCCTGCATAGCGGCGGTAAATTCCGGCGGGCAGGGCACGCTGGGGTTGCCCAGCGAGTAATCGAACACGTTCTCATATCCGATCTCGGCAGCGCGCTGTTTGCCGTACATGAAAGTCTCGCGGATGACGCTCTTGTTGCCCAGCATGGCGCGGTAAGTCTCGTTCAGCATAATACTTTCCCCCGAGAGTTTATTTGTGGGCAGCCGTATAGCTCTGCTCCACCTTGATGATGCAGTTATAGGTAGGGTCCTGTTCCTTGATGAACTGCTCCATCTGGGTCAGCAACTCCACCTTGTCCCCGGCATAGCCCGCCGGGAGCACCAGATCAAAAAGCACATTCGTATGGGTCTTGCCCGGCACGATGCGCAGATCGTGCAGTGACAGGGCCGGGTTCAGCTGGCGGAGTTTTTCGGTCAGACGGGTGCGCAACACCCCCACCGCAGCATCCGAGGTAACGATTGGATCGTAGTGGATGGTAACCAAAAGCCGGTCATTCTTTAGAAAATCCCGTTCAATGTTGTCGATCAGGTCGTGTGCCTCCAACGGGTCCTGCTCGGCAGGCAGTTCCACATGCAGCGAGGCGAACTGGTGCCCCGGGCCGTAGTCGTGCACCATCAAATCGTGCATTCCCAGCACGCCGGGATAAGAGAGCACCTTCTGCTCGATGTGGTCCACCAGATCCTCGCTGGGGCTTTCGCCCAGCAGCGGGCTGAGGGTGTCCATCACCAGACCCCAGCCGGAGATCAGAATGAACACGGCCACGCCCACACCCATCAGACCATCCAGAATGTTCCAGCCGGTCACGCGGCACAGCACCGCTGCAATGAGCACCGCGCTGGTGCTCAGCACATCGTTGCGGCTGTCCGCAGCAGTGGCAATGAGGGTCTCGGAGCCGATGATACGCCCGATGGTGCGGTTGAAGCCGCTCATCCACAGCTTGACGAGGATGGATGCGATCAGCACGGCCACCGTCAGCCAGCTGAACATCACCGGGGTGGGGTGCAGCACCTTGACCACAGATTCCTTCAGCAGCGAAAAGCCGATGCCGAGAATGGTCACGCTGACTACCAGCCCCGCCAGATATTCATACCGGGCATGGCCGAAGGGATGCTCTGCGTCCGGGGCCTTGCCGGCCAGCTTGAAGCCCACCAGACTGACCACGTTGGACGAGGCATCCGACAGGTTGTTCAGGGCATCTGCCATGATGGCAATAGAGCCGAACAGAGTGCCTACGGTCAGCTTGCCCAGACACAGCAGCAGGTTGCATGCCACGCCCACCCAGCAGGCAAGGTTGCCGTAGGCGGCGCGCACCTTAGGGTCCTGCGCATGGTCGGGCTGGCGGATGAAAAGACGTATCAAAAACTGAGTCATAACGGTCCTCCATGGGCAGCGCTGGACACCTGCATACCCTGTCATCGCTTATAGTATAGCATTTCGCTTTATCGTTTTAAAGTATTTTCCGAAAACTTTTGCCCGGTATAGAAAGACCCCGGCAGAGCGGGATGCCCTGCCGGGGAGCTTTATGGGAACGGTAAACCGGGATTCTCGGATGAATTACTTCTCAGAAGGCTTGCTCAGGTCCACGCTGCGGATGATCTTGCGCACCGGCAGGATGCTCTTGGCATTCATGGACAGCTCGTCCACGCCCATGCGCAGGAAGGTCTCGGTGAGGGCGGTGTCGGCACCCAGCTCACCGCAGATGCCCACCCAGATGCCGTGGCGGTGGCCCGCGTCGATGGTCATCTTGATGGCCCGGAGGACAGCGGGGTGGTGGGGGTTGAAGAACGGCTCCAGCTTTGCGTTCTGGCGGTCCAGCGCACAGGTGTACTGGGTCAGATCGTTGGTGCCGATGGAGAAGAAGTCGCACTCGGCAGCCAGCTCGTCCGCAATCAGCACAGCGGCGGGGGTCTCGATCATGGTGCCCACCTCGATGTTCTGGCCCATCTTCACGCCCTCGGCGGTCAGTTCTGCACGGCACTCTTCCAGAACAGCCTTGGCATCCTGCAGCTCCCGCAGGCTGGTGATCATGGGGAACATGATGCTCATGTTGCCGTAGGCAGAAGCACGCAGCAGAGCGCGCAGCTGGGTCTTGAAGAAGTCCCTGCGGGTCAGGCAGATGCGGATGGCGCGGTAGCCCAGAGCGGGGTTATCCTCGTGGTCCAGCTTCATGTAATCCACGGTCTTGTCCGCGCCGATGTCGCAGGTGCGGACGACCACCTTGCGGGGTGCAAGGCTCTCGAGCACCTGCTTATATGCCTCGAACTGGTAGTCCTCCGTCGGGAAGTCCTTGCAGTTGAGGTAGACGAACTCGGTGCGGAAGAGGCCGACGCCGCCGGCGTCGTTCTGCTGCACCGCCCCAACGTCGCCCATGCCGCCGATGTTGGCAAAGACGTTGATGGTCTTGCCGTCGAGGGTGGTGTTGGGCTTGCCCTTCAGCTCCTGTAAGAGGGCCTGCTTTTTCTGGTCCTCCTGCTGGCGCTTTTTCAGGCTCTTGAGCAGGTCAGGGGTGGGGTCAACGTAGACGCAGGCATTGTAGCCGTCCACGACCGCCATCTTGCCGTCCCAGTCGTCCTGAATGTCCTTGCACTGGATCAGGGCAGGGATGTTCATGCTGCGGGCCAGAATGGCGGTGTGGCTGTTGGAGCTGCCCTCCCGGGTGATGAAGCCCAGCAGCAGGCTCTTGTCCATGCGGACGGTCTCAGACGGGGCCAGATCCTCCGCGACCAGAATGCTGGGCTCGGTGCCCTGCAGGCTGGCGTTGTCCACCCCCTGCAGGATGTCCAGGATGGCCTGCGCAATGTCCATCACGTCCGCACTGCGGGCCTGCAGATACGGGTCATCCATGGCGGCGAACACCGCAGCCTGATTGTTGCCTGCCGTCTTGACGGCGTACTCGGCACACTTTTTCTGGCTGTTGATGATCTCCTTGATGGCGTCCACAAAGTCGTCGTCATCCAGCATCATGGCGTGGATGTTGAACACCTCGGCGATGTCCTCGCCGGCTTCGGCCAGTGCCTTTTCGTACAGGGCGGTCTGCTGCTCAATGGCCTTCTGGCGGGCAGCTTCAAAACGCTCCAGTTCTGCGGCAGTATCTGCCACAGGGGCGGTGGAAATAGCAGTATCCTTTTTCTTGTAGATCTTGAGCTTGCCGATGGCGATGCCATTCAGGACGCTCTTACCGGTGCCTACCTGCATTGCACACTACTCCTTCTTCATCTGTGCCGGGGCCGCACTGCTCCGACAGTCCAAAAAAAGCCCCCGCAGCTCACCCGCGAGGGCCTTCCTCATCTTAACTGCGGAATCAGACGTTCTCGGTCAGGAACTTCTGGATGGCTGCTGCTGCAGCTTCCTCGTCGTCGCCCTCGACCTTGACGGTAACGGTCTCACCCTGCTTGACGCCCATGCCCATCAGAGCCATCAGCTTGCGCATGTCGCAGCTCTTGCCGTCCTTCTCGAGGGTGGCGGTGCTGGCAAAGCCCTTGACGGTCTTGACGAGCAGGCCGGCGGGACGAGCGTGGATGCCGCATGCATCCTTAACGGTATACTGGAATTCCTTCATAATCATTTTCTCCTTACTTGATCCCGTGCGGCGCTTCTGCACTTGCACCAGACGCGGCCGAGCCGCGGCACGGTTGATACATCTATTATAAACCCTTGCCGGGAATTTTTCACCATTTCATATTGCTAATTTTTTATGCAAAATTTTGGTACAATTGAACATACAAATGTGACAAAAATGCACGTATTTCACTTTTTCTTCTGCTTGTGCGCAAATTTTAGGCAAATTGCGGCCTGATTTTGCATCAAAACCCGAAGCTGTTCCCGGTCGTTTCCGGCTTTGGCAGGTCGTTCCGGTGCTTATTCCACCGGATATCCCTCGGCATCCAGCGGCAGTTCCGTATAAGGCACAGCCTGCGGCACGGCATCCGGCTCACCGGAGGTCTGCTGGGCGGTCAATTCCTCGTCATGGCGTTCGCCCCAATCGCCGCTGTAGTCCTCGCCGGAGGTCTGCTGGGCCGGTTCGCTGCCGGTCAGCTCTTCGTCGTGGCGCTCACCCCAGTCGCCCTCGTAGTCCTCGCCGGAAGTCTGCTTTGCCTCAGCTTCCGCCATGGCGACCTGCATGTCTTTCAGGCCCACCACAACGCCGGAGGGCCGTTCCAGCAGGTAAGCTCCCACGGCCTTTTTGCGGTACACCAACAGCACGCCGTAGCGGCTGGTCTCGCCGCTGCTTGCCGCCGGGATCAGCGCCGTCCATTTTTCCACGGTCTTGCCCTTGTAGCGTGCAAGGTCCATGCCGCTCTGCTGCACCACCCCGTTGAAGGCCGAAAAGCTGTCATCCCACTTGCGGGGGATCTTGACCTTGTCTGCCGTGATGGATGCGCCGTCCACATCCAGCCCGTAGCCGGTGAACCACGTCTGGATGTCCTGTGCACTCTCAATTTTGTTCACCGCCGCCGAGACCGCAACGGTGCGGTTGCTGATGAACCGGCCCAGCAGAGCACTGCACACCACCAGTGCGCAGCACATGGCACCCAGACCCAGTTTTTTCAGGCTCGTTTTGCTTAACGTGATCACAAACATATCCCCATGCCTCCCCAGCCTGTTTATTGCTCTGAGAACAATTTATTCAGAGTTCGGGCAGGTTATGACGATTTAAAATGCCCGCCGTTTCACTCTGGGCATATTCAGCGGAAATATTATTTTGTTTTCGCGTTTGGGTGGCCTGCGGGCCGCTCCAAACGCATTTTTACAAAAAGAGTCGCTGCCGGAAAATGCATTTTTTCTGCCACACGACGGCTGCAAACCGACAGCAGCAAAATACCGCTACCCGTTACGTCCCCTTCCCGTGAAAAAGCAAATCAGCCAGACCCGCAGGTCTGGCTGATTTGCAATACTAAAAATAATTATTTCCTCTATTATTGTCAGAGTGAAGCGGAGACAATTCTAAATCGTCACGTCTCCGTGCGCTTTTACAAAATCCTCCGGCGAGACTTCGCCGTTCTGGCGGAGCACCTGTTTCAGCACCTGCATCACGCCGTATTCCCGGTGGGACGGTGCCAGAAACGGCACCTGCGCCCGCAGCGGTCCGCTGCCGTTCTCCATCAAAAAGCCGTACTTCGCGGTGGTGAGCATCTCGGCATCGTTGTAGGTGTCGCCAAAGGCCATCATGCTGTCGGCCGGAATGCCCAGCAGTGCACCCACCTTTGCCAGTGCTGCACCCTTGTGCACACCTGGGTTCATCACGTCCACCCAGTTTCTGCCTGCCACTGCCACCGAGAATGCACCGCCATTTCCGGTGTGGAATGCGCCGTAGACCCGGTCGAAGGCTTTCTGCGAGTCGTCGTTGGGCAGATAGACGGTAAACTTATCCGCCGCCGCTTCCACCGCAGTCAGGTCATCCACGTATTCCACCCGGGTATAAAAATTCTTGAAAACGGCATCGTATTTCTCGTCCTGCTTTTCCGCGTAGGCCGCCTGCAGTCCGCACAAAAGGCCCACGTCTCCGGCCTGCTTTGTGCTGCGGGCCAGCTGCCGCCAGCCCTCGGCAGGCATTTCGGACACAAACAGGTCTTTCCCCTTCCAGCGGGCAGCGCCGCCGTTGTCGCCAATGAGAATGATCTCCTCCAGCAGATCCGGGAACATCGTTTCCAGGGTGTACAGAGGCCGCCCGCTGGCGGCGGCAAACAAGATGCCCTGCCCGGCCAGTGCACGGATGGTCTCGGTAAACTTTGGCGGCAGCTGGCTGTACTCGTCCAGAAGGGTCGCGTCCATGTCCGATGCGATCAGGCGAATGCGGTCCATTGCAGTTTCCTCACTTATCCGATGTAGCTGATGTTCACATCGATCTGGCCGTTATAGCCGGGGATGCGTGCCGTGCAGGTGCCCTGCCACAGGGCGCAGTCGATGGGGCTGCTGGCAACACCATAATGCGCGTTCCAGATGGTATATTTTTTCAGGCTGTTCAGATTGACACGCTTGCGGTACCACAGGGTAGAGGCATACACACCGGGCTTATAGCCCTGCGCCTTGACCTCCTCGCAGAAGGCGATGGCGCACTTGGTGCGGTCCTCGACGCCCAGACCGTCGGCGCGGCCGGAACCATTGGAAGCGCCGGATGCTTCGGTGTCAAAGAAGATGGGGTAATCCAGCTTGCGTCCGTTCAGCACGTAGGCGCAGGCAATGGCTTCCTCCCGGGCTTCCTCCTCGTTGGCAGCCTGACTGAAGAAGTAGACGCCCACCTTCAGGCCCGCATTCTTCACATTGGTGAAATGCTCCTCGAACATGGGGTCCAGCACCAGCGTGCCGGAAGCACCATAGCCGCGGTAGCCGATGCGGACGATCACAAAGCTCACGCCTGCCTTTTTGATCTGGTTCCAGTCGATGTTCTTCTGATACTTGGAAACATCCACACCGAAGGTCTTGCCATTTTCCAGCACACCGTCCGCATTGAAGTAATAGAGTTTATTGTCGATGCACTGGATGCCGGTCACCGGCTTGTTGGTGGTCTGGCTGTAGTAGTAGGTCTTGCCGCCGGAGGTGCGCCAGCCGGAGTAGACCGGCTCCGGCTGGGACTCGTCTTTGCCCAGCCAGCCGAACAGGAAATTGAGCAGCCAGCTGAAAAATCCGTTCTCATCGCTCAGGTCGATGCACTGGGCCTCGGCGGCATCCATGGCACCGGCATCCAGCGCGGCACGGATCTCTTCCGGTGTCAGCACCACGCTGTTTTCCGGCGTGTGCTGGTTCGTGCTGTTCTCCTCCGCTTCAGTGGCCTGTACAGGCGGCGCTTCCGGGTCCTGTGCAGCAAGCTCCGGGGTCTCCGTCTGCAGGGTGGGCATTGCCGTTTCCTGCTGTGCAGAAACAGTCTCGGTCACTGCCGCGGTACTTTCTTCCGGCTGTGCAGCCAGTGCCAGCGGTGCGCCCATTGAAAAGGTCATTGCCAATGCCAGAACTGCCGCTGCGCACCGCGTTTTGCCGCGGGTGCCGCGGGCAGTCAGTTTATTCCAGAACGTTTTTTTCATGCTGTGCTCCAAACCTCATGCATTTTTATCGGGATGCCGCCCTTCACAAAAAGGGCAGCGTTTCATCTTCTCAATACTCTTTCAGTATACACCCGCGGGCAAGCCCCCGTCAATTGCCGCACACTGCAAAGCGCAGCTCCGAAAAGCTGCCGCCCCGGTATCAGAAAATGCTCCAAAATAGATACGTCTCAGCCCGCAAAAACATTGCACAAAGCCAAAAATTGCAGATATTTCCAGCAAAATCAGCATTTTGTCTTGTTGTCTTGACATGTGTATGGTATTATACTTGACATGCAGTTTTTGCATTGAATCCACCATCTTGAAACAGAAAGGCAGTTTCTCATGTCAAATGTGAAAGATTTCTTAAAACGCAAGGATATCGTCATCACCCCGCAGCGCTATCTCATTGAAGCGCTGGGTGCCATGGCACAGGGCCTGTTTGCCAGCCTGCTGATCGGCACCATCATCAAGACGCTGGGCCAGCAGACCGGCCTTGACGTGCTGGTAGACCTTGGCGGTTACGCCACGGCCATGAGCGGCCCGGCCATGGCTGGCGCCATTGGCTGGGCGCTCCACTGCCCGCCGCTGGTGCTGTTCAGTCTGGTGACGGTGGGCTACTCCTCCAACGCTCTGGGCGGCGCAGGCGGTCCTCTGGCCGTCCTCATCATCGCCATCGTGGCCGCTGAGCTGGGCAAAGCCGTCAGCAAGGAGACCCGCATCGACATCCTCGTGACCCCGCTGGTGACCATCTTCTCCGGCGTCGGCCTCTCGATGCTCATCGCCGCACCCATTGGCGCTGCCGCAAGTCAGGTGGGCACCCTGATCATGTGGGCCACCGAACAGGCTCCGCTGGTCATGGGCATTCTGGTATCCGTCATCGTGGGCGTCGCCCTGACCCTGCCCATTTCCTCTGCCGCCATCTGCGCAGCGCTGGGCCTGACGGGCCTCGCCGGCGGCGCTGCTGTGGCGGGCTGCTGCGCCCAGATGATCGGCTTCGCCGTCATGAGCTATAAAGAAAACGGTGTCGGCGGCCTCATCAGCCAGGGCCTGGGCACCAGTATGCTCCAGATGGGCAACATCGTAAAGAACCCCCGCATCTGGATCGCCCCCACGCTGGCCAGCGCCATCACCGGCCCTCTGGCTACCTGCGTCTTCCACATGGAGATGAACGGTGCCGCCGTCTCCTCCGGCATGGGCACCTGCGGCCTCGTGGGCCAGATCGGCGTCTACACCGGCTGGGTCAACGACATTGCCGCCGGCACCAAGGCCGCCATCACCCCGATGGACTGGGCCGCCCTGGTCCTCGTCTGCTTCGTTCTCCCCGCTGTCCTCAGCGTCCTCTTCTGTGAGATCGAGCGCAAGCTTGGCTGGATCAAGGACGGCGATCTGAAGCTGAACTGATTTTTAAGCGGAAAATTCTTTTTGCTTTTTGATAGAGCAAATCCCGGCAGACTGCGGTCTGCCGGGATTTGTCTTTTCACGGTTAAACACGTGACTACGCTCTGCACAGGAAGCACTCAACGATTCGTTTCCCGTCCAGCACTGCCTGCGTGAGGGTGTCGCCTTCATACACCAGCTTGAGGGAGAACCACGGGCGTTCCTCGTTCAGCAGCCGGAAGAAAATCTTGTCGCCCTCCCAGATGGGCAGCTGCGTCACCTTCTCCTTCGGCACCCATTCCAGCACTCCCTCACGGCAGGCATCGCCCTGCATCATCTCGCCCGTCCACTCGTCGGCGGTGTAGAGGTGGATGAACTCGGTCATATTGCCCCAGATGAAGGTCAGCAGGCCCCGGGCGCGCCAGCGCTTCAGCGTCAGGCCTGTCTCCTCCTTCACCTCGCGGAGAAGACAGTCCTCCGGGCTTTCGAACCGCTCGAATTTGCCGCCCACGCCGATCCACTTGTCGTGGTTGTAGTCGTCCTCCTTCTTCACCCGGTGGAGCATCAGGTAGGCGTCATCCCGCTCCAGATAGCACAGCGTCGTGCTGAAAATGGGAAATTCGGGGTTCATGAAGGCTCCTATTCATTGCGTTCTCCTTCTGATTTTGTTTTTGTGGAAAATGCCGTTTTTCGCTGCGGCCCCTCCCGTGAAAAAACACCCCCGGCAAAGCCCGCAGGCTTTGCCGGGGTGCAAACCAAAAATAACTTTTTCCTCTGAATATGCCAGAGCAACGCGGCGGCAATTTAAAATCATTGTCCCTTCCGGCTTGCTCTTCCCTTGCCCGCATTGTTCAGCTTGCGCACAAGGTCGTTCTGATGCTTGCGCTGGCTGGGCGTGGGCTGCGGGTCTTTGGCCTCCTCAGCGCGGCGGCCGCTCTGGGCGGTGTCCGGATCGATGCGTTCCAGCGTCCACTCCTGATTGCCGCCGGCCACAAAGTTCCAGATCTGGGCCTGTGCGCCGTTGGAGGTGTTCATACCCACAAGGTCGATGTATTTATCCGCCAGCACATTGCGGATGCGGGTGCGCCCGCTGCGGGTGGGCTCCAGCGCCCAGCACTGACTCAGCCCGCTGGTGCGGCCCCACTGGTGCAGCCATGTGCCCTCCACCACGCCGCCCAGGGCCAGGTCGATCATCTTGCCGGTAAAGCGGTTCTGGATGCGCCAGCGCCCGCCGCCTGCGTCCACGAACTGCCACTGCTGCCACGGATGGCCCGCGTAGCTCCACAGCTGGATGGCGGCGCCGTTCTCCGTATTGAAGTCCTTTACTTCCAGCACCTTCCCGTTCGGGGCTTTGATGATGTAAAATTCATTTTCCAGAATGACTGCCTGCGATGCCTTCGCCATAGAGCACGACTCCTTTCCTTCCTGGTAGCCCTATTATAACGTATTTACCCTTTGGCAGCAAGAATGCTTTTCCATAATCTTTTTACGTTTTATTGTGCATTTTGACATGATTCCCGCAACGATAACGTTTACGTGCAACAAAAGCGTTTCCTGCTGGTTTCTCTTTGCACTCCGGCCTTTGTTGTGATACAATAAAGGCACATGTTTTAAGGGAGGGAATTGCTATGACCAACGAAACCTTGGAAACCATCAAAAACCGCCGCAGCTGCCGTGCCTATAAGCCGGAGCAGATCACAAACGAAGAACTGGATGCCGTGCTGGAAGCCGGCACCTACGCCGCCAGCGCCATGGGCCGCCAGAGCGCAAAGATCGTGGTCGTGCAGGACGCTGCCGCTCGCGCCCAGCTCACCCGCATGAACGCCGCTGTCATGGGCAAGGACACCGACCCCATGTACGGCGCTCCCACCATTCTGGTGGTGCTGGCCGATGCTCACGCCGCAAATGCCGTACCCGACGGCAGCCTTGTCATGGGCAACCTGATGCTGGCTGCAGCTTCGCTGGGGCTGGGCAGCTGCTGGATCAACCGCGCAAAGGAAGAGTTTGAAACAGAAGAGGGCAAGGCCCTGCTCCGGCAGTGGGGCATCGAGGGCGATTGGGTCGGCATCGGCCACTGCATTCTGGGCTACCCTGCTGCAGACCCCAAGCCCGCAGCACCCCGCAAGCCGGATTATATTGTAAAAGTGTAAGGAGAACTATGAAGCCTGATTACAAGCTGGTCGCCAAGGCCAAATACATCCACGCCACCGCCGACCTTGCCAGTGAACTCTGGCACGAGGTGTACAAGCGCTATTACCCCGCAAAGCAGCTGGACACCCTTGTGGAAGAGCTGCAGAGCGCAGATGCCATTGAGCAGACATCGACAACGATGTGAACTACTTCCTCGTGGTTCTGGGCGGCAAGACCATCGGCTACTTTGCGTGGAAGATGGAGAACACCGCCCTGCATCTGATGCACCTGTACCTCAGGCCCGAATACCGCGGCAAGGCACTGGGCCGGGACATCGTGCTCTCCTGCGAGCGGCTGGCCCGCGGCGAGGGCAAGGGCCGTGTGTGGTGTACCGTGCATGCCAAGGCCCTGCCGGTGCAGCAGTTCTTCAAGGCCCTGCGCTACCGCAATTTAAAGCCCGCCGAGCAGGAAAACGGCACCGTCCCCCGGGACGAAGTGGTATTTGAGCACACGCTGGGCTAAAAAGCCGCAAATGCTATTGAAATTTCTCCCCGTTTGTACTACACTGGTGTAGTGTAATAAAGTGTCTGCCTGTGGGCGGCATCTGCAAAAAAGGAGAACAACATGGCAAAAGATCATCCTACCGGCCAGTCCGGTCTGTATCAGGCATTTTTGCAGCTCAAGACCCCGGAACAGTGCTACCGTTTTTTACAGGATGTGTGCAGCTATTCCGAGCTGAGCGCAATGGAGCAGCGCTACAACATTGCCGAAATGCTGGTGGACAAGCGCATCTATACCGAGATCATGGATAAGACCGGTGCATCCAGCGCCATCATCAGCCGGGTAAGCCGGGTGCTGAGTGCCAACGACAGCGTGCTGCGCGCCTTGCTGGAAGCGGAAAAAGCTGCCGACGATCAAAACTGAACTTCCACACAAACCATGCCGCGTGCCGCCCGTGCGGTATGCGGCTTTTATCATTCAACTGGGAAGGCAGAAGTCCCCACGCCAGCGGGGTACTTCTATCGTTTTTCCTCATGCGGTGCAGATGCGCCGTCTTCATCAGAGATCAGGGAGGTTTGATTTTTATGAGCAAAGCTGTTGTGTTTTTTGCCGAGGGCACCGAAGAGTGCGAGGCCCTGCTGGTGGTGGACCTGCTCCGCCGCGCTAAAGTGGACGTGACCGTGGCCAGCGCATCCGGCAGCCGCGAGATCCTGAGCAGCCACAAGGTGCATATCACCGCCGACGCACTGGCCGAAGAGGTGGATTATTCGGATGTGGACATGGTGGTGCTGCCCGGCGGCATCCCCGGCACCCCGAACCTTGCCGCCAACAAGACCGTTACCGACACCTGCGTTTCCTTTGCAAAGAGCGGCAAAAAGGTGGCCGCCATCTGCGCCGCACCCAGCGTGCTGGCCTCTCTGGGCCTGCTGGAAGGCAAAAATGCCACGGCCCACGCCGGATTCCAGGACAAGCTGGCCGGTGCCCATGTGCTGGACGCCGAAGTGGTCGTGGACGGCAACATCACCACCAGCTACGGTCTGGGTGGTGCCATCCCGTTTGCACTGGAGCTGGTGCGCCAGCTGGCCGGGCAGGCCGAGGCTGACCGCATCCGGAACGCCATCGCCTACCGGCACTGAGGGAGGAGTCAGTATGCGTTTTGTTACCTGCCGCCTGCCGGACGGCGTGGAAGATCCGGCCATTCTTTCGCCGGACGGCACACAGATCTGGCCGCTGAGCTGGCTGGGCCTTTCCTATGAAACCTTGTCCGATGCCATCCCCTTTCTGACCCCGCAGGTGCGGGCAGGCCTGCAGCTTGCCATTGCGGGCATCCCGGCCCTGCCCGTGGATGCCGTGCAGCTGCAAAGCCCTATTCCCTGCCCGGCGCAGGATGTGGTGTGCCTTGGCATCAACTACATGGCCCACTCGGACGAAGCGGAGAAATACTCTGCCGATGCCTTTGCAACCAAACATCAGGATGCCATTTATTTTTCCAAGCGCGTTTCCCGCGCTGTGCCGGACGGCGGCTTTATTGAAGCTCACACTGACCTTGTGCAGAAGCTGGACTACGAATGCGAACTGGCTGTGGTTCTGGGCAAAGATGCCAGGGATGTGCCCGCCGGGCAGACAAAAGACTATGTGTTCGGCTACACCATCCTGAACGACGTTTCCGCCCGCGATGTGCAGACCGCCCACAAGCAGTGGTATTTCGGCAAAAGTCTGGACGGCTTCACTCCCATCGGCCCCTGCATCGTCACGGCAGACGAATTCGACACCTACCCGCCCAAGCTTGGCATCCGCAGCTTTGTCAACGGCGAAAAGCGGCAGGACTCCAACACCCGTCTGCAGATCTTTGACATCGACCATGTGATTCACGAGCTTTCGCAGGGCATGACCCTGAAGGCCGGTACCATCATCGCCACCGGCACCCCGGCGGGCGTCGGCATGGGCATGGAGCCGCCGCAGTTCCTGCAGCCGGGCGACACGGTGCGCTGTGAGATCGACGGCATTGGCAGCCTGACCAACACCGTGCGGTGAGCACTGGCATTTGTGCCAAATATCCACTGCGTTTTCCGTCTGTTTGCATGAAAATCCGCAGCGGCACTGCTCTTTTGCGGGTAGGTGTGGTATACTGGAACACGCGAAATACTGCGGCCGCTGGCCGTCAAAAAGAGGTAAATGAAACATGAAAGAATACGCATTCGGCATCGATCTGGGCGGCACCACCGCCAAGGTCGGCCTGTTCAAGACCACCGGCGCGCTGCTGGAAAAGTGGGAAGTTCCCACCGACACCTCCAACGCCGGTGAGCACATTCTGAAAAATCTGGCCGCTGCCGTGCAGGGCAAGATGCAGGAAAAAGGCCTTGCCGCTGAGCAGGTAGAAGGCGTGGGCGTGGGCGTGCCCGGCCCTGTGCTGGACAGCCGCATCGTGCCCATCATCTGTGCAAACCTCGGCGGCTGGGGCAAGCATAATGTGGCCGAAGAGCTTGGCGGTATGCTGGGCGGCATCAAGGTTCTGGTGGGCAACGATGCCAACGTGGCCGCTCTGGGCGAGATCTGGATGGGTGCCGCCAAGGGCTGCCGCAGCGCTGTCATGGTCACCCTGGGCACCGGCGTAGGCGGCGGCGTCATCGTGAACGGCAAGGTCATCGACGGCTCCCACGGGGCCGGCGGCGAGATCGGCCACATCACAGTGAACCGCCACGAGACCGCCACCTGCGGCTGCGGCAAGCACGGATGTCTGGAGCAGTATTCCAGCGCCACCGGCGTCGTCCGCTGCATGAAGAAGCTGCTGGACGAGAACCCGGACACCCCCTGCACCCTGCGCGGCATCGACTTTGCCGCCAAGGACGTATTCGACGCTGCCCGCAGCGGCGACGCCCTTGCCGCCCGCGAGGTGGACGAGATGACCGATACCCTTGGCATGGCGCTGGCGACCATTGCCGCCACCGTGGACCCGGAGATGTTCATGGTGGGCGGCGGCGTGTCCCGCGCCGGTGATGTGCTGTTTGCCCCGCTGCGGGAGCATTTCAAGGTCTATGCCTTCAAGTCCTGCCGTGAGACCCCTATCGTGCCCGCCATCCTTGGCAACGATGCCGGTATCTATGGTTCTGTGCGCCTGATCGTGGGTGAATAATTCAGCGGTATTTTTTCAGAAACTTAAAAACCCGGAAACGACGGTCGTTTCCGGGTTTTTCTTTGTACGTTCAATAAAATTTACAGCGTATCTTCCCCCGGCAGCTGGTTCCACAGGCGGTAGTAGACGCCCTTTTTGGCCAGCAGCTCGTCGTGGGTGCCGGACTCTTCGATGCCCTCCGCGCCCAGCACGAGGATGCGGTCGTAGTCCTTGATGGTGGTCAGGCGGTGGGCGATGGTCAGGGTGGTGCGGCCATGGGCCAGCTTTTCAAGGCTCTGGCCCACCAGGATCTCGCTTTCGTTGTCCAGTGCGCTGGTGGCCTCGTCCAGAATCAGGATGGGCGGGTTCTTCAGGAACACCCGCGCGATGGCGATGCGCTGCTTCTGTCCGCCGGAGAGCTTGACGCCGCGCTCACCCACATAGGTATCAAAGCCATCCTTCAGGGCCAGAATGAACTTTTCGGCCCCGGCCAGACGCGCCGCTTCCATGATCTCTTCGCGGGTGGCGCCGGGCTTGCCGTAGGCGATGTTCTGGGCCACCGTGCCGCTGAACAGGTACACGTCCTGCTGCACGATGCCGATGTCCTGCCGCAGGCTCTTCAGGGTGACATGGCGGATATCCTGCCCGTCGATGAGGATGCGGCCGTCCGTCACCTCGTAAAAGCGGGGGATGAGGTTGCACAGGGTGGTCTTGCCGCCGCCCGAAGGGCCGACCAGCGCCAGCCGTTCGCCCGGCCGAATATCCAGGCTGACATTGTGCAGCACCTTGTTGTGGTCATCCGGGTACTCAAAGCTGACGTTCTCGAACCGGATCGCGCCGGGGCCGGGCTGCAGGGGCACGGCGTCCGGGGCGTCGCCGATGGTCACAGGGGTGTCCATGATCTCGGCAAAGCGCTCGATGCCGGTCATACCGCGCTGGAACTGCTCGGCAAATTCCACGATGCGCCGGATGGTGGCAATGAGGGTGGTGACGTACAGCATGTAGGCCACCAGATCACCGGCGGTGATCCTGCCGTACACCAGCGACAGGCCGCCTGCCAGAATGACCACCAGATACATCAGGCCGTCGAACAGGCGGGTGGAGGTGTTGAAGGCCGCCATCGCGTAGTAGCCCAGCGTCTTGATGTGCTCAAAATCCTTGTTGCCCTTGGCGAACTTCTTCCGCTCCTCGTCCTCGGCGGCGAAGGCCTTCACCACACCCTGCCCCAGCAGGCTGTCCTCGATGGTGGCGTTCAGCTCACCGATCTGCACGCGCTGCTGGCGGAACCGCGCCCGCAGCCGTCCGTTCAGGTAAACGGACACTACGCCCATCAGCGGCACGCAGGCGAACACCGCCAGCGTCAGCGGCACACTGGCCCGGCACAGGATAATAAAGGACACCACGATCTTGATGCCCGCGATGAAAAATTCCTCCGGGCAGTGGTGGGCAAACTCGGTCACATCGAACAGGTCGTTGGTGATGCGGCCCATAATGGTGCCTACCTTGGTGTTGTTGTAGTAGGTGTGGTCCAGCTTGAGCAGGTGGTCAAAGGCGTCGCGGCGCATATCCGTCTCGATGTGCACGCCCATGATGTGGCCGATGCTGGACATATAGTAGCTGGCCGCGCCGTCGATGATGCGCAGCACAAAGTACAGCGCCGCCAGCCGCAGCACGATGCCCGCTGTCAGAGTGATGCCCACCCCCATGGCGGAGTTGGTGATGGTGCTCATGATCTTGGGCAGCACGATGTCGCACAGAGTAGTCAGTGCTGCACAGAACAGGTCCAGGAACAGGGTCTTTTTGTACTTGGCCAGATAGGGCAGGAAGCGCCGGATCAGCGCACCGCTGCCTGCGTGGTGCGCCCCGGGGTCGTTGATTTTGGTTTTTGACATGGTTCCTCCGTTTTTTGGTTTCTTTAGGCCTTTACGATTCAGGATGTTTCAGATACTTTTCAGTGGGCTCGCCCTCTCAGTCAAATCCTTCGGATTTGCCAGCTCTCCCAAAGGGAGAGCCCTTGGCAAAGAGATGAAGTTTGCGTGGACTGCCAAAGGCTCCCACTTTGAGGAAAGACTTCCCCCGGCCGGGGGAAGATGTCACCGCAGGTGACAAAAAGGGGAATCTGGCATCGCGCAGCGATGACTGAGAGGGCGAGGCCGTTTTTATTTTTACACTTTTTTACTGTAATCCCGCTCGCCGTAGATGGCGGTGCCGATGCGCACAAGGGTGGCACCCTCGCGGATGGCGTTTTCAAAGTCGCCGCTCATGCCCATGGAGAGGGTCTCCATGGACACGTTGGAATAGCCGCGCTCTCCGGCCTGCACGAACAGCTTGTACACCTCGGCCAGATACCGGCGGTTCTGGGCATCGTCGTCGTTCACGGGCGGGATGGCCATCAGGCCCTTCACCCGGATGTGTTCCTGTGCGGCAGCAGCATCCAGCAGGGGCCAGAAGGCTTCCGGTGCCACACCGGTCTTGCTCTCCTCGCCACCGATGTTCACCTCCAGCAGCACATTCTGCACGATGCCGGCCTTAGCGGCTTCCTTTTCGATGGCGTTCAGCAGATGCTCGCTGTCCACGCTTTGGATGAGGCTGGCACGGCCCAGCACTTTTTTAATTTTGTTCGTCTGCAGATGGCCGATAAAGTGGCTGGGCTTGCCGCAGTAAGCACCTGCGTCAAAGTTTGCGCACAGCTCCTGCACATGGTTCTCACCGAACACATCAATGGGCAGGGCTGCGCTTGCAGCCACGGTCTGCGCCGTGCGGGTCTTGCAGGCGGCGCACAGCTGCACCGCTGCCGGGTCGCGGCCTGCTTCCCGGGCCGCGGCGGCCATCTTTTCGCGGATCTCCTCCACGGCCTCCCGCATCTGTTCCAGATTCTTTTCTGCCATGATGCTCAGTCCTCCTCGGTATATTTTGCGCGCTCGCCGCCGATGAGCTTCGGGCGGGTGCGGGCGCAGAGGATATTTGCTTCGCCGATCTTCGAAAGGCTCAGCCGCACCGGCACGGCCACCCGCTTCAGGTGCATCCCGATGAGGGTGCCGCCGATATCAATGCCTGCATGGGCACGGATCTCTTCCACGGCCACCGGCTCCCGGAACTTCTTCCAGCAGGTAGTGGCCCAGCTGCCGCCGGCATGGGGCCGGGGCACCACGCACACTTCCTCCCAGCCGTATTTTTCCGCAGCTTCCCGCTCGATGATAATGGCGCGGTTCAGATGCTCACAGCACTGCGCGGCCAGCCAGATGCCGTTTTCGGCCAGCACTGGGGCAATGCCCGCGTACACGGCCTGCGCCGCCTCCAGGCTGGAATCCTTGCCGATGTGCCCGCCCACGATCTCGCTGGACGAGCAGCCCACCACGAACACATCGCCCTTTTTCAGCTTTGCTTCGGCCAGCAGTTCGGTCACTGCCTGCCGGGCCTGCATCTCGATCTGTTTTTTGAATTCTTCTGTCATAAAAAACACCTCGGTTTTTATCAAAAATCAAAGATTTGCACTGCGCACCTTTTCGCTGCCTGCAAGGCCGAGATACAGCCTGCTCTCCACCGGGCACAGAGCTGTCACACCGCCTGCACCCTTGCTGGAGACCGTCCGCTTCCAGCTGCCGTCTGCCGTATCTACAGCTTCCGCGCAGGGCGCATCGGCAGGCAGGCTGAATAGCTTTTCCTGCAGATTCCGGCCTGCACGCAGGGCAATGCCCCGCAGCAGAGTGCTGTCGGCGTTCTTTTCCAGCCAGCTGCTGCGCGCCCACCGGTAGCCGATGTACAGGGTGCCGTCTGCATCCATAGCAAGCGCACCGGGATACCCCGGCAGGCCGGAAACAAAGCTCTGGCAGTTTTTACCTCCCGCCGTCAGGTCGCGGGCATCGGCGGCAGCGCTCCACACACAGCGGTTCCCAAGGTCAGCCACGAACAGCGTGCTGCCGTCCCGGCTCAGGGCCAGCCCGGAAGCACCGGCCACACCGCCCAGCACCTTCTGCACCGTGCGTGCTGCCGGGTCGTAGACATAGACCCAGCCCGTGCCGGTGTGGGCCAGCAGCTCGGTGCGCAGAGTGCTCTCCAGCCCGTCCGCGGCACCGGCAGCGGCAGCAACCGCAAAGTAGATCCTGCCGTCCGGCGCGGCTTCCACCGCTGAGACAGCCCCCAGCGGTGCACCGTCGATCTGGGTCACCACCTGCTCCACCGCCGTGCCCCAGCTGTCGTGGGCGGCGCGGCACAGGCTGCCGCCGCCGGGCGTGAGGATGCTCAGCCACAGGTCCCCGCTGCCGTCAAAGGCAAAACCGGTCAGCTCACCGTCCACGGAAAGGATGGCCGCATCGTGTCCGCCGTCGGTGCGCACAAGGTCGCTCGTGCGCTTTTTTAAGGCTGCGCCGTCGTATGCTGCGGCATACACAAGGCCGTCCTGTGTGCGGATGCAGTCCACACCCTGATATTCGCCCAGATCCAGCGTTCCCTTATGATCGGCGGCAAGGGCCGTCTGTGCTGCACCGGTGTCCTGCCGGACATCCGGCGCGGTGTAGCCTTGTGGCGGCATATCGATGGGCCGGAACACCAGTGCATACACCAGCGCCAGCAGGATGCACACGCCAAACACCGTGCTGGCGGTGCGGAACCGCTTGAGCAGCGCGTCCCGCTCCACCGCCATCTGGGCCGCATACTCGGCACGGCGGCGGGCAGCGCGGGCATTGGCGCGGTTTGCCCGGCGCATCCAGCGATCCACGAACAATGCCACCTGCGGCCCGATGGTGAGCGACGCAATGGCAAGGATGAGCAGAAATTCAATAAGTCCGATCCTCATAGGGCTTTTTCCTTTATCTTCAGAGCTTTTTCAGGGGGGGATCCCCTTATCGTTTCAGTATAGCATCTGTGGCGCGGCAGTTCAAGCACCCAACTCTGTCTCCCGGCTTTTGCCGCCGCCTGCCGCCTTTTTCTCCATCTTTCCTGCCAAAGACTTTTTTGCCGTGCTGAAATATGCTATACTGATTATAAATATGGCATTCTGCACCGGAATGCCGCGTGTCAGTGTAAAAGAGGATAACATGGAAGCATTCAAATATCATGTGCAGCCGGGCCGCTACCGGCATTTCAAGGGCAACGAATACGAAGTGCTGGGCATGGCCCGCCACAGCGAGACCGAAGAGGAAATGGTGGTGTACCGCGCCCTGTACGGGGAACGTGGGCTTTGGGTGCGTCCTGCCGCCATGTGGTGCGAGACCGTGGAGCGGGACGGCAAAGTGCAGCCGCGCTTTGTGCGCATTGAGGAGTGAACCGGCAGTTTTTGCCGATGGGATAAAACGGAGGGTGATACTTTTGTACAGTGAACAGAAACAGGCGCTTGCCGCCGAACTGAGCTTCAAGCATCCGGCAGTGCTGGCTGTCAGCGGTTCCGCAGGCAGCGGCAAGACCGCTCTGCTGGCCACGCTGCTGCCGGTGCTCAAGAGCCGCGGGCTGAAGGTGGGCGTGATCCGCGAGGCTGACGATCTGCGCCTACCCGCCGAGACCGACCGCCTGCATGAGGCCGGTGCCGAGGGTGTGGCCGTGTTTACTGCCGGGCGCTATCTGCTTACCGAGCAGTTCCGCCTGAACGAGCAGGACCTGCTGGCTTTGTTCGAGCGCCACGGCTACGACCTTGTACTGCTGGAAGGCTTTGGCGACAGCGGCTGGGCCAAGATCGAGGTGGTGCGCAGCTCGGTCAGCCCGGTGGGCACCGCGTTCCAGCCCATGGCCATCGTGGGCGATGTGCCGGGCGCTGATTTTGCACTGGACGATCCTACTGCTCTGGCAGACTGGATCGAGAACCAGATGCCGTCCCTGTAACGGAGGTTCTGCATGAAACTCATCCGTACCGAAGACGCTGTCGGGCAGGTGCTCTGCCACGACATTACACAGATCATTCCCGGCCAGTTTAAGGGAGCACGCTTCCGCAAAGGGCACATCGTCCAGCCGGAGGATATTCCCGTGTTGCTCTCCATTGGCAAAGAGAATCTCTATGTCTGGGAGAAGCGCCCCGGCATCCTGCACGAGGACGAAGCCGCTGCCCTTTTGTACAAGGCAGCGGCGGGCCGCAACATCCACGGCACTGAGCCGAAGGAAGGCAAGATCGAACTGGTTGCCGACTGCGACGGTCTTCTCAAGATCGACCGCGACGCCCTGCTGGCCGTCAACCGCACGCCCCAGATGATGATCGCCACCATCCACGGCGACCTGCCCGTGAAAAAGGGCCAGAAACTGGCCGGCACCCGCATCATCCCTCTGGTCATCGAGCAGGAAAAGATGGACGCCATGCAGGCGGCAGCCGGCAGCACGCCCATCCTGAACGTGCTGCCTTTCCACCCGAAAAAGTTTGCGGTCATCACCACCGGCAGCGAGGTATTCAAGGGACGCATCGAGGACAAATTCACCCCCATTCTGGTGGGCAAGCTGGCCGAATACGGCTGCGAGATGACCTATCACAAAACCTGCGACGACGACCCCGCCGGGATCACCGCCGCCATTCTGGAAGCAAAGGCCGCAGGCTGCGAGCTGATCTTTACCACCGGTGGCATGAGCGTAGACCCCGACGACCGCACGCCGCTTGCCATCAAGAACACCGGTGCCGAGATCATCACCTATGGCGCACCGGTGCTGCCGGGTGCCATGTTCCTTGTGAGCTATCTGGACGGTGTGCCGGTGTGCGGCCTGCCCGGCTGCGTGATGTACGCCAAGCGCACCATTTTTGACCTGCTTCTGCCCCGCCTGCTGGCCGATGCCCCCATCACTGCCGAGGACATTGCCCGGCTGGGCGAGGGCGGGCTGTGCCTGGGCTGTGCCGAATGCCACTGGCCCAACTGCGGCTTCGGGCATTGCTGAGAAACCCTCTCAGTCAAAGCCTTACGGCTTTGCCAGCTCTCCCAAAGGGGAGAGCTTTATCAAGGTAAAAATTATGAGCGAAACAAAACTTTCTCATTTTGATGCGTCCGGCAGCGCCGTGATGGTGGATGTGAGCGAAAAGCCCGTCACTGCACGGCAGGCTGTGGCCCGCGGCATCATCACTATGAATGCGGCAGCCTTTGCCGCTGTTCGGGACGGCACCGCCCAGAAGGGCGACGTGCTTGGCGTGGCCCGCATTGCAGGCATCATGGCGGCCAAGCGCACCAGCGAGCTGATCCCCCTGTGCCATCCGCTGCCGCTGAGCAAGCTGACTGTGGATTTTCACCTTCTGCCCGAACAGCAGGCCGTAGAGGCCGTGTGCACCGCCAGGACCATCGGCGTGACCGGCGTGGAAATGGAAGCTCTGACCGGCGTTTCTGCCGCGCTGCTCACCATCTACGATATGTGCAAGGCCGTGGATAAGGGCATGGAGCTGGGCGAGATCCATCTGGTGGAAAAGACCGGCGGCAAGAGCGGCCACTATGTCCGGGCGGAGGGCGGCTATGTTTGATTCTTCCAGCCGCAATATCCACTATCTTCGCCTCTCCGTCACCGACCTGTGCAACCTGCGCTGCCGCTACTGTATGCCGGACGGCGTGCCAAAGCTGGCTCACGAAGATATTCTGACCTATGAGGAATTTCTGCGGCTGGCTGCGCTGTTTGCCCAGTGCGGCATCGACACGGTGCGCATCACCGGCGGTGAACCGCTGGTGCGCCGGGGCGTGGAACAACTGACGGCGGGCCTGAAAGCCATTCCCGGCATCCGCCGCGTTGCCCTTACCACCAACGGCGTGCTGCTGGCCCAGCAGCTGCCCGCCCTGCTGGCGGCGGGCCTTGACAGCGTGAACATCAGCCTTGACACCTTGCACCCGGAGACCTTCCGGCGCATCACCGGCAAAGACGAGCTTGCCGCCGTGCAAAACGGCATCCGGGCGGCCCTTGCCAGCGGCATACCGGTCAAGCTGAACTGTGTGCCGCAGCCCGGCGTGAACGAGGGCGAGCTGGAAAGCCTTGCTGCCTTCGCACAGGAGCATCCGCTGCAGGTGCGCTTTATTGAGATGATGCCCATTGGCTTTGGTGCCGGGCTGCCCTGCCTTTCCGGCCCGGAACTGCTGGAGCGCTTTTACCGCCGCTGGCCGCAGCTGCAGCCGGTGACCGGTGCGGCCTTTGGCGATGGGCCGGCGGTGTATTATTCTGCGCCCGGCTGGCGCGGCAGCATTGGGTTGATTGCTGCCGTGCACGGCAAATTCTGCGCTTCCTGCAACCGGGTGCGGCTGACAAGTCAGGGCTTTCTGCGTCCGTGCCTTGCCAGCGAATCCGGCACCGACCTGCGTGCTCTGCTGCGCAGCGGCGCGGACGATGCGGCCCTTTTGCAGGCCATTCAAAACACGATTCTGGCAAAACCCCGGGAACATCACTTCGGCCAAGGCTCCATGCCCGCCACACGAGGGATGTACCGGATCGGAGGATAACACAAATTTATGGGTAAAATTCTGGCTATCTGCACAAGCCCCCGGCGCGGCACCTTGAAAACGCCGGTGCCGTCCGCTGTTCTCACCCCGGAGTGGGGTATTGTGGGCGATGCCCACGGCGGCAGCTGGCACCGGCAGGTCAGCCTGCTGAGCGCGGAAAAAATTGAAGCTTTCCGTCAAAAGCTCTGGGTGGACTACGGTGCCTTTGGCGAAAATCTGGTGGTGGAAGGGTTCGATCTTGCCACCCTGCCGGTGCCCAGCTTTTTTGCCATTGGGGATGCCGTGCTGGAAATGACCCAGATCGGCAAGGAGTGCCACAGCGACTGCGCCATCCGCCAGCAGACCGGCGACTGCATTATGCCGCGGGAGGGCGTGTTCGCACGGGTGGTAAAAGGCGGCACCATCCATACCGGCGACGAGATGAAGCTGCTGCCCACCCCGGCAGATCTGCCCCTGCGCGCGGCGGTGATCACCCTTTCCGACAAGGGCAGCCGCGGTGAACGGGAGGACAAAAGCGGCCCGCTCATCGTCAAGATGCTCGCCGCCGCAGGCTACAAGGTGGAGGAAGCGCTGCTTCTGCCGGACGATGCCGCCCAGCTCAAAACCCAGCTGCTGCGCCTTGCGGATGCCCGTCAGGTGAACCTGATCCTCACCACCGGCGGCACCGGCTTTGCACCCCGGGATATCACCCCGGAAGTGACTTTGAGCGTAGCCGAACGCAACGCGCCCGGCATTGCCGAGGCCATGCGGTACCATAGCCTTACCATCACACCGCGCGGGATGCTGAGCCGCGCCGCCAGCGTGCTGCGCGGCAAGACCCTGATCGTGAACCTGCCGGGCAGCCCTAAGGCCGTAAAAGAAAACCTCGAGTACATCCTGCCCAGCCTTGCGCACGGCATCCGCCTTGCCGCCGGGCTGGACGGCGAATGCGCCCGGAAGTAAAAAAGTATCCCGGTGGGCGGCACCGCATCCTGTACCGTATCAAATGCAAAGATTCATTTTAAAAACAGGAGCGCTTATCATGAACAACACTAAAATTTCCCGCCGCAGCTTTCTGGCTGCTGCCGGTATCGCCGGTGCCGCTGCGGCCCTGACCGCCTGCGGCTCCTCCGCTTCCAGCACTGCATCTTCCGTGGCAGGCTCTGCCGCTGCTTCTTCTGAAGCTGCCGGTGGATCCGTGGAACTGATCGTGTTTGCCGCCGCATCCCTCACCGAGACCCTCACCGCCATCGGCGAGATCTACTCTGCCGAGAACCCCGGCGTGACCTTCAGCTTCAACTTCGACTCCTCCGGCACGCTCAAGACCCAGATCCAGGAGGGCGCCGACTGCGACCTGTTCCTCTCCGCCGGCCAGAAGCAGATGAACCAGCTGGACATCACCGCTTCTGCCGACGTGAACACCGAAGGACTGGACTTCGTGGACAGCGATTCCCGCGTGGACCTGCTGGAGAACAAGGTCGTTCTGTGCGTGCCCGAGAATGGCGATAAGGGCATCGACAGCTTCGATTCTCTGGCCGAGCACCTCAAGGCCGGGGACATTCTGTTCTGCATGGGCAACAGCGATGTGCCCGTGGGCCAGTACACCCAGAAGATCCTTGCCTACTACGCTCTGGACGAGGAAGCACTGGCCGCAGCCGGTGTCATCACCTACGGCTCCAACGTCAAGGAAGTCACCACCCAGATCACCGAAGCCAGCGTGGACGCCGGTGTCGTCTACTGCACCGACGCTTACAGCGCCGGTCTGACCCCCGTGGATGAGGCCACCGAGGAGATGTGCGGTCAGGTCATCTACCCCGCCGCCGTGCTGAAGGCTGCCCCCAACGCCGAGGCTGCCAGGGAGTTTCTGGCCTATCTGCAGACCGACCGTGCCGCGACCGTGTTCGAGAGCGTGGGCTTCACCGCACTGTAAATCCGTTGTTTTTCAGAGCTTCCCCTCCGGGGGAAGCCTTTTTATTCGGAGGTATCATTTATGGACTGGTATCCCCTTTGGAACAGCCTGCGCATCGCCCTCGTCAGCTGCGCGGCGGTGTTCTTCCTTGGCATTTTTGCCGCCTACTATATTGCCAAGCTGCCGCGCACCGTCAAAGGCGTGCTGGACGTGGTGCTCACCCTGCCTATGGTGCTGCCGCCCACGGTGGTGGGCTATTTTCTACTGCTTTTGTTCGGCGCAAAGCGGCCGCTGGGTGCCTTTTTCATGGAGCATTTCGGCGTGAAGCTGGTCATGAACTGGTACAGTGCCATCTTTGCATCCATCGTGGTGGCCTTTCCGCTGATGTACCGCACGGCGCGCGGCGCGTTTGAAAGCTTTGACGAAACGCTGGCATGGTCGGCGCAAACGCTGGGCCAGTCGGACGTGTGGATCTTCTGGCGGGTGCGGATGCCCTGCTGCCGGCAGGGCATTCTGGCCGGTACGGTGCTGGCCTTTGCCCGGGCCCTGGGCGAGTACGGCGCTACCAGCATGATCGCGGGCTACACCCCCGGCAGGACGGCTACCATCGCCACTACCGTCTACCAGCTCTGGCGCACCAACGACGAGGCCGGTGCCATGCGGTGGGTGCTGGTGGACATCGTCATCTCGGCTGTGGTGCTGCTGGCCGTGAACCTGCTGGAAAAAAAGCAGAAAGCAGGTGGACGCGCATGAGTCTGGAAGTGAACATTACCAAAAAGCTGAATGGCTTTATCCTTCACGCCAACTTTGCCGCGCGCAGCACCGCCACGGCCATTCTGGGCGCCTCCGGCTGCGGCAAGAGCATGACCCTGCGCTGCATTGCCGGCATCGTGAAGCCGGACAAGGGCCGCATCCTGCTGGATGGGCGGGTGCTGTTCGACAGCGAGCTGCACATCGACCTGCCGCCCCAGCAGCGGGGCGTGGGCCTGCTGTTCCAGAACTACGCCCTCTTCCCGAATATGACCGTGGAGCAGAACATCCTCTGCGGCCTGAAAGCAGAAAGGGACAAAGCCGCCCGCAAGGCCCGCTGCGCCGAAATGCTGCGGGCCATGCGGCTGGAAGAGCTGGCAGGCCGCCGCCCGGCCGAGCTTTCCGGCGGGCAGCAGCAGCGCACCGCGCTGGCCCGCATCCTCGTGGGCAGGCCCAAGATTCTGATGCTGGACGAGCCGTTCAGCGCGCTGGACAGCTACCTGCGCGAAGAAGTGGAGGGCGAAGTGGGCAGCCTGCTGGCCGGGTTTGACGGCACGGCGCTCCTCGTCACCCACAACCGGGACGAGGCCTACCGCCTGTGCCGGGACATGATCGTCATGGACAGCGGGCGGGTGCTCCGCACCGGCGGCACCAAAGAGGTGTTTGCAGACCCGCAGAGCACCACCGCGGCACGGCTGACCGGCTGCAAGAACATTCTGTCCTGTACCCGCGTGGATGCCCACACCGTGCGCCTGACCGGCTGGGATGCGCCCCTTCACCTTGCCGCCGAGGTGCCGGAAACCTGCACCGCCGTGGGCATCCGCGCCCACGACTTTGCCCCCTGCGCACCAGCTGCGCCGAACGCTCTGCCAGTGCAGCTGAACTCCACCAGCGAGAATCCCTTTGACTGGAACCTGATCTTTACCGCGCCGGACGGCACCACCCGCCTGTGGTGGAAGGTGAGCAAGACGAACCTGACCGCTGCGTCGCCGGAGGCACCGGCGTTTCTGGGCACTGCACCGCAGAACATCATGCCGTTGGGGTGACGGACAGTGCAAAAACCGCCCTGAAGGGCGCTGTGGGTAGCAGCGGATTTTCAAAGCCGCACAGCATATTCCCCGGCCAGGAAGCCGGATAAAACAAAAAGCGCGTACATTCGGCAGTTTGCTAAAATGTACGCGCTTTGATTTGTGCATTATTCTGGTATTCCCGTTTTTTTGTGGATCGCCTCGCGGTAGCGCCATGCGATCATACCGCTGATGAACGGATACGCTGTGCGGTGGGTGTGCACCTCGTTGATGGCAAGGCTGTGCACCGGGCAATTCTTCTGCCCGGCGGCGCTGCCCAAAAAGCGGGCGTTTTTCTTTTGGATTGCTGTGCTTGGCACTTGTTTTTGTATTTTTCATGCTTTTATCCGGTCGTTTCAGTGTCAATTCCAACGTTCTGGGCATAAAATGGTATTATAGCTAATATTATCACACTTCGCAGTTTTCTGTAATAAACATCCCTGTATTCAGCGGCCTGCGGTCTGCCCCGCAAACTCCGGCTGTGCAGGGCCGTTTTTCTGTGGTATACTGGTACTGGAAGCAGCCCGCCGCTGCGGGCACTTTTTTTGAAAAGCATTCACGCAAACTTCACAGCTTTTTTTTATTCTTGCTGTATGATATTCTGGTCAAGAAGTCTATTATTGAGGAAGGTGTCTGTATTATGGCTAAGATCCTGATCGTTGACGATGAGCCGCGTATCCGCGAGCTGATCCGCGAACATTTACAATATTCCGGTTATATCTGTGAAGAGGCCGCTGACGGCACAGCTGCGCTGACCCAGCTTTCCGGCGGGGCCTTCGATCTGGTCATTCTGGACCTGATGATGCCCTTCATGGACGGTATGACCTGCCTGCGGGAGATGCGCGCCCGCCACATCAACACGCCGGTCATCATCCTGACCGCCCGCGGCGAGGAATACGACAAGCTGGCCGGCCTGGAGAGCGGTGCCGACGACTACGTTGTCAAGCCCTTCTCTCCCCGTGAGCTGGTAGCCCGCGTCAAGGCCGTGCTGAACCGCACCATGCCCAAGCCCGCCGCTGCCTCCGACACCATGACCTTTGGTGAGCTGACCATCGACACGGCCAGCCACACGGTGCGCGTTTCCGGCGAGGAGGTGGCCCTGACCCCCAAGGAGTTCGACCTGCTGGTGTTCCTTGCTTCCAACAAGGGCATCGCCCTCAGCCGTGAAAAGATCCTGCAGAAGGTGTGGAACTACGACTACTTTGGCGAGGACCGCACCGTGGATACCCATGTCAAAATGCTGCGGGGCCATCTGGGCAAGTGCCGCAGCTACATTGCTACCGTGTGGGGCATCGGCTACAAATTCGACCCCGACGCAACGCGCTGATAAAGGAGCGGAGGATTCATGCGGCACCATCACTCCCCCGGCATCCGCGGCCAGCTGATGTGGTTTTTGTGTTGTATCTGTCTGTTCCTGCTGGCACTGGTGTGGTTTCTGTCCACCCAGCTGCTGGAACCGCTGTACACCAAGCACATTGAAAAACAGCTGACCACTCAGGCAGAAAGCATCACCGCCGAGCTGGACAAGGCTATTGCAAACGGCGAAGCCCTTTCGGCATGGTCTTTTGGCCATCTTACGGTCAACACCACGTTTTTTGACCGGCTTGCCACCCAGCTGTACGCCAGCGGTTCGCTGAACAGCTTCTGTGTGGATATTTCCGATACCACCATGCGCACGATCTACAAGATCGAGAACCAGTCCTACTGCAACCTGCACGAAACGCTGCTCTCGGATTCCGCCAACAACGATATGATCGTTTCCACCGCTGTGGCCATGCGCAAGAAATGCCGCACCACCGGCGGCTTTGTGCAGACCCTGAATCCGCCGCGGCTCTCCGGCTCGGCACAGCTGCTGGTAGGGCGCAACACCTCCGGCGGCGAGTACACCGTTCTGGTCACTACCAGCCTTGTGCATGTGGCTGAAGCCGGCAAGGTACTGAGCACCGTGCTGCCCATGGCAGCGGCGCTGATCTTTGCCTTTGCCATGACGGCGGCGTGGCTGTTCAGTGAGTGGTTCACAAAGCCCCTGCGGCAGCTGTCCCGCGCCGCCCGCCAGATGGCCAAGGGCAACTACGCCGTGCAGGTGGAGAGCCGCCGCAGCGACGAGCTGGGCGATCTGGCCCGGGACTTCAACCACATGGCAAGCGAGGTGCAGCATTCTTCGCAGATGCAGCGCGACCTGCTGGCCAACGTCTCCCACGACCTGCGCACCCCGCTGACCCTTATCAAGGGCTATGCCGAGACGGTGCGCGACATTACCGGCGACGACAAGGCCCACCGCGATGAGCAGATGAACATTATCGTGGACGAGACCGACCGCCTGACCGCGCTGGTGTCCAGCGTGATGGAGCTGAGCAAGGTGACCAGCGGTGCCGACCGCTGTGAGCGGGTGAACTTTGACATGGGCCAGCTGTGCGACGAAGTGAGCGAACGCTACGATGCCATCTGCGCCCAGAACGGCTGGCAGCTCCAGCTGGAGCTGCCGGACGAGGAACTGCCCGTTTACGCAGACCCCAACATGATGCAGCGCGCACTGCATAACCTGCTGGGCAACGCCATGCACCACATCGGCAAAGACGGCATCTTCATCCTGCGGGCCCAGCGCTGCACCGAGGGCGTGCGGATCGAGGTGGAGGACCACGGCCCCGGCATCGCCGCCGCCGACCTGCCCTATATCTTCGACCGCTACTACCGCTCCCGTTCGGATGCCGGCAAGCAGGGCACCGGGCTGGGCCTTTCCATCACCAAGGCCATCTTCCAGCAGCACGGCTTCCGCTTTGGTGTGCAGAGCGCCATTGGCATGGGCACTACGTTCTGGTTCATCATGAACGACCTGCCCGCCAATGCAGCCGAGATGGCCGGGCAGGATAATCAGGAATAATTTTAAAGCCGGGATGACCGTGTGGTCGTCCCGGCTTTTGCTTTTTCTATAGAGCATCGTTTCTGCCCGCAATGCTGCGGCCATTCCGAATGATTTACTGGCTGGAATCTGCTGTGCGGTAAATTCCGAATGTATTATCCGGTGCGGGCATTTCCACCCGGGAGGCACGATCATTCACAGCCCACATCATCCAGCCCATTGCAGCCAGTGCCGCCAGAATGATGATCCATTTGACAAAATTCGGCAGTTTTTTCATAGAAGATCCTTCAAATCCGTTTTATACTTTATTTTATACTTTCCGCTTTTATTCCGGTCTGCAAAGCTTCCGTGCACATCTGAGCAGCTCTTCGGCCTGCTGGCTGTCCAGCTGCTTCACCCATGCACCGCGCGCTGCTGCGCCCTCGCCGGTGCTGCCCGCTTCGGCAAAGCAGGCAAGGTCCGAGTCGGTGCGGCTCTGCCAGGGCGAAAAGCCCTTCCGGCGCGATGTGGGCGCCAAGGCGGCAGTCCAGCACGGCCGTCTTTCCGGTGGGCCGCCACGGCCTGCCCAGAAACACCGTGCCCGCCGGGCAGTTGTCCGAGACAAAATCGCAATCCCAGAACACAAACCCGAGGCCATCGGCACGGCCCGAGGGAGCCGTGACGTAGCTTGCAGGCAGGTGGTTGTTCACGGTGCGGATGGTGCACTGCTCAAACAGAGCGTCCGCGCCGCCAAAGATAAAATCGATATCTCCCGCGATCTCGCAGTGCCGGTAATACTGGGCCGTCGGGCGGCGGGGCGCAAAGCGGCCCGGGCCAAGGAAGCCATCCTTCTCCCGCTCCTTCTCCGGCAGAGGGGCGCAGAACAGCGTATCCTGATTGCTCAGCAGCCGCACATTCTCAAAGAGGGTGTGAGAGCAGTCCACATAAGCCGCCACGGCCTGCCCCACCTTTGCCCCGGGGCCGGCATCGTTTTCAATGGTCAGGTCCCGCACCCGCAGTTCTATCCCCCGGAAAAACGCGGTATAGCTGCGGAAGGTGTGGGTGGGCCTGCCGTCCGGGTGCGGCAGCTTGCCGCCGTCGCCCCACACGATGCGGGTGCTTTCCATGCCTGCGCCGATCAGGGTGATATCCTGTTTTTCGCACACCAGCTTTTCGCGGTAAACGCCCGGGCCAATGCGGATCTCTGCTGCGCAGGCATAAGGCACGGCCAGCACCGCTTCGGACACCGAAGCAAAATCGCCGCTGCCATCCTGCGCTACGGTTATGGTAAGCATGTTTCTGTCCTCCCGTTTTGTTTCTATGCTTCCATAGTATACCTTCTCCTCCGTCGAAAATCAACGAAGTTTGTATGAACATCAAACGCATTTTTCCAGCCGCAGCACCGCCGCCGTAATGTCGTCCGGCCTGCCGGTCTTCTGGGCGCGCACGCGGGCCGTTTCCACCAGCGTCTTTGCAACTTTTTCTGGCGCTTCTCCTGCCGCAGCGGAAAGCTCCAGCTGCTTTGCCACCCAGCCCGGGCCGTCCACCAGCAGCCCGTCCGACACCAGCACCGCATAATCGCCCACCGCCAGATGCACCACCCGGCTCTGGCCGTTCACCCCGCCCAGAATGCCCACCGGCAGGCTGGTGTCGCCCACAGCACGCACCCGCCCGCCGTGCACAAGGAAGCCCGGTGCCGCACCGGCCTTGAACAGCCTTGCCGTGCCGGTGTAAAGATCCACGCTGATGAGGTCCAGCGTGGCACCGCTCTCATCCTCACTTTTCAGGGCAAGGGCCACGTTGACCAGCCTTGCCGCCAGCTCTGCGGTAAAGCCCGCCTTGAGCAGCCGGGCCGTCAGCTCGGCGGCAAGGTTGCCATCCACGGCTGCAGGCCTGCCGGTGCCCATGCCGTCGCACAGGATCATCTGCGCCGCCGCCGGGCTGCAGAACTGCTGCACCGCGTCGCCGGATATTCTGCCCCGCGCCGCCGCGCCCGCCATGCCGAACACGGCCCGCAGCACAGGCTTTTCGCTGAACAGCAGGGTGGTCATTCCCTTGCAGGAAAGCACCTGCGGCACTTCCAGCGTGCGGCGGCAGATGCGCCCCACCTCCCCGGCCAGCGCGGCCAGCTCCTTTGCGCAGAAGCGGGTGCGCGGCAGCGTGACCGCCGCATGGGTGCGGCCCAGGTCATCCAGCGTGACGGCACACTCCTGCGGCGGAGTGCCAAGCTGCGCAAAAAAGTCCGCCACCCGGCCGGATTTATAGGGCTCCGGGTCGCCCGGACGGCCCAGCTGTTCTCCCAACACGCCCAGCGCTTCGGCCACGGCGCTGTACTGCTCGGTCAGGGCAGTGCGCATGGCTTCGGCATGAAGGCGGGCCTCCTTGCGGCTGCGGTACAGCGCAAAGGAGCGGTTTGCCGCTGCGCACAGTGCTGCCGGGTGGATGCACCGGGATAATTGCCCGGGCAATTGAGCCGTTTCCAGCCCGCCGCTGCTTTCCAGCAGAGGGCGCAGTGCTTCCATGCCCTCCAGCGTGGCGGCATACTCCTGCTTCCAGCAGGTATCCCGCCGTCCGCAGTTAAAACAAAGGGTATCATGTGTATTATCAATTACCCAATGGAAATCCCCACACCGGTGCGGCAGCGTTTCGTAGACATCGTTCACGGTCTCTGCCAGCGATGCAAGGCTCTGGGACACCTGTTCCAGCCGGGTGGCCGCTGCGCTGTACTGCTGCGGCTGGGCCTGCCCTGCCTGCGGCTTTTCTTCCGGCTCCGGCACAAGCCATGCTGCGGGCATGGCCGCTACGGCCGTGATGCCGATGCAGACGTTCAGCAGATATTGGAACGCGCTCCCGGGCGGCTGCACACAGAGTGCACCGGTCACGCAGCCGCCCGCGTAGGCAGCTACCGTTTCCATGCGCCGTCCGGGTGCCAGCACTGCCGCTGCCGCCGTGGCACAGGCAAGGCCGGATGCCGCAAAGCTGAGGGCCGGGTCTGCCGCGCACAGCGCAGCGCCCAGCACCGCGCAGGCCGCAAGCGCGGCTTTGGCCTGCCCTTTGCTGCATAAATACAGTTCCAGCGCCGCGCAGACGATCACGCCCGGCAGCAGCTGCCACAGCTGCACACTGCCCAGCGCCGCCGCTGCGGCCGCACCCACCAGAAGCATCCCGGCACCCGGCTTTTCGGGCGCAAACTGCCGCAGACAAAAGCCCATGGCTGCGGCCAGCAGGGCATCTGCCGCACTGTAAAGCACCAGCTCTGCCCCGCCGCCGCCAAAGGCAAAGCACAGCGCCACGCCCACCAGCGTGCCGCAGCCCGCCAGTGCCGCCGGGGTCAGTGTTCTGGCACCCATCCACCGCGCTGCCACTGCAGCACCCAGTGCGCACAGCATACAGACACTGCGCAGCGAGAGCGCGCCAAACCCGTGCAGCAGCACACCCAGCGCCGCACCCGCCGCACAGGGGGCAAAGCAGTCCTCTGCAAAGCCCAGCACAAAGCCCAGACCAAAAGGCATCAGTGCACCGTACACAACGGCCCAGCCGCCTGCAAATCCCACTGCCACAGCCGCCAGCCTGCGCGCTGCCGGGCGCAGCTCCGCCCGCCGTGCCAGCGCTGCCCGCTGTCTGTTCTGCCGCCCGACCGCTGCCAGACCCATCCGCTCTGTCATAAAAACTCCCCGCTTTCCGGCGGGGCGTTGTGGTTCTGTTCCCCGCGCTTTCTGCATATACTGTAGCGCGGGCGCGCGGCGATTTTTGGCGCGGTGCAGTGTTCTGCCGCAAACCGGCCCAAAGACGCAAAAAAGCCCTGCAGCGTTCAAAAATGCTGCAGAGCTTTGTGGTTTTATGGCAAAAATCAGCCGTTCAGCTTTTCAATTGCCGCTTTTACGCGGGCAAGGGTGGTTTCGCGGCCCATCATGCAGGCAAGGTCGGTGCCGCCGCCGGGGGTGCGCTGCTTGCCAGAAAGGGCAATGCCCAGCGGGTACAGCAGCCAGCCGTTCTTCTTGCCCAGCTCCTCAGCCTTGGCCTTGCAGGCATCGAAGACGGCATCGCGATTGCCAAAATCCAGTGCTTCGTCGCTCAGCACGGGCAGCAGGGCTTCCAGTGCCTCCTTGGCGGTCTCCGGGGTGGTCTTCTGCTTCTTGTTGGCGTACAGGCTCACATCGTAGTCGGGCATTGCGTCAAAGAAATCCAGCTGCTCCGGGATCTCGCCCAGCACCTCGCACCGGGGCTGGAGGTTTGCGCACAGCAGCTTCTTGTCGATGGGGGTGTGCACGGCGCT
>VOFD01000398.1_pt1 | contig 38001 bp, 39 predicted proteins | sample 5384101 | NCBI WGS metagenome assembly VOFD01 (sample SAMN12384723, study PRJNA508395) | human gut metagenome | isolation source: healthy gut C | host: Homo sapiens
ACAAATGCCTTCTCGAAAGTATCTTCTTTGGTAATCACACCCGAATTGTCCGTTTCCGAGCCAGTCCCAGCCGTGGTGGTAATGGCGATGATAGGTAGCGGCTTGACGGTAATCGGATTGCCTTTTCCGGAGCCGATGGGTACGTAGTCCCACAACTCGCCGTCATTGGTCGCCATTACCGCAATGGCTTTCGTGCAGTCCATCACGCTGCCACCTCCCAATGCCACAAGGAAGTCGCAGCCGTTCTCACGGGCAGCCTTCGCTCCGGCATCCACATTGCCCACGGTGGGATTGGGCATTATTATTCTTCAGGCGCATCCTCTTTCTTTGCCCTCTTAAAGCCGGCTTTCAAGAAATAGTTTTCTGACGCTCAATCATCGTGTTCACGTACTTGATGAAAGTCGTGTATCGTATCCGAATTTTGGTTGTACGCTTTTGCCACGCATCGCCACTCGCCGTTCATCTTCATCAGTAGCAGGTAGTCGGTGAAGTCGATGCGTCCGGCGCGTGGCGGTAGGCGTAGATGGCCGCGCCCAATGCCTCGCGCTCGGCGGAGGTGAGCATGTTGGGGCGGGCTTTGGCGGCATACTGCAAGTTTTCCTCCACATCCTCCATGCTGCCCATGCCGCTCACGGCCACACTCACTTCGGGGATGTCCCACAGGTAGTCCAATGCCCACTCCGCATCCGGCTTCCGGATGCCGGTAGAGGCAAGCGCATCGCGCATCGGCTGCGGCAAGTGGGCAAGGAAGCCTGTGCGCACGGGTTTCATTACCGCCAGCCCCATGCCGTTAGCGGCGGCGTACTTCGGGCCGAGCACGCCAGCCTCGTATTCGTAATCCAAGTAGTTGTGCTGGATGAGGCAAAAGTCCCATGCTGGAGTATATTCTACTACTTTCTTGAAGAGTTGCAGGCTGTCGTGGAAGGAGAAGCCCATGAAGCGTATCTTGCCCTGCGCCTTCAGCCGCTCCATCTTTTCGATGAGCTTGTAGGGCAGCACATAGTCCTTCCACGCCCGGTGCATGATCATGTGGATGTGGTAGAAGTCGATGACGTCCGTGCCGATGGTGCGCCGCGACTGGTCGAAGAACTTCTCGAAGTCGTCCGCCGACTGCATCTCCCACCACGGCATCTTGGACGTGACATACACCCGGTCGCGCCAGCCTCCGGCGAGGGCTTTGCCCGCTGCCTGTTCGCTTTCGCCGCCGAGATAGACGCGTCCCGTGTCGATGTAGTTCACGCCGCCCTCGATGGCACGGCGCACCATCGGGGTGGTCTGGTCGAAGTCCACGTGCCCGCCTTTCATGGGCAGTCGCAACATGCCGAATCCCAGCGCCGACACCTGCACTCCCGTGCGCCCCATCGGGCGGTATTGCATCTGCGGATGGTAGTTGAGGATGTCTTTCGACAACCGTTCCCGCGTCACCCGCCTTTCAGCCTCCTGCGCGATGGCTTTCGGACCGCTCACCGCTCCTACGGCTGCGGCAAGAAGTCCGCTTTTGATAAAATCACGTCTGTCCATACCTTTTATATATAATGAAGAATTAGCTTAAACCTATCAGCCATGCCGGATTGCTGCGTACAAGCAGGTGGATGTCGCACACGCCTTGCAATAACTCATCATTGGCAAACTTATTGCCGTTCTTTTGCTCCTGCAACAGATTCATCGCCTGCCCCGGTGTCGTCGTGGAAGCAGGCAACGCCCCCCGTGAGGGCAGAAGTCTTGATAAAAAGGCTCTTCTGCTTATTTTATTGTCCGTATTCATATACGCTTCTTCTTTTGGTGCAAAAATAGTGGTATATGATGCAAAAGGGCGTAACGATTCTACGGAAGATTGTGACGGTTTTACTGATTATGACTCAAATAGGGACGCCGCAGGCTTACACGATAGCGCAAAGCAATTGACTTTTGTCCATCATTCTTTTGCCTTGCGTTGCCGACAAGGCCATATCCGGAAATGTGGAGGAAGAGGAAGACAACGTGCCACGAGCTGCCGCTTCATCGGATTGTACCTTGCGGCAAGTACTCGAGTACTCTCCGCAAAGTACGCTGGCGCACTCCGCAGGGCATGGCGGGGCATCGGGCATGGGCTGGTGTGCCCGTGCTTCGGGGCGTCGGGGATATGCCGTCAGTTGGGGCGGGACGTTGTCGTGAAGGGCTGGGATTCGTTTGGGAAATGCACGAAAAGTTTTTTCTGTCTGGATGTACTCCTTTTCGTGCGTTTCGGGCGAAGTCCGCTATCGTCCGGTTGGCTTTTCGGGGAGGTGCTTTGCCTTTGGTTGCACTCCGTTTTCCGGCACGGCGTTTTGTCGGGATTGGAGCTGCGCGCCTGTCCGGAACGGCTACCGCGGGCTGCTGGGGCGGTTTGGCCGGGCGGGTATTTTTTTGTATCTTCGCATAAATCATGAAGACGGCTGCACCCGTTGTTGCGCCCTCTTCTGTCTTGTTTTTTCTGACGGCGACCATCATTGCTGTTTTAATCAGGACATTCATTGTTTTTTTGTGGATATTCTCCATCCGGCCTTGGCGCGGCTGTCGAGAAGGGCCGGCCGCCGATGCGGCCTAGCGCCGGTTGGGGATCCGTAACCTAACCTATTAATATATATTGCTTATGCAGAAGAAACTTAATTTGTATACTACGTTTGCCAAGAGAGTGGCTTATCCGGGGCTTTCGGTGCTGATTTCGTTGTCGTTGCTGGCGGCATTGTTTCCCGAACGTGTCAATGCCGTGCTGGAGAGCGTGCAGGACAAGGTTTATAAGGACCTCAGCTGGGTGTATATCCTTCTGGTATCGTTTTTCGTGATATTCCTTTTGGTATTGGCGTTCAGCCGTATGGGGAATGTCCGTTTGGGGGCCGACAATTCCGAACCCCAGTATTCGTTCTTTTCCTGGATCTCGATGCTTTTTGCGGCGGGGATGGGCATTGGGTTGATGTATTTCGGTGTGGCGGAACCCATGTCGCACTATGTCTATCCGGCCTTGCCCGGCATAGAGAACCCGGCGAAGGACGCACAGCTGGCCACGTTCTTCCATTGGGGCATCCATGCGTGGTCGATATTCGCGCTGATGGGGCTGGTGCTGGCCTATTTTTCCTTCCGTTACAAGTTGCCTTTGAGCATCCGCAGCGGCCTCTATCCCATCTTGGGCGACCGGATTCACGGTAAGTTGGGCGACGTGGTGGACGTCTTTGCGCTGGTGAGCACGTTTTTCGGCATTTCCACGTCGATGGGTTTCGGTGTGGTGCAGCTCAATGCCGGGCTGGTGCATTTGGGTGTGCTGAGGGAGTCCAACTTCTTGTTCCAATGTATTATTATCGTGCTGGTCAGCGGTTTGGCCATAGCGTCGGCGGTGGCCGGCGTGAACAAGGGAGTGAAGCGGCTGAGCGAGATCAACCTCGGAGCGGCCATCCTGTTGCTGGTCTTTGTGCTGTTCTTGGGCCCGACGACATTCTTGCTGAGCGCCTTGTCAGAAGGCATAGGCAATTACATTGAGAATTTCGCGAGCCTCACCTTCAACACGTTTGCTTTCGAGAAGGTGGGGCGCGGGTGGTTCACCAGTTGGACCGTGATGTATTGGGCCTGGTGGATCAGCTGGGCGCCTTTCGTGGGGCTTTTCATCGCCCGCATCTCAAAGGGGCGCACCATCCGCGAATACATCCTGGCCGTGATGTTGGTGCCGTCGGCTTTCATTTTCCTTTGGATGACCACCTTCGGCAACGGTGCCATCTGGGCGGACGTCAACGTGGCCCACGGCGCTTTGTCGGCGCTGGTCGACCAGCCCGACATATTGCTGTTCGCCTTCCTTGAGAGCTATCCGATGGCAAGGGCCGTTTGCGCGACGTCCATCGCGATGATTGCCATATTTTTCGTGACGTCCGCCGACTCGGGCATCCTCGTGATGAACAGCATCTCTTCGGCCAACCACCCGCACACGCCCAAGTGGCAGAACGCTTTCTGGGGCGTGCTGATGGCCGTCATCACCATGATGCTGATCTATGCCGGCGGCTTGAAGTCGCTGCAGACCATGACGCTGATTTCGGCATTGCCTTTCGGGCTCATCATGTTCGTCCTCAGCCTTTGCCTGTTCAAAGCCTTGCGGGCCGACGAGCTGTACAACTCGGCCCACTTGCCCTACGGAAGCCGCAACTGGGGCGGGGAGCGGTGGCAGCAACGCCTGCGCCAGATTGTCACCTTCCACCAGAAGGGCGATATCAAGCGTTTCTTTCAGGAGAAAGTCGTGCCCGCCTTCGAGGAACTCCGCGAGGAGTTTGCCGCTTGTGGCATCCGTGCCGAAATCCTCAGCGGGAAGAACGGCCCCTTGTCGGTTGAGCTGAACATTCCCCACGTGCAGATACGCAATTTCAGGTACGGGGTGACCACGGAGAAGAAGGTGTTGTCGGATTATCTTATCGATGAGGACAACACGCCCGACGTGGACAACGGCACGCAGTATGTCCCGGTGACTTATTATTCCGACGGCCGCACGGGGAACGACATCCAATATCTCAGCAAGGAAGAAATCATTGCCGACGTGCTCCGTGAGTATGACCGCTACATCAATATCGTGGCCGACCAGCGGAACGCCATGATGTTTGTGGATAAAAGTTGAGGCGACGGCTTTGCCGTTGTTGGCAAAAGCGCTATATTTGTGAGGGTGTCCCACCCGGAAAAACGGCCGCCGGCTTGTCGTGCGGCGTCGGGACTGGGATGCCGTGGCTTATAGCGTGTACGATGATGGACGACGAAGATTATTTTGAAGAAGACTACGATTCCGACGTTGACGGACCGGAGGAGCAGGAGTGGGACTATGCCTGCGATGACGAAGTGCCCGGCGAGGACACGGAGGACGTATTGCCTGAAGATGAATGCGACGAGGCGGAAGACGGGGCGGGCGCGTCGCGGGAAGGGCATGCCGCAGTGCGTCCCGACGCCCGCCACGTGGCCGCCGGTGTTGCGGCAGGCGCTGTTGCGGCAGCGGCGGGGAAGCGTGTGGCCGCGGCTGGGAGCGCGGGCGCTTCGGCTTCCCGCGAAGGATGCCGTAGGCCGGGGAGCAATCTGTCGGCGGGTTGCCTTGCGGTGGCCTTTGCGGTGTGCCTGTTGTTGTTCTTTGGATGTTAGGGGATGTTTCCCGATTGCCGATTTGCCCACTTCTCGCGGGCATCTTTCCCCTTCCAGCCGTACCTCCTTGCGGGATAGCCTTCGTCGTTTGTCGGGACGAAAAGGGGCGCGTTGCCGTTTGCGGGAAAGTTTCTTGCCGGGGAATTGCTTTTATGGAAGAGATTGGATATCTTTGCCCCGTAACGAACCATCATTTATAATCAGAATAAGGATATGAGAAAAGAAGTGATAATGGCGTGGGGACTGGCGGCAGCTTGCCTGTTCCCCGCGGCGTCAGATGCCTGCACGGGCATTACGTTGAAGTCGGCGGACGGGGCTACCGTGCTGGCCCGCACGATAGAGTGGGGCGGCAGCGACCTGAACAGCCGTTACGTGGTGGTGCCGCGCGGCCATGAACAGCAGGCTTACGTGACAGGCGGGAAAAAAGAAGGGTTGAAGTTCAAGGCCCGCTACGGATATGTGGGCGTGGCCGTGGAGATGGAAGATTTCGTGGCCGAAGGGCTCAACGAGGCCGGGCTGTCGGTGGGGCTGTTCTATTTCCCGCAATATGGCGGTTACGAGACCTACGACCCGGCGAAGAAGGACAGTTCCATTTCCGACTTGCAACTCGTGTCTTGGATGTTGGCTTCGTTCAAGACGGTGGACGAGGCGAAGGAAGGGCTTCGCGGGGTGCACGTCGTTTCGTCGGACCCACGGGCTTCCACGGCGCATTGGCGCATGGCCGACGCCTCGGGCAGGCAACTGGTACTGGAAATCGTGGATGGCCGCATGAATTTCTATGAGAATGAGTTGGGCGTGCTGACCAACTCGCCCGGATTTGAATGGCAGATGACCAACCTGAACAACTACGTGAACCTTTATCCCGGCGGCGCCGAGAGGAAGGCGTTGGGAGGCGCCACGCTAACAGCTTTCGGGGCGGGAAGTGGTTTCCTGGGTCTCCCCGGCGATGTCACCCCGCCGTCGCGTTTCGTGCGTGCCGCGTTCTATCAGGCTTCATCTCCCGTGCAGGCCACGGCCCGACGGACGGTGGCGCAGGCATTCCAGATACTGAACAATTTCGACATTCCCGTGGGCATCGAGTTTGCCGACGGGAAGGTGCCTGCGGACATTCCGAGTGCCACGCAGTGGACATCGGCCACGGACATCAAGAACAGGGTGTTCTACTACCGCACGATGTACAACAGTGCCATCCGCAGCATCGACCTGAAGTCGATCGACTTCGGCCGTGTGGCATATCGTTCGGCGCCGGTGGACGAGGTGAAAGAGCAGCCTTTTGTGCCGCTCGTGGTTGAATGAATGATGGAAAAGTTGTATTTTTGCAGGCAAATAGAAGCATAAAGTCATGAAGATTGGGATTATCGCGGCCATGAGCGACGAGCGCGAGCAATTGTCCAAGTTGCTGGACGGGCTTCGCGAAGAGCAAGTCGGCTTGTTCCGCTATGTGATAGGAGAGTTGGGTGGGAACACCTTATATATTATGGAGTGCGGCATCGGCAAGGTGAATGCCGCCGTGGGCGCATGCGAGTTCATCATGCGCGTGCGGCCGGACGTGATTGTCAGCACGGGCGTGGCCGGAGGCATAGACGAAGGCGTGGGCGTGATGGACGTGGTGGCCGCGTCCGAGGTGGTCTACCACGATGTGTGGTGTGGCATGGGCAACGCCTATGGCCAGGTGCAAGGCCTGCCGCCCCGGTTCACGTGCGATGCCCGCTTGGTGCGTGCGGCAGCTTCGTTGCCTTCGCCCGTACCGGTGCATGTCGGTCTGATTTGCTCCGGCGACAAGTTCGTGACGGCCCTTTCCGAACTGGAAGACATCAAGGCCGAGTTTCCCGAAGGCTTGGCGGTGGACATGGAGTCCGGCGCCATAGCCCAAGTGTGCCATTTATATAAGGTGCCGTTCATCAGTTTCCGGGTTATCAGCGACACGCCCGGGGCGAAGGAGCATTGGGACCAATATGAGAATTTCTGGGAGGCGCTGGCCGATCATTCCTTCGGGGTGGTGAAAGCCTTTCTGGAGAGTCTGCCCACGGCGTTGTCTGAAGAATAAGGATTAAAGCAAAAATAAGATGAAAAAGATTCCGAGTTTTACGATTGACCACAACCGCCTCCTGCGCGGCATCTATGTATCCCGTAAGGACGAGGTGGGGGGCGACACGGTGACCACGTTCGACATCCGCATGAAGGAGCCTAATCGCGAGCCGGCCCTGGGGCAGGGAGCCTTGCACACCATCGAGCATCTCGCCGCCACGTTTCTCCGCAACCATCCCGTTTGGGCGGACAAGATTGTCTATTGGGGGCCGATGGGTTGCCTCACGGGCAACTATCTGCTGATGAAGGGCGACCTTGAGTCGGCCGACATCGTGGACCTGATGAGGGAGACGTTCCGTTTCGTAGCTGATTTCGAAGGTGAGGTGCCGGGCGCGGCCCCGCAGGACTGCGGCAACTATCTGCTGCACGACCTGCCCATGGCCAAGTGGGAATCTGCCAAGTTCCTGCACGAGGTGCTGGAGCAGATTACGGAGGCTAATCTCCACTATCCGCAGCGGGAAGGTTAACGGCCGGCAATGCCGGATGAGGCGGCCCTTTAAATTCCGCCTTTGCCGTTATTGTTGTGCGCAAGGGCACAAAAAGCATAGGGCAGTGCATTCTTTTGCACTGCCCTATGCTTTTTTAATGGTTGTGCGGAAGGCGTTTCCGTTCTGTCGTTCCCGAGGTGCTTTTTCCCGTCCATGTGTGGTGGGAGCGATGCTTCGCGGCTTGCTTTTATTTCCCGATGGGCTGGATGTATCGCCGCAGTGCCTTGGAGATTTCCAGGAACATGTAGCGCGGGGATTGTCCATGGATTTGTGCGCTGTCGGCGGAGTATTTCCTTGCGGCGTACTCTTTGGACTTCTCGAAGGTGAGGCGCGACATTTCGCTTTGCGATTTGCCTTGAGAGGTGGAGTCCAGTTTCTCTTCCGGGAAGAAGTCGTCCAAGTCAATGTCGCCTATCATGGTGGTTTCCAAGAACTGCGCATGGGTGTGGTTGCGGTCGGTGTAGTAGCCTACGTACATGTGGCCGGGGAGGCGTACGAGAATCGGGTCGATGTTGATGGCGCGGAGCACGGAGGCGAAGAGCACGCTGCCGTCCACGCAGTTGATCTGCGAAGAGGCCAAGGCGTCTTCCAGTGTGCGCACGCGCTGGGCGTAGACCACGTTGCTCGACAAACTGCTGTTCGAGATGGAACTGTATTTGAAATTTCGGCGCTGTAGCACGTTCCATAGCGCGTAGACCTGCTTGTCTACATAGTCGGCCCGTTTGCTTTGGTAACCCAGGAAGCGGTTCACGATGCGTGTGTTCAGGGCCTCGCGCAGGATTTGGTCGATGAGCGGGCTGTCTTCGTTGACGTAAGCGGCGAAGAGCACGCCCGTGTTGTGGAAGCGGTTCCGCTTGTCGTAGTAGCCGATGAGGCATTCGTTGATGCTGCGCACGGAGAATGTGCGAGTGCGGCGTGCCGGCCGGCCTTCGTTGAGGCGTGCCTCCACCGATACGTTGACGGGCACGGCCTGGCGGTTGTTGCGCAAGGCGCTGAAGTTCCAGAGAATGTCCGGGTAGACGGTGTAGGTCTTTCCCTCTTCTGGCAGGATGAATTCCGAAACGGAGCGTTTGAAGAACGGCGTTTCGGCCACCTCTATTCTCAGCCGTGAATTGGGTCGCGGGCTGGTCACTTGAATGAATATGTGCGACTTGGGATTGCCCACCACGGGGCGCTGGCTGGGTTGCACGATGAGGGTGTCCGTCGTGGCTACGGAGAGGATGAGCGAGGGGAATATGTTGCCGCCCAGTTCATCGTCCACTTCGTAGCTCACGGAAGGGAATATGCGGTCGCGCAACAAGTATAAGGTGAACGCTCCTCCGGCGAGCAGGAGGAGCGTCAGGGTGATGATGAAGAAGCGTTTCATGTTGGTTTATTCTTCTGTGTCGAGGCTGTCCACCTCCACCACGGTGTCCAGCACTTCGTCCTTTGCTATCTGGTAGCTGCCGTCGGGGGCTACGGTGATGGAAAGCGGGATGTAGATGTCGGTGGAGGGGTAGCATACGCTGGCGGCAAACCGCAGCTTGCCGTTCTCCACGCGGTCGAACGCCATGCCCTCAAGGATGGCTTTTGCCATGAAGCCCGCGTCGATGTATTCCCTGAAGCTGCGTTTGAGAAACACTTGGTTGAAGATTTGCTGCCCTTCGCGGTTCACCCGCAGGCGGATGTAGTTGTCGGCGTAGCGCCCGCCGTCGTCTCCGGCCACGATGGGAAGCGTGTCGTTCACTTCCCGCACGATGTCGTAGGCATACTTCGTACCTTCCACCGTCACCTCGGCGCTATAGTGATAGTCTTTCATTCTCTGCACGGCGTTGACCGTGTCCGGCTTTTCGTATTCGCTGTATCCGCTGGTGGCTTGCGGCTGGTTGTTGCCGCATGCGGCGCAGAGCGCCATGGCGCACGCCAGGCAAAGAGCTTTAAACTGTGTTTGCATCTTGTTTCTTTAAGGGTTTCACAAAGGAACAAAAAAAAGCCGATTTGGCCAAGCCGCTTTGTCTTTATTTTTAGGCAGGCTTTTGTTGCGCGTTAGGGCATTATTCAGTATCTTTGGCCTATTCAAGGATTTGCGATGAAAGCGATATTGACATTGATTGCGGTTTCCTGCCTCTTCCTGCTGCCGGCTTGCCGCGGCGGGGAGGGGCGCGGCGGGGCGGACTCCGTCGACACGCTGTCCCTCGTCATGCAGGTAAGGGATTGTGCCCGGCTCTACACGGCGGAGTTTGAGGTGGACAAGCTGGTGTTGAAGGACGATCCGCTGCACGTGCGGGGACAAGTGTTCCAAAAGCCTTTCGACGTAAAGGTGCCGATGGGCGAGCGCAAGGCGATGATACCCATACAAGTGACATTGAAGGCTTACATCGACTTCTCCGCGTTCAACGAGAAGAACGTGCTGCGGTCCGACGGGCGTATTGTGATTCTGTTGCCCGACCCTCGCGTGGTGGTGACGGCTTCGCGCATCGACCACGAAGAGGTGAAGCAGTTCGTGTCGCTGACGCGCTCCGATTTCACATCGGCCGAACTGGCCGCCTTCGCGCGCCAAGGGGAAGAAGAGATACTGGCTTCAGTGCCAGAGTTGGGTATCTTGGAGATGGCGCGCGAGAATGCGGCCCACGTGTTGGTGCCGATGTTGGTGAAACTGGGATACGACGAACGGAATATCGTGGTGTCTTTCCGCAAGGAGTTCACGGGGGCCGACGTGCCTTTGCTGTTGGACCGCGAGGGAAGTGCCGGAAAATTATACAGGAATGAATAAGGGATTGAGCGTGTTGAAGTGGTTGGCCGTGGTGCTGGTTTTGGTGCTGGCCGTCTGGGCCGTGCTGGCGTGGCGCCGCGGTGGCGGGGTCGATGTGCAGGTGGGTTTTGACCCGCGCATTGAACTGACGGCGCAGGAGATTAGCCGCATTGAGCGCATCGGACAGTGGGAGTTCCTTTCGGTGCAGTCGGAAGTGGTGGCCGACACGTTGCGCAAGGGCTTTTTCTCGGACGACCGCCTGGTGATTGTTTATTCGGGCACGCCGCGCATCGGCATCGACATGCGCCGCGTGGCGGACGGGTGGGCTGTGGCCCACGGCGACACGGTGTCGCTTCGCCTGCCGGAGGTGCACCTGCTGGACGAGAACTTCATGGACGAGGCCCGCATGAAGGTGTTCTACGAGAGCGGGACATGGTCCAATGCGGCGCGGCGCGATTTGTATGAGCGTGCGCGCCGGAAGATGCGGTCCAAGAGCCTTACGCCCTCCAACCTGCGGCGGGCGGAGGCCAATGCCCGCAACCAGTTCTCGGCTCTGTTCCACGCTTTGGGTTTCGCTACGGTGGAAATCACTTTCTCAACCGCGTCAAACGAATAACGGTTCGGTAGAAATCCTGTGGGGACAGCCGTATATTTCAGCGATTCCGGTAAGGGAAGAAAAATGGCCCTCGGAAACTTCCTTGCAATGTTTCGGTGGCCTTCCTGTCGTGAAGGTGCCAAAAGGACTGCGGACAGCAGCAAGTCCCAAATGACATTTCGTCAAAACGTCAGGACAGCCCCTGCGTGAACCGCGCAAACGGGTGCGGGACGGGAACAGGACGGAAACGCGCGAACCTCACGCGCCTAAGGGAATGCAGGATGAAAGTCGAGAGCAGGTTTCCGCGACATTTTGCCGTCCGTCACGGAACGCCGTGCGGCCGGAACCCGCCCCCGCGTCAGCTCCGCGAAGGGAATGGCTGGCAAAATGACAAATGGGGTTTGCACGCGGACGGACTTCATATAGAGCGGAAAAAGCCCTCCGAAGCACTGTTTTTCCCCTCTTTCTGCACCCGCAGGAACTGCCTTGCGGCAAAAAAGTTTCGTCTTTGCGGAAGGCGGTTCATTTCTTTGCGGAAAGCGATTCTGCTTTTTCCGCGAAAAAACGACCGCCGGGACGGAGAAATGCTCCATACAAACAGTCTCCCCACCCGTTTTTTAACAGTCCGGCCTCTGTTTGCGGCGGCCCGTCCTGTCATTGAAACATGGAAGCGGAAGGAAAACCTTTCTTTCTGGCAGGAAATTTCGTGCTGGGCTGACAATCCGACACGGGCTTTGTTGCAGGTCCCCACTGAACTTCTACTGAGGCGGAATAACCGCTCTCCGCACAAGGGAGCGGTTATTCGTTTTCCGTTCCGGCGTCCTCGTCCAGCCGGTTTTCCCACAAATATTTCTTCGTCTCGGCCGCCACCACTCCGGACAGGCATATCAGCGACACGATGTTCGGCAGGGCCATCAGGGCGTTGGTCAGGTCGGCGAAGTTCCACACGACGGCCAGTTGGGTGATGGCGCCGAAGAAGGCGCACACGATGAACACGCCTCTATAACAAAGCATCCAACGCTTTCCGCTGAGGTATTCCATGGCTTTTTCTCCATAGTAGCACCATCCCAAGATGGTGGAAAACGCGAAGGTCACGATGCCGAAGATGAGCAGCGGGGCACCCACGTAGGGAATCTTCTCGAAGGCCACCTTCGTGAGCGCGGCCCCGTCGTCGTAAGTGATGTCGGGGTAGGCCAATATGCTCGACACCAGCACCAGTCCGGTGAGGGCGCAGATGACCACCGTGTCCCAAAACGTGCCGGTGGACGACACCAATGCCTGCCTCACGGGGTTGCGTGTCTGGGCGGCGGCCGCCACGATGGGGGCCGACCCCATGCCGCTTTCGTTGCTGAAGAGTCCGCGGGCGATGCCGTAGCGGGCCGTCATGATGATGGAACCGCCCACGAAGCCTCCGCCCGCCGCTTCCGGGTTGAAGGCGGAAACGAGGATGAGTTTCACGGCTTCCCACACATAGGCGCCATTGACCACGAGAATGTAGCAGCACCCCAGGAAATAGAGGATGGCCATGAAGGGGACGAAAGCCGTGCAGACGCGGGCGATGCCCTTCACGCCGAAGATGACCACCAGGGCCACGCAGACGGCGATGACAACGCCTGTGAGCGTTTGCGGAATCTGGTAGGTCTCGTAGCAAAGCATGGAGATGGCGTTGCTCTGCACCAGATTGCCTATGCCGAACGAGGCACAGACGGTGAAGATGCTGAAGAGCACGGCCAGCCATTTCATGTTCAGTCCCCGTTCGAGGGCATACATGGGGCCGCCCGCCATCTTGCCGTGCGGCGTGCGGATGCGGTATTTCACCGCCAGCAGTCCCTCGGCATATTTGGTGGCAATGCCGAACACGCCGGTCAGCCAGCACCAGAAGACGGCGCCCGGCCCGCCCAGGGTGACGGCCGTGGCTACGCCGATGATGTTGCCCGTGCCGATGGTGGCGGCCAAAGCCGTGGCCAGCGCGCCAAACTGGCTCACGTCGCCTTTGGCGGCCGTGTCCGACTTGACGGACAGCCGGATGGCCGTGAGCAGTTTGCGTTGCGGCACGCGCAACCGGATGGTGAGGAACAGGTGGGTGCCCAGCAGGATGATGACCATGGGCCAGCCCCACAGGAAGTCGCTGCACGTCTTGATGAGTGAGTTGAGCGTGTCCATGCCTTATTCCTGTTTCAGGTAGTGCCCGGCTTCTTCCGCCGTGCAGCCGTACACGTTGGTGTAGATTTCGCGGCACACGTGGTTGAAGTCCTGTTCTTCGCTAAGCTGTCCGTGCACCATGAGCCTCAGGGGGATGGAGGGCAACTGCGCGGAGTAGGGTGGTTGCATGTACGTGCGGTGCTCCCACAGCATGAAGCCGCAGCGTTGGTAGAAACCGATGCGCCTCTGTTTCAGTTCGTCGGTGGGAGGCTCCACTTCCAGCACGATGGGGAGGGACGAGTCGTTGATGAGCTTCTCCATGACGCGTTGTCCCAGCCCTTTTCCGCGAAGCGAGGGCAGCGTGGCCAGGTGTTCGGCATAGATGAATCCTTCCAGTTGCCAGTAGTTCAGCAGTCCGGCGAACTGCCTGTCCTCCACGAGCACGTTGGGCCGGAAGAGCGGGTTGTGGTCGGCATATTCGCGCTGTTCCGTCCGTGGGCGTCGTTCTTCGGGCGGGAAGGCTTGTTCCATGAGGGCTTCGGCTTCGTCATAAAATCTGTCGGAAGTCGTGACGGGAATCATTTCCATGTCTTGTGGTTTTTATTTTACGTGAATCAGTTCGTATGTCCGGTGTCCCAATCCGATTTTTTCGGCGTGTTCCAGGCAGGTCTTATACTCTGTGTTGGGGTTCGTGTTGTCGAAGTGGTCGTGTCGGTCGTGGAAGTGCGGGCTGGCCATCTCGTCGGTCAGTTGGCTGCCGGGCAGCGGCGTCTGTTTCAGGCAAGCGTCCACGCAGGCCTGGTCCAGCGCCAAGGGGTCGGACGAGGCGAACATGCCCACGTCCGGGATGATGGGCGTGTCGTTGCCGGCGTGGCAGTCGCACGTGGGCGACACGTCGCACACCACGGAGATGTGGAAGCACGGACGTCCGTCGACCACGGCCTTGGTGTATTCGGCCATGCGGCAGTTGAGCTCCTTCACGGCCGCGTCCTGCGCGAAGTCGATGGCGTCGAAGTTGCAGGCGCCGATGCAGCGGCCGCAGCCCACGCAGTGTTCCTGGTCGACGGTCATCTTCTTGCGCTCCTCGTCGAACACGAGGCCGTTGTTGGCGCATTCGCGCATGCACCTCTTGCAGCCGCGGCAGGCTTCCGCGTCGATCACGGGTTTGCCGTTGCAGTGCTGGTCTTTCTTTCCGGCCCGTGAGCCGCAGCCCATGCCGATGTTCTTGATGGTGCCGCCGAATCCGGTCATTTCATGGCCTTTGAAGTGGGTGAGCGAGATGAAGGCGTCGGCGTCCATGATGGCGCGCCCTATCTTGGCCTCCTTGACATATTCGCCGCCGGCTACGGGCACAGGGATGTCGTCCGTGCCCTTCAGCCCGTCGCCGATGATGACCGGACAGCCGACGGTGAGCGGCGTGAAGCCGTTCTCCCAGGCGCAGTACAAGTGTTCGATGGCATTCTTGCGGCTGCCGGGATACAGCGTGTTGCAGTCTGTCAGGAAGGGTTTCCCGCCGCATTGCTTCACCAAGTCCACGACGGCCCTGGCATAGTTGGGGCGCAGGAAACTCAGGTTGCCCAATTCCCCGAAGTGCATCTTGATGGCCATGTCGGAAAGCTGCTTGCGTGGGGAAGAATCGTTTCCTTCTTGTGGTTGAGAATAGATTTAGGACCGGACGGAAGGACGTTTCCGGCCTTACGTTCGGGACTTGCGGGCGAGGCATTTCCGGGGAAGAAGCAAGAACGGAACTGCCGCATGGCTTGTTTTGTGGGAAGCATAACGTGGAATCCGGCGGAGCTTCTCGTTTTTTTGTGCTAACTTTGTTCGGAAATTCAACAAAGGAGGTTTATTATGACAGAATGGATTGCAGCCGTGGCGGGGGTGCTGGCGGGAGCCGTGGCGGCCTTGTTGTGGGCGAGGGCGCGGATGGCTTCCGAGCAAGCCTTGTGGAAAGCCAGGGGCGAAGAGCTGGAGGCGATGCGCGCACGGACGGAAGAGGAAGCTGCGCGGCGCGAGCGGGACTACCGGGAACGGATGGCCGAGGCCGAAGCGCGGTGCCGTGGCGTGCAGGAGCGTGCCGACGGCCTGAACCGTGAGAACCGCGCGCTGGCCGCCGACCTGCAGGCGGCACGGAAGGAACTGGAGCTGATGCGGGGGCAGGCGTCGCGCGAGGCGGCCGAGCGCGACCGCCGTTTCCAGGAGCAACTGAGGCTGGTGCAGGAGCAGCTGCAAAACGCCACCCGCGAGATGCTGGGCCGGCGCTCGCAGGAGTTGTCGCAGAAGAACAACGAACAGATGGCGGCCATCATAGCTCCCCTGAAGGACAACATCCGCGAGATGCGCGTGGCCATGGACCAGAGCCGCGACGCGCATGCCAAGAACACTGCTTCGCTGGAGCGGGCCATCGAGGAGGTGATGAAGCGGGCCGGCGAAATCGGGACGGAGGCCGACAAACTGGCCAGCGCCCTGCGCGGCGAGAACAAGGTGCAGGGCAACTGGGGAGAACTGATTCTGGACGAGCTGCTGGAGAGCCAGGGGCTGACGGAAGGCATACACTACGAGAAGCAGGCGACGCTGCGCGACAGCCGCGGAAACGCCCTGCTGAACGAGGAGACGGGGCGGCGCATGATTCCCGACACCATCCTGCACTATCCCGACGGGAAAGATGCCATCATTGACTCCAAAGTGTCGCTCACGGCTTTCGTGGACTACCAGAACGCGGAGACCGACGAGGCGCGCGCCGAAGCCCTGCAGCGCCACCTGAGGAGCGTGAGGCAGCACGTGGCCGAGCTGGCGCGGAAGGACTACAGTGCCTACATCAAGCCCCCGCGGCAGGCCTTGAACTACGTCATCATGTTCGTGCCCAACGAGGGCGCGCTCCAGTTGGCTTTGGCCGGTGCGCCGGAACTGTGGCGCGAAGCCTTCTCGAAAGGCGTGTTCATCACCGGCGAGCAGAACCTGACAGCGGCCCTGCGCATTATTCAGATTGCCTGGACGCAGGTGCAGCAGGCGCAGAACCAGGAGGCCATCTACGGCACGGCACGCATGCTGCTCGACCGCGTGGCCGACTTCATCGTCCATTTCGAGAACGTGGGACAGAAGTTGCAGGACGCTTCGGAGGTGTATCGGAAAGCGGCCGACAAACTGAAGGACGGCCGGCTGAGCGTGGTGGGCGCGGCCAACAAGCTCATCAAGCTGGGAGCGAAGGCGAGCCCGAAGAAGACGATTCCGGAAGAGAACGAGCCGCTACGTGGCGTGGAGTGACGCCCGGCAGCCCCTATGGATATATAATAAGGAGCAGGCGGGGGAGTCGGTGGGTGCGGAATGCCGCGCGGAAGGTTGCGATTCCGTGCTTCCGGCTGCCGCGCGATGAATACAAGCATCCGTTATTTGCGGGAGGATTTCTCCGGGCCGCGAATAACGGATGCTTTGTATTGTGGCTTTTGTGGCGGTCTTCGCCGGGGCTTCCCGGCGCGTCCCGCTTACGGTTGTGTCCGGTATTGGATGTATTGCCCGTCCTCCGTGATGCCCACGGCCTCGATGCTCAGGGCGGTGCGGTGGCTGTTGTTGTAGAGGCGGACGGTGGCCTTTCCGTCAGGTCCGAACCGCACGTCGGGCATCCAGAGGAGGGTGCGCCGGTGGTCTTCGGTCGCGGGCAGGGGCCGGCGGCTGTAGTCGGGACTGTAGAAGTCCTCGCACACGGCATAGCCGCGCATCAGGTAGCGGCGGTCGCGGCACGAGGGAAAGTATTCTCCGTCGGGGCGGAAGCCGAAGCCCACGATGACTTCGGGCTGGTTGTCCTGCCGGTATTTCCAGCTGCCCATCTCGCGCGGCACGTAGTCGGTGTAGATGGAGAAATCCTCCAGTTGGCTCAGCGAGCGAAGTTTCTCTTCGGTTTGCCACGTTTCCCGGCTCTGCAGGTCGCTGAAGAAGTTTCCCGGCGGGAGCAGGGTCGGGGTGCTCGGCTTGCGCGGCATCCAAGGCTGCAGGTCGTGGCGTGCCTGCACGTAGTAGTGGCGGTACATGTCCATGTCGCCCACGAAGAGGAAGGCCATGATGGTGGACACGGCCTGCGGCTCCAGATAATAGTAGGGGATGTCCACCAGCCCGTAGTCGGCCGCCAGGTTGTAGGCCTCGTTGGCGTCCACCACCAGGGCCGGCTTTGTCGGGTCGTAGCGGCGCAGCCCGTTGCGGGCGGTGTGCACGGTGATGGTGGGCAGCAACCGGTCGGCCAGCATGTTGTGCACCAGGCTGTCTTCGTTCTCGGCAAAGGGCGTGAGGTCCTGCGGCGGCATGTCCTGGTAGTAGCTGTAGGGATGGGCGAAATGGGGGTGGAAGAGGTCGAGTTTCACGTAGTAGTCGGGCCAGGCTTCCTCGTCGGTGAATCCCTTCTGCCGCCTCTTGACGATGTAGTCCACGTCTTTGTTCAGTGCGGCGGCGCTGAGGAAGAGCATGCACTCGCCGTACACCGGCGGCATGCACATGTAGAAGGTGCCGTCCTTCGTCTCCTGTTTCAGTTCGACAGTCTCGTCGCCTTGCGTGAACATGGCCCACACGTTCACCTCCTTGCGCAGGTTGCTGGGCTTCTTGAAGTCCGGGTTGGGCCTCTCCGAACGGTTGACACGCCCGCCGATGGTCTGGAACTTTTCAGGCAGCCAAGGCAGTTCCAACGGTTCCACGTCCGCCATCTGGCGCCATTCGTAGCGCCGCCATCCCTGCACCATCATCAGGCGGTCCAGGGCTTGCCGGCGGACGCTGTCGTCGGCTTCGAAGTAGTATCCGGGATTCTCCACGAAACCCTTCAGCTCGCTGGAGAGGAGCATTTCGGTGAGCAGGGTGCCGTTGTCGTAGCTCGGCTCGTCCGTCGTCCGGTCGCGCACGGCCAGCGAGAGGGCGGCCACGGAGTCTGCCGCTCCGTCCAGCTGCAGGTGGAGCGTGATGGAGTCGAAAGGCTCATAAGAGGCACGGATGCCGGAGACGGAGAGGGGCACGGCGGGATAGTCGTGGTGGTTGACGAAGAAGAGGCGGTCGGCGTAGATGCGCCCTTCGCCGTCGAACACGGTGAGCTGGTTCACCCCCGTGGGCAGGCTGTCGCGCGGGATGTCCACGCGCCATCTGCCGCCCGTGCCCTCCAGCGGACGGTAGAAGTGCGACACGCCCCGGCACATGACATGCACGGCCACCGGGCGGTCTACGCCCCGTGCCTGCACCACGGCCGTCACCGTGCTGTCGTTCTGCCCCACGCTGAGGGCGCATCCCGTCGGGGCGACTTCGGGCAGGCGCTCTTCGTAGTCGTAGCCGTCGTGCCCGAAGCGGGCGCGGTAGTCGGCCTTTTCCGACACTGCGGCCAGCCGGAAGGTGGCCCGCCCGCGTTCGTCCGTGCGGCAAGAGGCCACGGTCTGTCCCTGCCGGTCCACGATGTCGAGCGCCATGCCTTCCATATGCCGCCCCTCCTCGTCGTTCAGTTCGAGGGCCACGCGGCAGTCCGTTCCGGCCACCAGGTTGCCCCCTTCGGGATAGAAGCGCAGGTCGAGCTTGGGCTTGTGTTTCTTGCGGGCCTTGTAGTAGCGGCGCATGGGGCGCAAGGTCATGTCCTTGGCATATTCACCCGGCTGGGCGGGTTTGTCGTAGACAGGGAAGACGCGCGAATAGAGTTTCTCATAGTCGCGGAAAAACTCCTTGGCCATCCGCTTGCTGTAGAACAAATCCTCCGACACGCGCTGGTGGGGATACTCGCACTGCCCGAAGTTGAGCATCCAGCGCGTGTAGGCCCTCAGTTCGTAGTAGCCGGCATAGAGGGTGTCTTTCAGCACGAACATGCCATGGGCCGTGCCGTCGGGCATCTCCAGCTGCTGGCGTTCCACGGGGTAGCCGTCGGGAGTGAGCAGTTCCACGTAGAGGATTTTGCTCAGGTCGGTGAGCGCGCCGTTGTCGGAGCGCGTCACGTAGCCTTTGTACCATATCGTGTCGCCCAGGAAATAGCAGGTATTGTCCAAGTGGAGGTACACCTTTTCCTGTGGCAACCCGATGCCGAAGCCCTGCACCTTGCGGTAGAGCGAGTCGGTGCCGGCGGAGCCGGAAGGGGCTTGCGCGCCGACCTGCAAGCCTGCCCAGCACATCATTGCCAATAATAGAATCCGAGTCTTCATCTCATTGTCCGTTTATTAAGTTTGTATTCTTTGTTTTCCCGATTCGTCGGAACAGCGGTTTCCCGTCCTTGTGGGGGACTGACCGATGATGCAAAGTTAAGCCATCCGGGGGGGCGGACAAGAAAATGCAGCCTTATGTTGTCGAATGCAATACCATATCTTATCAGAAAGTATCAAATCGGGCCGTCCGCGGGGCATTGCAAGGCGCAAAAGCGGGTGCCCTTCCCGGTTTCCTGCTTGATTGGGCCACAGGCATTGCCGTGCCGTCCGGTTGGTGGGCGGACGTTTTTTTCGGGGTGCGGATGCTTGCGATTAAGGCTCTGCGGACCGGAGCGGCAAGGGGCGTGATGCGGAAGGCGGAATTGTACTTTGCGGCAAGTACTCGAGTACTTCCCGCAAAGTACGATGACGGACTGCGGCAGAGGCTTGGCGCTGTTCCGGCAGTCCACCGGTCGTGGTGCGCAGGGGAATGTGCGGGCGGGTGTCCGATTCGGGGGCAAGGCGGGCGGGGAGGCTGTTCCGCTTCAGCTGTTCGTGTTGCCCGGAGTATGGTTTTCCGGTTGTTCGTGTAGCCCGTTTTTTCCCGGTGGGGTGGAGGGGGCGTTTTCCTTGGCTTTTGGAGGCACGGGCGCGGGCTTTTTCGCGCTTTTCCCGGGAGACGGTTCTTCCGGTTGTTCAGTCTTGGTCAACGACAGTGCCAGTTCGTCGCTGGAGGGTTTGGTGATGCTGAAGGGCGTGTCCTTCAGCAAGTCGTTGATTTCGAACTTCAGGTTGCTGACCTTGCGCCTTGCTCCGGGCGAACCGTCGTAGAAGTTCGTCTGGTAGATGTCGTTCAGTTGCAAGTAGTGAATGCTGTGGTTCTCCTTTTAATAAGGTAGTCCAGCAAGAGAGTCACTTGCCGCCTGCTTTTGAGTGTGGAGCGGCCGTAGGTCACGTTGTTGCCATACGTGTCGACCTTCAGTTTCTTGTATTCGAGTTCGGGAGAATTGGTCAGGAATATGCGGAGTTCCGGGTAGAGCTTGATTTGCCGCATCACGTACCATATTATCAAGGCAGCGGACGTGATGATGGCAATGAGGGCCACGGCCATCCAGTTGTAGGCGATGAAGAGAAGTTTCTGGGTGTAGTAGAGGACGCGGGGCGGCACGTTGGTGTCCAGGCTAAAGGCCGTCCATTCGCGGCAACTGCCTATGCTTGTGGCAATGCCATAAATGGCAAAAGCGACAAGCAGGACAGACAAGGTGAGCACGATGTAGAATTTGGTTCTCATGATATTTTGCCCTTACGCGTTCGTATGGTGCAAAAATAAATCTTTTTCTTCTTATATCCAATGATGGTAAGAACTTTTTTCCTTAATTTTGCTGAAAGGAAAGTCCGATTGATGATAAGGCGAGAATAAGCCTTGATTTGTTTTTGAATTTGTGAATAATTGATATACAGCTGTTTGATTCTGTTGGGATTTATAAGGTAGGATGAGAGGTAATATTTGTTATCAAAAAGTTGCGTTTTAGAATAGCGTTTCATATGTTTATAAATGGTATAAATTATGTACTGCAATAAGCTCAAGGAAAAACGGACTTAGAAGACAGATGGAAATGAAGAAGACAAAAGCAAACAAGGTCTGGGCCATGTGGTGTTTTGCCGCGTGCTTGTGGCTGTGCGCCGGTTGCACGCAAAACTCCTTTTGGGCGGAAGATGGCTATTGGCGTTCGTGGGAAGGAGTGGCAAAGGGCGTTCCGGAAGGGGGCGCTTATGGTCTTGACATGGCAGAAAAGATTGCCCCGGGACGGTGCAGTGGCAAGAGCCTTGGCGAGGTATGCGACGTGCATGTCACATGGACGGAAGGCTTCTTGGCCAGTTTTCCGGCAGCCGCGTTGGGCGCGGATGCCACGGTCCATCTGCGCGATGGAGTCGTGACGGGCATTCATGCCTACTGGTCGGGGCGCGACATTTGCGGCATCATATATTATCGGTATACGAAAGATATGGGCGACGCGGGGCCTGGCGAAAGCCGCCCGGATAGCCTGCGCTCCAATGGGGTGGGGGTTGAACGGTTCAGGCTCACGCCGACGCTGACAAATTATTAAAGGAGGATAAAAGATGAAAGGAAAATGGAATTTTTGGCTGATGGCCTGTCTGGTGCCCGCCTTGCTGCACGGACAGGGCGAAGTGATGCTCACCGGGCTGCGGAGCCTGGACGACAATGCCGGCGGGTGGACGATAGAACGGGTCGTGCTTTCCGACACGGCCACGGTGGTGGACTTTCTCGTCACCCGCAAGCCTTATTCGTGGGTTGCCCTGGCTGCCACCACCCATCTGTGCGACGAACAGGGCGTCCGGCATGCGGTGAAGGGCGCCGAAGGGCTGACGCTGGGCGAGAAACTCTACCTGCCCAAGGATGGGACGGCGCGTTTCCGCCTGTTTTTCGACCCCATGCCCCAAGGCACCCGCATCTTCGACCTGATAGAGGGGAGGAATACGAACAGCAGTACTGGTACGGGCTGCACGGCAGCGGTTATGAGCCGGATTTCCCCGTGGCGCAGGAAGCTTATCCCCCAAAGAAGAACTGAAGAAACAGTTCCGCAAAGGCCGGGCGCTGGTGCGAGGGAAGATAAAGGACTATGAACCGGGCATGGCGTATGGCTATGTTGAGATGTTTTGCGGGACATTGGGCGAGGAACGTGGCAAGTGTCCCACGGCGCTCATCCGGCCCGACGGCACCTTTTTCTCTGGAGGCGGAGCTGGACCATCCCGTGTGTGGGCATATCAACTTTTCTTTTATTTCCGACGTTCCCGTTTACGTCCGTCCCGGCGATACGCTGGACGTGACGGTGGACCCGCATGACCCGACGGGCGCAAGAGTGGAGGATGAAAGCAGTCATCCGGAGGGTTGCCATGAAAAGCTGTTTAAGTGCGGGTGCAGGCCAGTGTATCCCGGTTGGGAATATTGGCCCGAAATCTGGAAGAAGATTTCGGATTCCGAGCTTATCATCATGGCGGAGAAAACCTTGGAGAAAGGCATGCGGCTTTGCGACTATTGGGCTTGGAAATATGAACTTTCGCCTTGGGAGGTGCATCTGTTGAGGAATAGACAACGGATGGTGATGCTGGGCTGCATGTCCCAGTTGTCTGATTGGGTGATGATAGACAGGTATGGCTATAGCATTCCCCAAGACGAAAGCGAGAGGCGGGAATACCTGGCAGGAAACGATTACCCGTTGTATCGGTTTTGGAAAGGCGTGTTGGACGTCGACGACCCGTCTTTGTCGTATTCTGGATATTTCTGCTCTCTTTTATACAGGATGGATGGGATGAGGCCCTTGTCTGACGCGGCTAGTGTTGGGCGTAGCCTTATGGGCGAAGATGTAGCGATGAGGCAGTATTGGGCGGACAGCATGATGGTGGAAGCGTTCCGCGACTTGGTAGGTTTTGAGGGTATTCCTTACATGGTGCAAGCCTATCTGGTGTATAATACGATGAGGTGGATCAGTCAAACCTCCCAGTATGGCCGGGACGTGATGACGAAAGAATTGGAAAAGACTGCGATTTTCCTTATCGATCCTTATTGGCAGCGTAAGTTATGGGAAGTAGACTCCGCCTATGCTCGTCCGCAACCCGAGACGTATGCGTTGGAAGGTGAGGCGCTCGAAATCATGAAACCCATATTGGAGAAGTATAAAGGGAAGTATATCCAGATAAGATGGACGAGGCCTACGAAAAAAGGAATAGAGAGAACACACGAGAATCTGGAGAACTTGATGGTGGATTTTCGCGACCATCCTGACTTGCAGTTCGTGTTCTTCTTCGACGAGTACAAGTGTACCAAGGACGAGTATGAAGGCTTCGTGAAGGAGTATTTGCCAGAAGAGGATTGTTATTGGTGGGGGTATGAAGAGAGCGCTATCTTGCGACAGCAATTCCGCCACACGTCGGGCAGCGGCGACTTTACATTGAACCGGCAAGGAGAAGTCTTGCGTATTCCCTTGTACACTGCCGATGAAAGGCAATTCCGGAGAAGTTGGCGATGGCAGCTTGAAGAGGAAAATAAGAAGTAGTGCCATAAAAGCAGTGGGACGGAAGACAACGAAAGAATATGGAGAAGACAAATCATAAACGATGGCTGACGGGACTGATGGCCTGCCTGGTGCCCATCTTGCTCTGTGCCCGTGGCGAAGTGACGCTCACCGGGCTGCGGAGCCTGGACGACAATGCCGGCGGGTGGACGATAGAACGGGTCGTGCTTTCCGACACGGCCACGGTGGTGGACTTCTCCGTGGAAGACAAGCCTTATTCGTGGTTCAGCATGACTTCTGGCGCTTATCTGAGCGACGAGAAAGCACGGCGCTATGCCCTGAAAGGTGCGGTGGGGCTGGTGCTGGACGAACGCTTCCGCATGCCCAAAAGCGGAAAGGCGGAGTTTCGTCTGATTTTTGAACCGATGCCTCAGGACACACGGATATTCGACCTTATTGAAGGAAAAGACGCTTCGATGCGCCGTTGGTATGGCTTGCACGACGGCGGTTACGAGCCGGAGTTTCCGGTGGCCATGGGCGCCATGCTGTCCAAGCGAAAGGTGGAACGCATGTTTCGTAAGGGGCCGGCCGTGGTGCGGGGCAAGATAGAGCACTACCGGTCCGAATGGGGATATGGCTTTGTCACTGCATTCGTCAGTCAGTTGGGCGAACGGCCGGAACAGCGTCCTGCGGCCCTCATCCAGGCCGACGGGACTTTCTGGTTGGACCTTGAACTGGACCATCCGGTCTGGGGAACCGTTTCTTTGGGACGGGGCGGGCTTGACATACCTGTGTTCGTGCGCCCCGGTGACACGCTGGACGTGGTGGTGAATCCCTATGGCAAGGCGGGATTTCGGGCAGCGTATAAAAGCAGCCATCGGAGGATGCCATGAGAACCTGTTGCGATGCGACGTGCCGCCAGTGTCTGCGGGATGGGAGCGCATGGGCGAGATATGGAGGACACAGTCCGACGCGGAATGGATGGCCATGACGCATGAAACGATGGAAAGGGGCTTGCGGCTTTGCGACTACGGGGCATGGAAGTATGGGTTGTCGGACTGGGAAACCCATCTCTTGAAGACCCGGCAGGAATTGAACACCGTTTATAACCAGACGGTGTTGGCCAACTGGATGCTGACCGCCCGCTATGGCAACAATCCCCCGACGGAAGAAATGAGGAGGACTTCTATTCCAATAATGACTACAGCCTGTATGGCGTGTTGAACCGTCTGGCAGCCGACGATCCGGCCTTGTCTTTCCAAGGCGGCTTCACGGCGCTGCTTGAAAACATGAGAAACATGAAGCCTCTAATGGATGCAAGACAGCAGACATTCTTTTTCCCTTCGCTGTCGGACGTGCAGATGGCACATAAGGAGGATAGCCTGCAGATAGAAGCCCTGCGCGGTATCATGGGGTTTAAACGGTTGCCCTATCTGGTGCAAGGTTTTTTAGCCAATAAAGTGCGATATTATGCCGGTTCCTTCAGTTCGCCGGCCGAACATGTGGAAGCGACAAGGCAAACTGCAGCCTATCTGACAGACGCGTATCTGAAGCGTAAAGTGTGGGAGGTGGATTCTGTAGCCTCCCATCCGCTACCGGAAACTTACCGGTTGGAAGGGGAAGCGCGTGGCATATTGGAGCGCATGGTGGAGAAATACGAGGGAAAAATCGTGCAAGTGGAATGGCTGTCGCCCGACGATGACGGCTTCCATTGGGTATGCAACCGACTGGCCAACCTGATTCCTGACTTTCATGACCATCCCGACCTGCGTTTCCTGTTCCTCTTCGATGCTTATACTTGCACGAGGGAGGAGTTTGAGAAGTTCGTGGGAACATATTTGAAAGGGGAAGATTGCTGTTGGTTGGACTACCGCGATGCCGGCATCCTGAGGTGGACGTTCCGCAATTCTTATCGAGGTCATCAATTTACCTTGAACAGAAAAAGGTGAGGTCTACCGCACTCCCCTTTACACATCCGATGAAACGCAGTTCCGCCGCTCTTTGCGCGAATTGTTGGAAAAGGAATAAAACGGAATAGAAAACTCTAAAGTAAACGGAGATGAAACATAGGAAATGGATGACGGCCATGGCCGTTTGTTTGTTGAATGCCCAATTGTATGGTTGTGGCGAAGTGACTTACACCAACTTGCAAAGCTTGCATGAGGAAAATGCCTGGGGCTGGACGATAGAGCGGGTCGTGCTTTCCGACACGGCCACGGTGGTGGATTTCTCTGTCAGCACCCGGCCGTATTCTCGGGTTTTGGTGACATCGTGTGTCTATTTGAGTGACGAAGAAGCCAGACTATATGGAGTAAAGGGCGCGGAGGGCTTGACATTGAATAAGGAACATTATGCTTCTAAGGAAGGAAAGGCTGGCTTTCGGTTGGTGTTTGACCCAATGCCTCGCAATACACGGATTTTTGATTTGATAGATGGCGGAGGCGTTACCATGCCCCGTTGGTATGGTCTTCACGATAGTGCTTATCGGCCGGATTTCCCGGTGGCCGAAGAGGTCGTGGACTCTCAGGAGGTGGCGGATGATTCATTTTGCGATGGCCGGGCTGTGGTGCGTGGGACGATAGAGGGTTACGATCCATTTTGGGGAGATGGTTTCGTGAATGCGGTGACCCACAGTTTGAGAGATGGTTACCAGAGTAAGGAGGCAAGTGCACTCGTACAATCGGATGGTTCGTTTGTGTTGGATTTGGAACTGGAGCATCCAGTGTGGGGGTATTTGAAAGGATGAATACGTGACATACCCATTTATGTGCGTCCTGGTGATACTTTTGGATGTGACGGTGCATCCTTATGTGCCCGGAACTTTTCCGGGATTGAATACGAAAGCAACCATCCGGAAGGATGCTATGAAAACCTGTTGCGGTGTGACATTTATCCGATATCTTCTGGTTGGGAATATAAGGACGAGAACTGGGAGACACTTACGGACGAAGACTCTTTGTCATGACAGAACAGGTCTTGGAAAGAGGCTTGAGGCTTTGTGATTATGCCGCGTGGAAGTATAAACTTTCACCTTGGGAGACTCATTTGCTGAAGAATAATCAAAGGATTGCAGTGATGCTTTCTCAAATAGGTTTGGCCAACCGGATATTGTCCTATAGGGCGGGGAAGATGCCTTTGGAGCAAAAAAATGTGTTGGAGTATCTTGAGGATAATGATTATTCTTTGTACGGTATCTTGAAGGATTTTCCTTTGGACGATCCCTCCTTATCTGTTTCTTGGGCCTTTACGGAAATGCTTTATCCGATGAGAGAGATGAAACCGATGATGGATGCTCTGCTTCTGGCTATGTTTAATGGCGGGGCTACTCCGGTGGACGTGAAAAATAATGAGGATAGTTTGCAGGTGGAGGCTTTGCGTGGTATTCTGGGATTTAAGACAATTCCTTATCTGGTGCAGGCTTGCTTGGTGGATAAAGCGGCTTATCCATCTATACGGCTTTCCCCATCGGAGCGGGAAAAAGTGACAGCACGCCGGGCGGTTTATATTACTAATTCTTACTTGAAACGGAAAATGTGGGCTTTGGATTCAATCTATGCTCGTCCGCAGTTGGAAACATTCCGTTTGAGGGGGAGGCACTAGAGGTGTTGAAACCCATAATGGATAGATATAAGGGGAAATATGTCCAAATAGAGTGGATAGCTCCGGACGAGAACGGACGGAACTTGGTGTGCAACCAACTGGTCAATTTGATACCTGATTTCAGAAACCATCCGGATTTGAAGTTCGTGTTCTTCTTTGATGAACGTAGGGGCTCTAAGGAAAAAATCGAGAACTTTATAAAAGAATATCTGCCAGAAGAAGACTGCCGTTGGTGGGGATTACGGGAAAGTGCTATCCTGCGCCGCCAGTTTCTTCTTCATGATGCGGTTTTCGGGCACATTACGTTAGACCGTGACGGCAATGTCTTTAAATATCCTTTGTACACGTTTGATGAGAACATGTTCAGGAAGTCTTTGCGTCGCTTGCTTGAAAAAGAACAAGAGGCACGAGGACAATAACCTTGTGTGTCTCGTCTTGTCTGAGGACGAATGATTCGGGAGAATATGTTATTATTGCTTCCTTATTCAATTCTCCAATCCTTAAGCGTGCGCTTATCGCTGTCGAAGTTGACAGCCACCTTGATCACGGGCAGGCCGCAGAAAGCGAAGCGCGCGGGTAATCCTTCAGGTCGATCTGGCGCATGGCGGCATCGGCCGAATGGTCCAACTTGAGCTCCATCACGTACAGCCTCGTCCGGGTGCGCATCACCATGTCCACACGTCCACGCGGCGTGCGGACCTCCACGTCCACATACATTCCCAGCAGGCTGAAAATGACATACAGCATCTGCTGATAATGGCCTTCATAGTCCGTATGGTCGCAATAGGGCACCGTGGAGAGGAAAGCCTGTAACAGGCGCAAGGCATCGTCCAACCGCTCTTCGTGGATGGCTTCATACAGCAAGGCCACGGTTGTCAGCCCGTCTGTGGTACGACGGTGGAGGTAGCCCGGCAAGAGGCTTTTCATCAGCCCCAGACGGACTTCCTTGTTGGGCATGTCCAACGTGTAAAGCCGCGTCAACGAGGAATAATCCTTTATCGTAACATACCCGCTCTGGTAGAGCAACGGGGTGATGTCTTCCATCCTCTCAGTAGGGGCGTCGAAGGATTCCGCCAAAGCTTTCCGCCCGCCTATGTGTTGGGGTGTCACACCGAACTTCCGCAACATCTCTATCAGGTAGGTGGGCGTCCCGCTGCCGAACCAGTAGGAATCTATCTTTCCTTTTGAAAAGGCTGTCAACAAGCTGAAAGGGTTATAAATGTCGGGCGAGGGCCAGGTGAAATGGTAGCCGTCGTAGTTGTCCTTCAGCCTTTCCAAGGTTTGCTCCCGCGTCGTTTCCAACCGGCTGGCCAGCAAGTCCAGGTCTTCGGACATCTGCGTTTCCATCTCCTCTTGGGTGATGCCGCAGATGGCCGCGTAAGGCTCGTCCATGCTGATGTTCTCTATGTTGTTCAGTTCGCTGAAGATGCTGAGCTGGGAGAATTTCGTAATCCCCGTGAGGAAACACATAGCGCAGGTAGGGGTCGCAGGCCTTGAGCGGGCTATAGAAGTTGCGCATGACGTTGCGCAGCACCGGAAGGTCCCTTCTCCTCGTGCACGACGTCCAGCAGCGGAGCGTCGTATTCGTCGATGAGCACCACCACCTGGCGGCCCGTCTGCTCGAAGGCCCGCCGGATGAGCCGTGAAAGCCGCACGTTCACATCGGGGAGGTCGGCAAGAAGCCCGAACGCCTCCTCCATTGGGGAGAGCTGGGACGACAAATAGCGCTCCAACTGTTCACGGTCCATGTGTTTCCCCAGGCTCATGTCGAAGTGCAGTACCGGATATTCCGTCCATTCCGTCTCCAACCTTTCCATCGTCAAGCCCTTGAACAAGTCCTTGCGCCCTTCGAAATAAGCATGGATGGTGCTTGTCAACAAAGATTTTCCGAACCGGCGCGGACGGCTCAGGAACATGTATTTGGAGACGGAATGCGTCATGCGGTAGACATATTCCGTCTTATCTATATACAAATAATTCTTTCTCCGTATCTCGGAAAAAGTCTGTATTCCTATTGGGTATTGTCGTTGTGGCTGCATTTTCGCTCCCTTTCTTTTTCGTTCCGTATCTTCTGCAAAGCTATGAAAACCTTTGCAGAATTGCAAGTTGTGCCAGACCTTTTCTGAGCGTGTGGTGAGAAAATCTTAGATACTCGGGACGGCTTCAAGCAGCAGAGGAAATGAATCGGCAAAAGCGTACAGAATGGCCTACGGCCTTTTGTAATGTTGATGGCTCTGCCGCTGGAGGCGGGCAAATGCCTTGCGGACTTCCGAATCGTACTTTCCGCAAAGGTACTTGAGTACTCTGCGGAAAGTACTCGAGTCCTCTGCGCAGAGTACGGAAATGACGTGTCTTTTCCTGATTTCACTAGACACTTTTTTGTTTTATAAACTGTTTCACTAGACACCATTCAAATTATGTCCTGTATAAGTAGACGCTTCCTTGGAAGTCGTGCTGCTTTGCCTGTCAGGAACACCGGACTCGCGGACCCCGGCCTTGTCGTTCGGCAAAACCGTATGCCCCTGGATGGGGCATATGGTTTTGGGTCAGAAACTCCGGCATGCGCTTTCGCCCGACCCTGTCGTTCGGCATTGCAATGATACATCATTATTTCCATTTTGGACGCCTTCGGGGAGGTATTTTTCGTTTTCCACATCTTTTTTGTTCTCCTGCTCCAAATGCGCCACAGCCGGGACCTTGTACCCGATGCTCATGTGCGGGCGGAAGTGGTTGTAGAAGTGGATGTACCGGCCGATGACATGGCGTGCATGCTCCACGTCCCGGAAATGCCGTTGGCTGTAGACACGCTCCATCTTTATGATGCCGTTGGTCCGCTCGGCTATGGCGTTGTCCGTGGGGTTGTAGTCCTCGGTCATGCTGATGGAGATGTCATGGGACTGCAGCATGGCCACATAGTCGTCGCAGCAATACTGCACGCCACGGTCGGAGTGGTGGATCAGCCCCTTGAGGCTGTCGCTTCCACGCATGGCCACGGCCTGGGCGATGGCCTGTTCCAAGGCCTGCATGGTTATGGCCGAGCGAAGGCTGTCGGCAAGCATCCAGCCCACTATCTTGTGGGTACGCGTCGGTTATCAGGTGCAGGTAGCAGACGCTCCCGTCGGCCAGGTCTATATAGGTGATGTCGGCCACCCATATACGGTTGGCTTCCATCGGGGCAAGCCCTTTCACCAGGTTCTTCCACTTGTGGTAGCGGTGGTTGGAGTTGGTCGTATGGCGGGCCTTGCGGGGAGGGAGCATCAGGCGGTAACGGCGCAACAGCATGTAGAAGCTGTCACGCCCTGGCATGAAACCGGGGCCGAACAGGGCGCAGAGCATTATCCAAAGCTTGTAACCGCCGATGCCGGGGTCTTCACGACGGATTTCCTGCACGTTGGCGATGATGACACGCTCGCGTCTCGTTTCTTCCACGATGTCGGCTTTCAACTGGTAGAAAGCCTGGCGGCAATGGCCAAACAGACGGCAGGCTTGCGCGACCTTCAGGCCGCGGACCCTGACCAGCTCCGTTACTGTTTGGCCCCAGGTTTTTTTCGGATGGGAATATTGAAGTATTCTTCCGCGCGGGTGATCATCAAATCACGGGCTTCGGTTTCCAGACGGGAGAAGGACAGGGCCTTCTCCAATTCCTTGATGCGCTTCTTCAGCTGAGCGTTCTCTTCACGGTCTTTCTTTTGCGGTTGGACATTTCTTCCGGAGTTGGTTCTTTGCAAAGATAGCTGTATAACATACGAGTACTTCTTTAGCCAAGAATTTAGCATTGTCGGACTGCTTAACCCATACTTCTGACGGCAGGCACGTTTGCTCATTCCGCTGCTATAATAGTCGCGGAGTAAAGTTTAAACTCCTCGCTTATGACGAGGCGACGATTCTTCTTTTCCATAATCGAACACATTTTCTCTTATTAATCATAAATGTTCTACCTAGGGCAGTAGAAGACATCAGGCAGGGCCGGTTGCATTCGTGCTCTTTGCCGTCCGCCCATCGGCCATTCCATGAGGATATGCCGTCACAAGTCTTTTTTCCACTCCACGCATGCTTGCCAGACGGTCGGCGTGGCATCGGGAACGTTCCGGCAGCATAGTGGGGACAGACGGACGTGTGCCTTTTGCCGTCCGGATATATTTGCGAAAAAACCGTCAGCCCTGCGGGGATGGAGGGCTGACGGGTGATAGATAAATCTGGATCGCGCCAGAAGTCAAGGGGGAATCATTTGCGTTTGCTCCCGTCGGGATTGTAGAGCAAGACAATGTCGCGCGGTTCGCGGTCCAATTCGATGCGATAATATTCGCCTGTGGCATTTCCTTCGGGATATTCTATGCGGTCGACATCATCTTCGTAGGCGTTGAATGTGTAACCTTCGCTTGTGAAAGCCGTCACAACAGCTTCCGGAAGAGACGCGTAAGGCATGTCCTCGAACTCCGTGAAGAGCCACTGCAGTTCGGCATCGAAATGCATGTCTGCTTCCATCCTGTTGATGATGAGTTCCGCTTCGTATCCTTGGGCTGTGCGGTCGATTTCCGTGATGCGCGCGTCCGGATAGCGCGCGTTCACGGCTTCGGTGATGGCTTGCTGCGTGGTCCCGGTTTGAGTGTTTCCACCTGGATAGATGTCACCATAGTCAGGATATTGCCCTTGCGTGGGCTGGTATTGGGTCCCGTCGGGGTTGTATCTCAGCACGATGTCCTGTGGTTCGCGATCCAATTCGATGCGGTAGTACATGCCGGTCGTGTTCCCTTCGGGGAATTCTATGCGGTCGACATCGTCTTCGCGAGGATTGAATGTGAACCCGTCGGCAGAGAAAGCCGTGGTCACGGCCTCGGGCACTGATGCCCAAGGAATGTCTTCGTATTCCGTGTAGAGCCATTGGTATCCGGCATTGACGTGCATGTCCACTTCGCCATTGTTCATCCACAGTTGTATTTCGAATCCGTCCGGGGTGCGTTCCACTTCCCGGATTTGTGCGCCGGGGTAGCGCGTTTGCGCAGCCTGTGTGATGTTCGGGTCGTTCCTGAGTCCGCCATCGTTATCGTCGTCGTCATCGCAGGCGAACAGCACTGGGGCAGAGAGCACCATCAGTGCCAAGCCCGGTTTCCATATTTTCTTCATCAAGTCTTTCATTGTAGTACATTTTTATGGGTGAATAGATAAGATTTAGTGTTCAATAAGTTGTTGAAAGAGGTCAGTCCACCTCCCGAAGCCGGAATCTCTTGTCGAATTTCAGTTCCACGCCATTGGACAGTTCCACCTCATATTCGCGCGAATCCTTTTCGATTTTTGTGATGGGCTCTCCGGGAAACATGTCGTCCACTTGGCTTTTGATTGCCTCCGGAATGAAGGTTGCCGGGACGGCCTCGCGCTTGCAGTCCACTTCAATCCACTCGCCGTCACTGTTGAAGCAGACCTCCGTCCCGTGGACGAACTGGACTTCATAGGTGGTGGACTGGAAGATTTCTTTCTCGATTTTGATGTAAGACACTTTCTCCTCGGGGGAATTCCTTGTCGAGGGTGGCCCGTGCAGGGGCGGGCAGGTCGCCGGTGTTACGGCTGAACACGTCCTTCCGGTCGGCACATGCCGTGGCGGAGAAAGCTAAACCGACGGCCAGTATGGCAAAGATCTTTTTCATGACGGTACGTTTTAGAGGGTTAGTAATCTCATTTCTGTACCGCAAAGTAAGGAGATGAATTGGGAAAGATTTGGGAATATTCTTCCCGTCGCGCCTATTTTGGGAATTTTAACACGAAATGATGCCGCCCGTCGTAGTGGTAGGCGACATCTATATTATATAAGGAGGCGATGGATTGCACAATGGAGAGTCCCAGTCCGGTGGAGTCCTTGTGGTTCGTGTCGCCCTTGTGGAAACGGCGGAACATCCGCTGCTGGTCGAGAGCGGCAGAGCCGTCGTTGCTGATTTCCACGTCACGGCTGCCAATGCGCACTTCCACATGTCCTTTGTCCGGACTATGCACGATGGCATTCTTGACGAGATTGTTCAGCAGGGTATGGGCCAGCGACTCGTCCATCTCTGCCGTGCAGTGCCCCTCCTCCCGCAGGTCGTAGGTCAAGGCTTTGTCTTCGTAAACATCGGAAAGCAAGTCCACAATCTGCCGCACGTGCATGTTCACGTCCACCGTTGCGGTCTGGGTGAACTGCCCGTTCTGAATGCGTGAGAGCAGAAGGAGCGATTTGTTGAGCTGCACGGCACGGTTCAGGCTGCGGTACATGTCGTCGATTTCTTTCAGTTCCTCCTCTGTCAGGTTGTCGTGGTCGGCCAGCAGTTCCAGTTTGCTGCGCACGATGGCCAGCGGGGTCTGAAGCTCGTGCGAAGCATTCTCGATGAACTCTTTTTGCTCGCGGTAAGCGCGTTCCGCCCGTTCGTGCATCTCAAGTGCGGCGCGATTCAAGGTGCGGAATTCGATAATGCGGGTGTGAGGATCCAACGGAGGGGCGGACTGTCCGGGAGTGGCGCACTTGAGCCATTCCAGCAAACGGTCGAGCGGACGGAACACCGATTGCAGGATGAGGCGGGTGGAGAACACGAGGCAGCAGAGCAACACGACATAGAGCGCCACGAGATATTTGAGGATGGCGGCGATGAGGTCGTCGCGTTCCAAAGTGGAAAGCCGCAGCTCCAGTTCGTAGTATTGGAGGTCGGTGGCCATGAAGCAGGATTTCATGATGCGTACCGGCTCGAACTCGTTTTCCGTCTCGATGTATATTTTTCCGTCGTAGAACCGTTCGCGGTAATCGGCCGCTTTCTCTTTTGTTATCGGCCGTATGCTGTAGCTGTGGATGACTTGGTCTTCCGCTTTCAGCAGGGTGGAGTCGGCCAGAATCTTGCCTACGATGATGTCGCGGTAGTTGGCCAGCGAGTCGTCCGTCTCGTCCATCACCTCGTCGATGACGGCGAAATAGAAAAACGTGCCCCACCCACCGAGCAACAAAAAGAGCAGCACGGAGAGGTTCAAGTGGGTGTAGCGCAGGAGTTTCATGTCGTTCGCAGGATGATGTTAAGGCTCGAAAGAAAGTTTGTAGCCGAAGCCGTAGACAGCCTTTATTTCTGCTTGTGCTCCGGCGGTTTTCATCTTCTTGCGCAGGTTTTTAACTTGTGAATAGATGAAATCGAGGCTGTCGGCCTGGTCGATGTTGTCTCCCCATACCGATTCGGCCAATGCCGTGCGGTTGATGAGTCGGTTGGGATTGCTCATGAAGTAGTATAACAGGTCGAACTCTTTGCGGTTCAGGCTTAGTTCCGTTCCGTCCACCGCCACTCTCCTTGTGTCGGGAGTCAGGGTCAGGTTGCCCAGCACGATACTGGTGTCGCCGCCCGCTTTCTTGCGACGGAGCAAGGACTTCACCCGCGCATTGAGTTCCGCCAGGTGGAATGGTTTGGCCAGATAGTCGTCCGCGCCAAGGTCGAGTCCTTCCACCTTGTCCTCGATGGAGTCTTTGGCCGAGATGATGATGACGCTTTCCTGCTTGCGCATGTGCTTGAGACGTGACAAAACGGAAAGGCCGCTTCCGCCGGGCAACATGATGTCCAGCAGGACGCAGTCGTAGTCATAGTCGTTGATTTTGGACATGGCGGCGGGATAGTCCTCCGCACACTCTACGACGAACTTTTCACGTTCCAGATAAGTCTTGACCGTATCGCGCAGTTCCTTTTCGTCTTCTACGAGCAGAATTTTCATGATTGTTCCGTATCTGTAACAGGTTCCACGGGGAGAATGTCCTTTTTGCGGTATCCCGAACTGGTCATGATGGCAATGAGCGTGCCGTCTTCCTGCGCAATGCGGACCTCAATGTAAGGAATGCGGTTGTGGTGGTGCACTTCGCGGGCTTCGGCGTAGAGCCAGCCGTTGGAGGCGGCTTTCAGGAACGTGATGTTGGCCGAGAGCGAGAGCGTGATTTGGGTGTAGCTGTTGGCTACGGCGGCAAAGGCCAGGTCGGCCAATGTGAAGAGGGCCCCGCCTTGGCATACTCCGGCAGCGTTAAGATGGTCGGGGGTGACTTCCATCCGGACTTTGGCATAGCCGGGTTCGATGGTGAGGATTTCCGCGCCTGCCTGGCGGGCGAAACGGTCGTTCAAAAGAAATTCTGAAAGTTTCATGATGCTGAATGTTTTTTAGGATTTGCGAGAGCAGGCTTCCGACTTCGAGAACGCGCGGCTCACCTCTTCCCATTGGTCGCAGAGAGCCTGCATGGAGGGGAAGAGCAGGTCGGCTCCGGCGTCGAGCAAAAGATGGTCGGGCAGCGGGCCTGTGTTGACGGCAATGGTGAAGATGCCGGCCGCCGTACCGGCTTGCACCCCTAAGGGGGCGTTTTCCACCACGATGCCTTCCCACGGTCGGATGCCGGCTTTCTGCAACCCCATGAGGTAGGGCTCAGGAGCGGGTTTTCCATGCTTCACGTCGAAACTGGTCACCATGAGCTCTTTCCGGAAGATGCCGGGGAAGTTGCGGTTCAAGCGGTCGATGAGGCTCAATTGCCCCGAACCGGTCACCAGAACGGGTGTCATGCCATCGGCTTTCACCTTCTGCAGCAACTCGTAAGCTCCTGGCATTTGAGGGGCTTCCGGACATTGCTTGAACAGTTCCGACTTGGCGTCGTACATCCGTCTCCACTCCTCTTCGGTGGCGTCGCGCCCCCATTGGCGGCGGGTCAGGATGTTGATGGTGCCGTGTCCGGTACGTCCTTCGTTCTCGTATGCCTCCTCGGGCGTGATGTGCAGGCCGAACTGTGCCATGGCACGGGTCCAGGATGAAGCATGATTGGGCATGGAGTCGAAGAGCACGCCGTCCATGTCAAAAAAGCACGGCCTTGAGGCTGGCCGCCCCAAAGCCGTGCTTCTTTAAATATTGGTCTCTTTCAGTTTCAAACATGGGGTTACTTGTTTAAACGGGCGCGGATGGCTTCGCTTTCCTTTTCGTAACCCGGCTTGTTGAGCAGGGCGAACATGTTCTTCTTATAGGCTTCCACGCCCGGTTGGTTGAAGGTGTTCACACCCAGCAGATTGCCGCTGATGCCGCATGCTTTCTCGAAGAAATAGATAATCTGTCCCAGATAGTATTCATTCAGTTGCGGGACGCTGAGGCGCATGTTGGGCACTCCGCCGTCCACGTGAGCCAGTTGCGTACCCAGTTCGGCCATCTTGTTCACCTCGTCCACGCGCTTGCCGGCCAAGAAGTTCAGGCCATCCAGATTTTCTTCATCCATGGGGAAGAGCACTTTGTGGTTCGGTTCCTCGATGCTGATGACCGTTTCGAAGATGGTGCGTTCGCCGTCCTGTATCCACTGCCCCATGGAGTGTAGGTCGGTAGTAAAGTCTACGGCTGCGGGGAAGATACCTTTCTGGTCCTTGCCTTCCCTTTCGCCGTAGAGTTGCTTCCACCATTCGTTCAGATAGTGCAGCTTGGGCTGATAGTTCACAAGTATTTCAATCTTCTTGCCTTCGGCGTACAGCGCGTTGCGGCATGCCGCATATACGGCAGAGGGGTTTTCCATGAAAGGAACATCCACACCTGTAGCCTTTTCCATGTCGGCAGCACCCGCCACGAGTTGGGCAATGTCGAATCCGGCGACGGCAATGGGGAGCAAGCCTACTGGAGTGAGTACGGAGAAGCGCCCGCCCACGTTGTCGGGGATGACGAAACTCTTGTATCCTTCTTTGTCTGCAGTGGTGCGTGCCGCGCCTTTCTTTGCGTCCGTAACGGCAACGATGACCTTACGGGCCATATCCTTGCCACGCTGTTCCTCGCATTGCTTTTTTCAGGAGGCGGAAAGCCAGTGCCGTCTCGGTCGTCGTACCGCTCTTAGAGATATTGATGACACCAAATTTCTTGTCCTTCAAGTAGTCGCACATTTCGGCCAAGTAGTCTTCGCCAATGTTGTTTCCTGCAAACAGGATGACGGGATTCTTTTTGTCGTCCAGCAACCATTGGAAGCTGTTGCTCAGGGCTTCGATGACAGTGCGTGCGCCCAGGTAGCTGCCGCCGATGCCGGCTACTACGACCACTTCGCAGTTCTCGCGGAGCACTTGCGCCGTGGCGTTCAGCTCGGCAATGAATTCCGGCGTGATGGACGACGGAAGGTGCAACCAGCCTAAGAAGTCGTTGCCCGGACAAGTGCCGTTTTCCAAAGCCTCCTGTGCGGCTTTCACTTGCGGTTCGTAGGCCGCAATAGCGTCCGTGTGGAGGAACTGGGCCGCTTTTGTAATGTCTAATTGGATATTCTTCATCTTTTTACACTTTTTAAAATGAGTTTATCGGAATGAGTCTGTGAGCAGTTTAATCTCGATGCTCGGCGAGATGCGTTCGTAGAGAATATTATATACTGCGTCCAAAATGGGCATGTTCACGTGCAGGAGTTTGTTGATGTCCTTCATGCACTTGGTGCCGTAATAGCCTTCGGCAATCATTTCCATTTCTATCTGCGCGCTCTTCACGCTGTAGCCTTTGCCAATCATCGTGCCGAACACGCGGTTGCGGCTAAAATTAGAGTAGCCCGTCACCAGCAAGTCGCCCAAGTAGACCGAGTCGATGATGTTGCGCCCGATGGGGTGCACCACGGTGAGGAAACGGTTCATTTCCTGCACGGCGTTGGCCATCATGACTGCTTGGAAGTTGTCGCCGTATTTCAAACCGTTGCAGATGCCCGATGCTATGGCATAGACATTTTTCAGCACGGAGGCATATTCTATGCCGATGACGTCGTCGCTGACTTTGGTCTTGACGTATTCGCTTGAAATCATGTCGGCAAACATCTGGGCCTTTTCCAGGTCGGCGCACCCGACGGTCAGGTAAGTCAACCTCCCCAAGGCCACTTCTTCGGCATGGCTAGGGGCGACATCTCTACGGGATAATCGGTGATGAACGTGGGTTGTATAAAGGTGCCTTCGCAGAACTCGCCGAAGATTTCATCAATCAGCTTGCCCTTGCCCATGGTGTCGTCGATTTCCATGTTCAGCTTTTGGCACACTTCGCGGATTTGTGCCTCGTCCATGCCAGTCAGGTCATAGCCGGTCTTTTCTTTGATGGCTTCCAGGATAGGCAAGCGGCGGTA
>VOFD01000649.1_pt1 | contig 38001 bp, 53 predicted proteins | sample 5384101 | NCBI WGS metagenome assembly VOFD01 (sample SAMN12384723, study PRJNA508395) | human gut metagenome | isolation source: healthy gut C | host: Homo sapiens
AAACAAATACAAAATAAAAACGCTGTTCGAAAATGAATAGTATTAGCCATAAATGGATAAGTTGTTCATTTTGTTATCCCCGTGCTTATGAGTTGTGCCCTGCCTTTAAACTAACAGTTTCAAGGCGCGAAACTGTTGGTTCTGCGGTTTGAAACTTTAGTTTCATAGGCTTGAAACTCTAGTTCCAATTACTTGAAACCATTGGTTTCTTACCGATGAAACTAGAGTTTCTCCTAGCTGAAACTTTAGTTTCAAGCAGAGAAAACTAACTTGAACCGTAATTGGGTGATAACGATCCCGTTTCTTTTGGCTAAATAGGCATTTGATATATCAAAAATTTTCTATATTAAAATCTTGTATTTCTTGTCGGTCCCGAATAATATGAGTAATTTAGCAGTCTCAACGATCACAAAGGCGCTGACAAAACAATTTATTATCAAATTAATGAAAATTACTCAATTTCGTAAGAACGAAGATACGATAGCGCTTAGCGTAATGGATCTTGATATACTGGTAAATAAGATAAAGACAGAAATAAAATCCCGTCCTGTTTCTACATTCAGAGAGCATTTGCGATATACCCTTCCCGATGAACGGTGTATGTTTGCCAATAAACTTCCTCAAATAATTCCTGCTGCCGAATTCCGAAAAGTAAACGGTCAGAAACAGATGAAAAACTACAACGGTATTGTAGAACTGACCATCGGTCCCTTGTCCAATAAGTCGGAAATAGCATTAGTGAAACAAAAAGCCTGCGAGCAACCGCAAACCCGTTGTGTTTTTTTATGGGCTCAAGTGGCAAAACGGTGAAAATATGGACTACCTTTACCCGACCGGACAACTCGCTTCCCAATACACGGGAAGAAGCGGAAATTATTCCACGCCCATGCTTATCGATTGGCTGTGAAATGTTATCAGCCCCAGATCCCGTTCGATATACTTCCCAAAGAGCCGACTTTGGAGCAATATTCGCGATTATCCCACGACTCCGGACATGATATATCGTCCGGATTCTGTTCAATTTTATCTTTCCCAACCGTCATCAATGCCCGAAGAAACCACTTTCCGTGAAGCGGTTCAGGCGGAGAAAACTCCATTGACCCGTGCCGTACCGGGATATGATGCGGAAAATGCCTTCCTGATGCTTTTTGAAGCAGCTTTTCGGAAAGCTTATACAGATCTTAGCGAAGCGGGGCTCGAATTGAGCGAAAACACATGGCATCCTTTAGTTGTCCAACTGGCTAAAAACTGTTTTGCTTCGGGACTTCCACAAGAAGAAGTTGTGAAACGTACTGTTTTCCACTTCTATATGTATAAACAGGAAGAGCTTATCCGGCAAATGATTGGCAATATATATACCGAGTGCAAAGGCTTCGGTAAGAATATCAGCCTGACTAAAGAGCAGCAGCTAGCCTTACAGACCGAAGAATTCATGAAACGCCGTTATGAATTTCGCTATAACACACAAATCGCTGAGGTGGAATATCGGGAAAGGCTGTCTTTCCGTTTTCGTTTCAATCCTCTCGACAAACGTGCGTTGAACAGCATTGTCTTAGATGCGCAAATGGAAGGCATCCCGTTGTGGGACAGGGATATCAGCCGTTATATCTATTCAAATCGCGTGCCTGTATTCAATCCGTTGGAGGATTTTCTCTATCGACTTCCCGGTTGGGACGGTAAAGACCGTATCCGTGAATTGGCAGCTACCGTTCCTTGCCGGAATCCGTATTGGACAGACTTGTTTCACCGTTGGTTCCTCAATATGGTTTCTCATTGGAAAGGAAGTAATAAAAAGTATGCAAACAGTGTTTCTCCCTTACTTGTCGGACCGCAAGGGACACGTAAATCTACCTTTTGCCGGAGTATAATGCCTCCTTCGGAACGTTCCTATTATACCGACAGTATTGATTTTTCCCGAAAGAAAGATGCTGAACTTTACCTCAATCGTTTTGCGCTTATCAATATCGATGAATTTGACCAGGTGAGTTCGACACAACAAGGCTTTCTGAAACATATTCTGCAAAAGCCAGTATTGAATGTGAAGAAACCTCATGGCAGTGCCGTGCTTGAAATGCGTCGTTACGCCTCATTCATAGCCACAAGTAATCAAAAAGACCTGTTGACCGATCCTTCCGGTAGCCGTCGTTTCATCTGCATCGAAGTGACCGGAGTGATTGACACCAACCGTCCGATAGACTATGAGCAGCTTTACGCACAAGCTATGTACGAATTGGAACATGGCGAACGTTACTGGTTCGACCAGGAGGAAGAAAAGATCATGGTGGAAAACAACCGTGAATTTGAACAGGTTCCGCCAGAAGAGCAACTTTTCTTTCGTTATTTTCGTGCCGCGCAGCCTGAAGAAGGGGAGTGGCTGTCTCCAGTAGAGATTATGGAAGATATTCAAAAAAGGCAGTTCAATCCCGATGTCTGTCAAGAGGGTTAATTCCTTCGGAAGAATACTGAAAAAGCAAGAAATCCCTTCCAAACATACGCGTAGCGGTACGCTTTATCATGTCGTAAGACTAATAACCAGGTGACGGCAAAAATGCCATCACCCTGCTGTCACCTCTTGCTGTCACGGACTTATCGGTTCATTACTAAACTATTAACCCCTAATCTGTGACAGATGACAGCAACTTACCAAATATATTCTTCTGTGTAGCGTTGGTAAGCAGGCTCTTCTTTTTATTCCTTTATTACGGAATAGTTGTTTTATATAGGCTTGGTCTTTAGGCATAAGCCCCCTCGTTCTCCACGATAGAACCGATAATATCCTGTTTTACCGTAGTGTCCCACTAATTGTATTCTGATACTGACTGCATCCTCATAAGGAATTCTGTTAAGCAACTGTTTAAGTCCCCATGCCACATGAACTTTTACAGCAGTTTTAAAACATTCGCATTGATTCCCATCCGCAGGATAACGTGCCGGATTAACGATGGAGATATAAAGGTTATCTGCTGTATCAAGTTGTGTAGCTATATGGCGCAGGCACTTTGAGGCTTGTGGACATTGATCGTTGAAGCAACGGGCAAAATTGTAAGGGACAGACAGACTGTCGGGTTCTTCTTTCATCTTGTAGGGTTTATTTTATTTGTGAAATACTGTTGTAAATAGAGCAAACAGAATTCTCCACAAAAGTAGGACTTTATTTTGGGAATGGGAAGCGTTGGGTAGTGTTTTATTTGTATGTAATGGGGATTTCTTATCAACATTTGATAATTAGGGATACTCAATACATATCCCTAATTATTTGCAACAAGGTTTCTCTTTCTTGTCTAAGGTTTTTTATCTCTATTTTTAGCCAATCAATTTCTTTGTTCTTTGAGGAAATCAATTCATCTACAACTTCCTTAGGGAAATAATTGTTATAAACGAAGTTGAGTGTTTTATAAAGGTCATCTATTTCTCTTTTTTAAGCTCTCAAATTGTTCTTTTTGTTTCTCTAACAGTTTCTCAAAGAGTTCAATCGTTTGTTCTATGGGAAAATTATTGAATGTTTGGTTATTACCAATTGCATTTTTTTACACCGCAATTCTCGTAAAAATTATTTGTGTTATATAAAACCGTTTCTTCGTTATACTCTTTCAATCCGTCGGTAGTAACTCCTAATGCAGAGGCTATTTTTTCTAATCGTTCATCATCAATTTTCTCGGTTTGTTCCATTTTTGAAACAGCTTGCTTGGTTATTCTAACAATTCGCCTAGCTCCGTTTGAGTCATACCGCGAAGTCTGCGTACACGTTCTATCTTTTTTCCAAGGTGAAGGTGATTTGATTTTATATTTTCTATTGTTTCCATTCTTCTATATATTAGATTGCTGAATCTAGCAGTGATTATTTCATATATATTTTTCAGGATCTCAATTTTATCTTGCTCACTTTTCAACAAACGCTCATATAACTCAACTATTTTTTTCAAGTGGATTTATTTGTTGAACGATAGCGTATGTAGTAGCACCTTCAGAGATATTTGCATCCTTATAATTATGATGATTAATATTGAAAATCGTCTTTTCAACATCAAAGTCCTTGATGACTTCTTCGGATATCCCCAACACTTCAGCAATTCTTTTTAGAAAGCCTTCTTCTATTTCCTCTTGTTTCTCAATCTTTGAAATGACCTGCTGATTAACACCAAGATCGGCAGCCAGCGCTTCCTGTTTCATGCCTAAATATACACGAATCCTTTGTAAATTGCGTCCAACATGTCTCCGGTTTTCCTTCTCTTTTATTTCAACATCCATATTATTGTTCTTTAAATGAATACGTCTAGGCAAAGATAACAAGAAACAGTTTAATTCAAATGAAAGTATGCTTTATTTTTTTTAGTGTATGGCTTATTGACACTATCATTTGAGGATTCATACAATATGTTAATCGTGGGTGGTTAATGCGCCTTTGACAGCCTTGTAATTTTCGATTAACTAACTATTTCTTGTATCATTAATTATTATTTAAGCCAAAAGCTAGAGTACCTAACTTTTGCTTATAGCATTTCTCGATATTTATGGCTTCATAACTACTAATGCTAATAGATAATGTTTCAAGGATAGACCAAGAGAAATTATTAGGATAGTTATTGTCTTGATCGTATAATTTTGTAAGGTTACATTGTTTCCGTGTCCTCCAGTTTTGGCATATTCTTTCCATCTACCCCAAATGCCTTCTTTCCCATATGTTGAACCTATATAATTTTTTCCCAGTTTTTCTGTCCGTTATTATATAAATACAGTTTACAGCAGAAAGCATTTTTTTCCATTCAGGATATTCTTTTTCTAATATTATATTTTTTAGTTGTGCGAGGGTTAGAGCTATTTTTTTCATATCCGGGGAAAATATGGTCAAACTGGAGTAATTTCAATAATCTCTTTGTCATTTTTATCATTAAGCCATTGATGCCAAGATATGGCTGAAGGTCCCCAGTCTATAATGATACGTTCTTTTAGTTCATCAAAGCCTTCTACTTCAGTCATTTTATAGCAATATTTATTAGTGTTGCGTTCGTTGTCAGGGCCTTCAATCTTGTAAATACCGATAAAACGGGCAATAGTGCCGTTTTCTCCAATAAAGGAAACAATATAATCGACATTTTTAAATACATCCCTATGTTGCTCACTTTGATATGCTATAAATTTATCTTTATCATTTCTATACCAGTCATACGGGTTACCTTCTACTTCTACTCCATTTATGAATTGTTTTTGGCGTGCGTCTTTATGCCGTACTAACTTGATTCTTTTATTTGTATCTAACCCTTTAAGTTTTAATAGTTCTCCAATTTTGATGATTGCCATAGTAATTTGTTATTAAAATTAGTAGGTTTTAGGATAGGCTTTCCGGTTTGGATAGCTTGAGTACAAATATATGAAGAAAAAAGTTATAAAGGGAAAAAGAAATAGACTTTTTCCCCTTTACGTGGATTATTTTAATCCTTTAATCATTCTATCTATACATTTTTTTTCTTTTGTTCCATATTGGGATGAACGTAAAGATCAAGTGTTGTGCTGATATTAGAATGGCCTAAAATAACACTTACAGTTTTGTAGTCGCAGTTGCTTTCTATGCAACGTGTAGCAAAGCTATGTCTAAGACCATGAAATTTTAGTTCTGGAATATTTAGATCTTTCATTAGTTTCTTGTAATAATTGCGATATGTTCTAGGTTCTGTAGGCTTTTCTTCATTTGTTAGAATGTAATAGTTACCGTTCACTATCTTTTTCAATGGCTTTAAAATTCTGATTAATTCTTTTTGTAATTGGGATCTCACGAATGGAATTTTTAGTTTTTGGAGTATTGATAATAAGTTCTGTATGTCTTTTTTTCTCCATCAATGATATAGATGCGTTCAATTGTTCTTTTAATAGAAATTATTCCTAATTCTATGTTTATGTCATCCCACGTTAAAGCACATACTTCTCCTATTCGTAGTCCGGTGCTAAGGCAAATATAAATTCTAAATTCTTGAATGTAAATGCTCTTGGATAAAACTCATGATCCTTTTTGATGTGAGATACTAAGAACTTCTAAATGTTGTTTCTCATCTTCTGTTGGAAATCTGATTTCCCATTCTTTGTAATCTAAGAATCCATGTTTTACTCCGAATTTTAATATCATTTTCAATACAATTAAAATATCCTTAATGGATTTTTTACTTAACCCATTATTAATCTTCTGAAGAGCGAATTCCTGTACCTTATTTTTCTTCTAACTCATACATTTCTCCAAATGTAGGATAAATGTGATTTTCAAGAATTAGCACATACGCAGCAAATGTCGATTGTTTTACATATTGCTTTTTGTCCTCTTTCCAAAGTACGGAAATTTCTTTGATAGTTTTTTTTGAATCATACTTTTATATTTTTAGTTATACAAAACAGGGTAAAGCTACGCGAATTGAGGATATAATTGTTATAATGTTCCCCATTTGAGATTTCCAGAGTTTACAGATGAATGGAAGGAGTCTGTGTTATCAGATTTTGTAGAGCGAGTTAAAAGGAAAAAATAAAAACAATCTTTGCAAACTGCCACTAACAATTTCCGCACAATATGGCTTGGTTGACCAAATTTCATTTCTTCAATAAAGTCATTGCAAGTGAGAATATGTCGAATTACTATTTATTACATAAAGGAGATTTTGCCTATAATAAAAGCTATTCTTCAGAATATCCGTGGGGTGCAATAAAGCGACTTGACTGTTATGAGCAAGGTACATTATCCTCTCTATACATTTGCTTTAAACCGTATAGTCATGTCTCATCGGATTTTTTTAACTCACTATTTTGAAACTTCAAAATGGCATCAAGGTATTTCTGAAATCGCAGTTGAAGGAGCAAGGAATCATGGATTGTTAAATGTTGGTATTCAAGATTTTTTTTGAGACAAGGCATTGCCTACCTCAAAGTCTCTTAGAGCAAGAGAAAATTGCAAAATTTCTCAACTTAATCGAAGAACGAATCGCGACCCAAAACAAAATCATTGAGAAACTGCAGTCCTTAATTAAAGGGCTTGCAGTTACACTAACGACTAAAGGAAAGCCTAATACTACAATTTCCCAATGTTTAGAGTGTCATAGCTCCACACTTCAAGAAAGTGAGGTTTTACCCAATGGATTATGCAAGGTGTTTGGTGCGAATGGATTGGTTGGTTATAAAGATGTGCCACAAATGAACGGTGATGCAATACTGGTAATCAAGGATGGTTCGGGTGTTGGTACAGTTTCCTACGCACAAGGCAAATTTTCGGCGATTGGCACACTCAACTATCTTACAGTCATAGATAACAATGATTTGCGGTATCTGTACTTTGCACTGTCTGTGTTCAACTTTGAAGCATATAAAACAGGAATGGCAATACCTCATATATACTTCAAAGATTATGGTAAAGCGAAAATATATTGTCCTCCACTTGCTGAACAAAAGCGTGTCGCAAACGTGCTTGACAAATTGGAGAGCAAACTTTTGTTGAGCAAGAACTTCTTGCATCATTCAATCAGCAGAAACAGTATTTGTTGGGGCAGATGTTTATATGAACATCTGGCTCAATAGATATTGTTTATGTATCTGATATTTCTGTAATAGTTGCCTTTCAACATCCTCTTTAAGCGATAACACTGAAAGAAGAAGACTAATTTCTTTTTGCCTATCTAAATCTGGTATTGGGCATTTTATGTGATTTATATCCTTTAGATAGGCTGTTTTCATAGTACCTTCTGTTACAACTCGTTCAACTTCTTTTTTGAAAATAGGAGGAACGCATAAAGTAATAAAGATACTCAACATCAATGTTAGAATTAGGGACAATTCCTAAAATTCCTTGCTTGGTACAGATTTGATATTTGTTTATAGAAATAGCTCCAATTGTTGCTCCATTAGAATATATAATGGAGTTTGCCGGGATTAGCCATGCTGAAGATTTTTTGAGTCCTAACTCTGTAATATAATCTTTGTTAGTCACTAAATATTTATTACTCAAATCCTCTTTTTATAAAAGGTATATTGCCATTTTTATAAAATTCGATATTTGATGTGGTAGGTGTACCACCTTCACCTGCCTTACTATATAGTGTTTCAAATGCTACAAATCGCGCACACTGCGAAGTTATTATATCATCTATAAGCCCTTTAATTAAGGATTTGGTTTCTCTTTTGTCCGCAATTAGTTTGAAAATGCTTCACTCTTGTAGTTGGGAACAATTCAAAATCAAAGATATAGCAACTATAGGACGCGGCAGAGTTATTAGTTCCGTAGAAATTAGCCAGCAAGTGAATCCCACATATCCAGTATATTCCTCTCAAACATCAAACGAGGGTATCATGGGGTACCTTGACGATTATATGTTTGAGGGTGAATACGTCAGTTGGACAACAGACGGTGCAAATGCAGGAACTGTATTTTATCGTAATGGAAAGTTTAATTGCACCAATGTCTGTGGTTTGTTAAAACTTAGGAAAGGTTTTGATGCTCATTTTGTTTCATTGGTTTTGGCTGAAGCAACCAAGAAATATGTCTCGATAAATTTAGCTAATCCCAAACTTATGAACAACACAATGGGAAATATTCAAATACGCCTACCAAATTTAGAAGAGCAAAAAAAGAATATCCATTGTTTTCAGAAAGTTACAAGAACTATTAGCTATGCATAATAGCTTGCTCAATGTCTATTCGATGCAGAAACAGTATTTACTCTCGCAAATGTTTATATAAACATCTGCGAGAGCAGATAGCTTCGTTGCTTTAATAGATTGTCCGCTATTTTTATCTCATTAAGTAGCTTACATTCAATGCTCTTTATGATGGATAAAATATGCCGTTGCACTTCTAAAGAAGGAATGCAAACTTTCATATTAAGCCATTCGTCAACATTGATAGAACGACCATCTCTTATGCCATAAGTCACCAATCTAAGAGAGTTAATGAACGAAGTTGATGTGAAATAAGGTGCCAAATATCCATAGCTTAATCTATCGTTAGGGCGCAAATGATATAAGCAGGACTACATACCCCAACCATTTGAGAAAAAGCCATACCACCTTGAAATGAGCGAAGATGCACTATATAATCACCTTCTCGAACTATTTTATAGCCAGTGATTGCGTTTTTTTCGTACTTGATGTCAATATTCAAATCGTTACGTTCAATCATACCAAATTCTTGACTTGCGGACAAGATATTTGAGTATTCCATCATCTTATTTTTTTCATTGACAACCGTCAACAAGTCACCATATAAACAGGGCTGACCATCTATGTTTTCATAGAGTCTATCTATAATTGCGGACTTTAGTTTCTTCAAGTCCTCAATGATTTTGTTTTGGGTAACAATACGCTCATTAAGAAGGGATAACAATGTTGAGATTTTGTTTTCTTCATGTAAAGAGGTCGTAAATATAGGAAAGGAAGAATATTCTTGTGAGTTGATTCCTGGCTGTCCAGAGCGTGCTGACATTATTGAAACCCATCTCCAATATCTATGGGTATGTAATTGGGAAAATACAAAATATGGATTATGCTCTGTTATATTTGCCCTAATCAAGAAACCTGCATAATAAAGTTTGCCATCAGATTTCCTATACAGATAAGATTTCCCTGTACTTGCTCCTGTCCTTACCAATAGGATATCTCGGTTATTTACCACATAATTATCAGTCAATCTCCCATCTGGAGAGACTATATCCTTATCATTGTAAGTTGACGATGCTTCATCTATGTCTGTAATGCGGATATATTTATTCTCGCCATCAAAAGGTTTTGCAGCAGCATTCATTCCGTAGTCAAATCCTGTTGCAATATCACCAAACTTACACTTTTTTCCACTCCCCACTAAACTCTGGAAATCTCAAATGGGGAACATTGCATTTATCTTTATTGTTATTATTTGCCATAATCATTTTATTTTTTCTAGAAAATAACATTGAGGATTTGTTACAAACAAAATATTATAGGATTAAGCCTAGCTCTTTCAAATAAACATCTATCTGTTTATCTAGTTCTGCTCGTTTTGCTTCTAATTCTTTAATTTCAGTCATGACCGCATGGATATCTATTTCTTCTTCCTCTTCAAAAGTATCTACATAGCGAGGTATATTCAAATTATAATCATTCTCTTTAACTTCCTGCAAAGTGGCACAATGGCTATATTTTTCTATTTCTTTTCTTTCACGATATGTATCGATAATTTTTTGAATATCTTCAGGACGTAACTTATTCTGTGTCTTTACTTTTTCAAATTCTTTACTTGCATCTATAAAGAGGATATTATCATCTTCTTTGCGGCATTTTTTTATTACTAAGATACAAGTAGGAATACTGGTCCCATAGAAAATATTGGCAGGTAATCCGATAATGGTATCGATATAATTTTTCTTTTCAATTAAGAATTGACGGATTTTTCCTTCTGCAGCTCCACGAAATAGTACTCCGTGTGGTACTACACAGGCCATTGTTCCCCCATCATTGAGATGGTAAATCATGTGAAGGATAAAAGCATAATCAGCTTTAGATCTTGGAGCTAATACTCCAGCCTTACTAAAACGGTCGTCGTTGTTGAATTTATCTGCTGCAGTCCAGTCTGCGGAAAAAGGAGGATTGGCAACTACGGCATCAAATTGTCTATCTCCAAAGGCATCAGCTTCTAATGTATCTCCATTTTGGATATCAAAGTCTTTATATTTTACACCATGAAGAAGCATATTCATTCTACAAAGATTGAATGTTGTGGGATTCTTTTCTTGTCCAAAAATAGAATCGGCTTTACCACTTTTAGCTGTACGAAGAAGTAGGGAACCGCTACCGCATGTCGGGTCGAATACATCTTTTAATCGTACTTTGCCTGTTATTACAATTTCAGCTAAAATCTGACTAACTTCTTGCGGAGTATAAAACTCTCCCGCTTTCTTTCCTGCTCCGGCAGCGAATTGACTTATCATGTACTCGTAAGCATCCCCTAGAATATCTATATCTCCGGCTTCTTGTAATCCAAAGTCGATACCATTTAGTGCAATCAATACATCACTAATTAACTTATTCTTGTCGTCAGCAGTCTTTCCCAGTTTGGGAGAAGCTAAATCCAGATCAGAAAATAAACCACCAAAATCATCCTCACTATCCTGTCCTATTGTAGAATCTTCTATTTTTTGAGTGAACGTTCTAAAGACGGCAAGATATTTTCTTTCTTACTGAGTAGCTCTATGATGGTGGAGTAAAGATATTCCGGTTCTATAAAATAACCTAGATTTTGAATACATTCTTCTTTTACATCCTGTTTTAATTCCTCATCCTTGCCACTCCATACCTCTTTGAAAGTAATATGATCTTCTTCTAGTATTTCATTGGCATAAAGTTCTATTTTTTCGGATAGATATTTGTAGAAAATAAAGCCTAAAGTGAAATACATAAAATCACTAGCAGACATGTTTCCTCTTAAAGTATTGGCGACAGTCCATAATTGACTGCGCAATTTTTGTTGTAGTTCTTCGCTCATATATTTAATGTAATTTTATTCCCAGTTGAATAATTCTATTATCGAATGTAGTTTGTCCATTATCCTTTTGAGTAGTGTACGGCGTTCTTTTTAGTCCGATTCTTTTCTTTTTGACGGCCTCCTGAAGGATTTCGGTTTTTCTTTCTGTAAAAAATCGTATTCATTTAGAAACTTAATGAGGGCTTCTTCATCAATTCCTTCTTCTTCTGCCAACTCTTGAATAGCTTTATAACGTTGTTGACTAACATAATTCGTTAGTCTACTTTCTAAGTCAATTGAACCATCAGATTTGGATTTGCTAAATCCATCTTTGTCATTATCCACGTTTTGACGAATAAATCCATCTATAAGTTTGGCTTTGTTACGCATAACAGCATCTTTTATCATGGTATCTAAAATCTGCTGACGTCTTTCTTGATAATCATTGCTCGAAGGATCTAAGTCATTGATTAGTGTCAGGATATATGCTACATTTATCACGTCACTATGAAGGAGTTCCAGACAGAAATCAATATCGTCTAGAGTTCTTTCGTCTTTGCCATAAGGAGGCACATCTGTATCTCCTGTATTTTTCTTGTCATCAGGATTAGGGTTAATTACCCCGGTGGTAATATCTAAATATTTACTTCGAAAATCCATGAACTCTTGTTCTGATAAGATAAATTCTTTGTCGTCAGGTTCGAAGTCTTCATAGATTTGCATTTCTGCCCGCTTTTTATAATTTCACGGAAAGCTAATACAAAGTCTCTTTTTCATATTCACTTTGTAATTTGTCAATACTTTGTACATCAGGATATTTCTCTTTAAATTTCAAAGATAACTCATTAAACTTTTCTTTTACAACAGGAAAAGGTTCACGTAGAATTGTGTCTGCAGGATTATTGTTACTAAATAATTTTATGGCAGCATCTACATTGTTTTTTAAATCACGGAAACATATAATTTTTCCGAAACGTTTCTTTTCATTTAATATACGGTTGGTTCGGCTAAAGGCTTAGCAATCCATGATATTCTAAGTTCTTATCAACATAAAGTGTATTTAGCTTTTTAGCGTCAAAGCCAGTAAGAAACATACCTACGACAAGAAGCAGATCTAAAGGTTCCATATCCTTCTTTTTTTTTTTCTTCATGCGTAGATTTATGTCATCATAATAGGCACTAAAGTTATCTGTTGTGAAAGATGTACCAAATGTGTTGTTATAGTCATTCATAATGACTTGTAGCTCATCTGCCGTAACTTTATCATTAGCATAGCCTTGGTTCATTCCTGTTTGTTCGTCATCTTGACTGCTATTTGCTGCGTATGTAAATACAGCCCCAATCTTAATTTTAGGATTTAACTCTTTAAATATTTTGTAATATTGTAATAGCATGGGGACAGATTGGATTGCGAACAGTGCATTGAATTCGCCATCAACTGTTGACTTGTTGAAATTTGTAAGAATGAATCTAGCTATCTCTTTCATGCGAGCTTCATTCATATAATCAATCCCAGATTCATCTTTACCTTTATAATATTCAACTAAAAAACCTAGCACATTTTCATCAGCAATAGCATCCTTGATGAGATAACGGTGAAGGCAGTCACTAAACACTTCTTTTGTGGTATGCTCTTGTTTGGCATTCTCTACAAATATAGGAGTACCTGTGAATCCGAAGATTTGAAGGTTACTGAAGAATTTGACAATATTTTTATGGCAATCACCAAAATGACTACGATGACATTCATCAAAAATCATCACAACTTTCTGATGGCGTACTTCTTGAAGATACTTGTTATAGTAATCTTTTGTAATAGCACAATTCAACTTTTGAATAGTAGTAATTATGATTTTAGAATTACCACTTAATCGTTTGATTAGTTCATAGGTATTATCAGTCCCATCAACAGCACCTGGTTCAAATGCTTCGTATTCTGATTGGGTCTGTGTGTCTAAATCATGACGGTCTACAACAAACATAACTTTGTCTATACCATCAAGCTCTGAAACTAACTGGGCGGCTTTGAATGATGTTAATGTCTTTCCTGCCCCAGTAGTATGCCATATATAACCGTTTTTATTGGAGTTATGTACTGTTCTAATATACGTTCTAATGCGTAGAATTGATAGGGAAGGAGTACAATTAAGCATTTATAGACTTAATGAAATACAATGTACTTTTTTATCATTTTTCCCAAATTACATTGGTCAAAAAAGAAATAAGCAAATTTACTTAAATCGTTAAAAGGTATATTTTCGGGGTCTGTCCAATTAAAAGTAAATTTGTAGCCTCCATTAGGGTTGTTGGCAAAATAGCGTGTGTTTACACCATTGGATATGACGAATAATTGTATATAATCAAATAATCCATGAAATGAGGTTTTATGATAGCGTTGAATTTGGTTATATGCTTCTTTTAATTCAACTCCTCGTTTCTTTAATTCTATCTGAACTAATGGTAATCCATTTATTAAAATGGTTACATCATAGCGACATTTTTTTTCTCCCTTCTACTGTTATTTGATTGGATACCCGGAATTCATTTTGGCACCATTTATTTTTATTCAAGAATTCTACCCAAATACGTTCTCCATCTTCTGTTTCTAGTGGATATAGGTCACGCAACTTTTTAGCTTTCTCAAAACGTGTTCCTCCTTCTAAATAAATACAGATTTTGTCAAACTCCTTATCGGTAAAATGTTTTTCTCTTGTGTAGGGAGAGTTCTCTTTTATTGTGTTTCTCAAGTTGCTTTTTAAAGTTGGCGTACAGATTTTCTTCTTCCTTGATGGAAATATATTCATAGTTCGTTTCCATTAAGGTATTTATTAATCCGTTTTCTAATACTTGTTCACTTTGAGTAACCATCTGTTGTCGTATTTTTAATCCATAATCTAATAGATTAAGGATAAAAGAGTTCAAAGTTACAACTTTTTTAATGTAGAAAAAGAAAAGATAGTTTTAATATCTTATTTTTCTATCAAATAATGTCGTAAAACATTGATTTTGTCATTTTACTCTTGTGTAATTTAAAACTTAGCCTCTCTTTCTGGTTACTTATTTTAAGTATATGGGACATGATTTTCTAAATTAGGTTGGACGATATTTATTTATTATTTCTTCAAAAGAGGTTATTGTTTCGTCTTTTAGAAATTCTTTAGCGAAAGGAAAACCGTCTATTGAATAATTGTGTTTACGTAGGTTCTGCAAATCAGCAATATAATTGTTGATATCTTCTTGATTGAGCATAAGCTGACGATCTTTTAAGAAATCATATGATATCCCATTCTTTTGGGCTTCAATCATCTTCATGTAGGCTGCTTCAAAACGATACAATTTGCGTACTCGGAGATGTACATTTTCACTATCGACTAAATGCGCCATGTCCATAAGTTTCTTTACCTCGTATTTGTTTACTGGTTTTCCTTGCGATCGTTCATATTCTCTAATCTTACGGGCCAGTTTTTCGCGTTCTGCACCTAAGCCTTCATTATATCCATTATCAATAATATTATCACGGAATTCATAAAACTCTTCAATAGATATTTCAATATAATCGAAAGGTTTATCAGGCGTATTTATATCTTCTTTGTATATTTCCCAATTAAAAATATGCACTTTACTATGTAGTTTTTTTGTAATTGTTGAATAATGCAACAACGTAATCTGCAACTAATATTACGTAGGGACAATGTGGGGTTCGAGTCCCCAATATACCTGAATCTCCTTTAATAATACCATCTTTTACTCTAAAAATAACATATCCATAATCGCCTAGTTTTTTCTTTCGATTTTATAATTTCATTATACGAATGTATATTTTTATTTAATATATCGCGTAGGGCGAATTCGTCTTCTCCATCCATGAATATCCCCATATAGCCAATTGCCATTCGCCAGTAGACAGATAACCAGAATAAATAAGCTATACGTGGATTAATGTCATTTTTCAAACCTTTATAATATTCTCCATATGTGGTCTCTAATACTCGAAACGATTTTCACATTGATAGCAAAAGATGTTGTCGTAACAAAGGAGATTGGTGTTTTTCTCTAATTCTTCATCTGTAATTTCATGTCCCAAATCTTCTGCTATTTTTTCAGGTGCAACCTGGCTACCATAATATATCGCATTGTCTTCGGGATTGTTTATATGATAGAGTTCCACTATTTCACGATCACGTTTTGTTTTTCCGTCAAATGAGAAAGTTACTGCTGTAAGTAAATTGGGCACCATATGACTTCCTGTTTTATCAGCTTCCCTTATTCGGCATAGTGCACATAGACTGTCATTGCGTGGAATTATACGAGATTTCATAATATATTATTTTTATTGTAAGAGGACTATTTACTGGAATAATAAAAGATACAATTGAATACTTTTTAAACTTCCATTATTATGTTTGTAAGTGTAATATTTCGTTTAGTTTATCTCCAATAATTTTTTTCTCATTACTACCTATAGTAGACAATCTCACCAATGGAATTCCGTACAACTCTAAGATACGATCCTTTTTAATATCACGTTCTGACTGACTCGTCCCCGATTTGTGGAATGTATAACCATCTGTCTCAATAGCCAATACCGGTTGTTTACTCACACGATTATAAATTAGAAAATCGATATGAGTATTTATATTTGCAGCATATTTGCTTTCCTCTTCATTCAATAGAGAATAATCCTGAATCAACATATAGAGTGGTAAATGGCAAATGATATTCAAATGACGCATATTGATATTCTCTTTCAGAATATCTTCAAGTAAGGCAAATGTAAGATTCTCGGAATCGTATTCGGATATTTTCTTGTGCTTCTTCAAATAGGCAATTCGAGCATCTGTATATTGCTCATATAGATAATCGAATATAGAATGAATCTTACTGGTGGAAACAATGCCATTGTTATATTCGATATAAGCAATCAAATCGCTGATATTGCAGTCTTTGGGTTGTTCATTTCCCGATACGACTAAGTAGAATTGTGACTTAGCCCGCGAAACAGCAACATTGAGCAGGTTTGGATCGTCGGAAAAGGAAGTGATGACATCGTCGACAGTGGTCATGATGATAGCATCCTTTTTCTTCCCTGAAATTTATGGACTGTTGCGACATCAATATCCTCTTCAAGTGCGGATTTTACTGCATCTACTTGTTTGTTATATGGAGCTATGACGCCAATTTCATCTGTTTCATAAGATAGATTCGGTAGTACTTCCTCTTTGATAACATCTATTTCCCGTTGATTCATGTGGCTGCGGGAGTGGCAACCTTTGGCTGTCCGTATGGCACAAATGACATCCTCTTCTCCTTTATCACGTGTCATGATGACGAGATCTCCACCATAAAATTTCTGATTACAGAAGTTGATGATTCGAGGATGGCATCGATAATGTTCCCGTAACAAGGTCTGCGGTATATTCGGAATAACTTTGCAGATAGATTGCAAAAAACTCATATTGGCACAATCATATTCCGGCTTAATCAGGCACGCATTAGCGATAAAGTTTAGCTTTTCCTTATTTTCTTCCGTGACCACATTGGGGAGTTGCATGGTGTCACCGACAATGATTGCATTTTTAGCACATGACAAGGCTAAAGCTCCGGTCTCAACGGAAACCTGCGACGCTTCGTCCATAATGATATAATCATATACGGCATCTCGTTGCAGACTGCTTAATGATGAAAAGGTCGTACTTAATATAATAGGGTATTCTTTTTGTACCTCTCGCCAATTATTTCTTAGATCAGGGAGCGTAAAGATGGGTTTGTCATGATTATTGCCATAGGTATGAAATAACTGATTCTTTAGATATTTCATTGATGTATCAGCCATTTGTCTAGCCATTTCTGCTGCATCTTTGTTGGCAAGTTCCTTTTCTAATGTGTCTATTTCAACTTCCAGTTCTGCATACTTTGTTTGGTAGAATAAGATTTGGAAGTCGGCGATAATCAAACTCATCTCCCGTTTATAAAAACCTTTATTGGGGATTTTACAAATCGCTTTGCTTCTGAATTTAAAGAAGAACCATTTCAACCGTTGAATAAAAGCTGCTATTCCCTGAAGACTTAATGATTGTTCTTTTTCTGCAAATTGCTGACATTCATTCCATAAATTCAGAAGGTCTGCCGAGCTGGAACTTTTCCGTTGTTGGAGAGTAATTTCTTTTGTTCCGAACTCTTGCAGATAATGTTGCCACTCTATTTTTAAAGCTTGTATTTCCTGTCTTGCCATGGCAAGGCGTTCCTGTTTGGAAAATATGCTTTTTAGTTCTTCGGTCTGATGATGTATCTGATTGAGAAATTGAGGTTGGTCGGCATCCGCATCATGCCATGACTCAAAGTTCTCCGGATATTGTTTCTCCTCTTCTTGAGTCTCGATGAATTTCTCTTTGTTAGCTGTGCTGCCAAGCAATGCAACAATGAATCCCATATCGTATTTGGATAACTTCTCAAGTACATTGACGATGGCGGAGTTATTATTAGATACTACCTGAACAGTCTTACCACGCACAAGGATTTGGCAATGATGTTCAGAATCGTTTGTGTCTTTCCGGTTCCCGGAGGTCCTTGCACAACGCTGATTTGATTTTCAAAAGCTGCCTGGACTGCTTTTTGCTGGCTTGCATTACAACCAAAAGAGAAAAATCAAGGTTGAGGCAGTCTGGGTCTGCATTTTATATTTTTGAGGATTCAGATATACAGCAATAGCTCTGTTGTTTGCGATGAAATGAATCTTTTCATATTGTTTTGCTAATAGTTTCGTTCCGTCATCAGCTTTCAATTCGTTCGCATCGGCAACTTTCTTCAAATATTCGAATATACTTTTCGAACGACTCTCCCCAAACATGATTCGATAATTTCTAAGTCCTTTTCTCTGTAATCATACTCTGTACCATTCTGAAAACGAATGTGCCAATAGTTGTGTGATTTGGCCTTAAAAATAGATAAGGCTTTAATGTTTGATAAAATTCTCCCTTTACTGATTATTTGATAATTATTGGGGTCCGGTTTCTCCGGATCAGTCAGCCAAAGGACATTTTCTTCTTTGTAAGTATACGCACTGGGAATATTCCGGAATACTACCTTATAGTTGCCATTATGATTTTGGCAGCTCTCTATTTCGGGAGTCTTGATTTGTCCTTTTATAATAATCAGATTTTCGGAAGTATCTATCATAGGCTTGTGTGTAAATATAATAAGTCGTGCAGCTGTTTTTATTTATTATTTGGGATATAAAAGTAAGAATATTTTCCAGAATATCAAAACTGAAGTAGAAAAAACAGTGAATGATTTTATTCAGCTTTGTATTGTTATAAATATAGAGTGAGATTCGGTTTGGGAGTATTGAACGTGATAAAAAGAGATTTGTTTTGCCAATGAAATCATTATCTTTGCAAGGTATATATTAATGAACGAGGAGGATATTATGCTTGCATACACATATATTGAACACGGAAAATTTGAATTGCAGGAGAAACCAAAACCGGAAATAAAGGATTCACGGGATGCAGTCGTGCGTGTAACACTTGGTAGCATCTGCACCAGTGATCTTCATATTAAACATGGCAGTGTGCCGCGTGCTGTGCCCGGAATAACTGTCGGGCATGAGATGGTAGGTGTGGTAGAACAAGTAGGAGCTGATGTCACTTCGGTGAAGCCGGGTGACAGGGTGACCGTGAATGTCGAAACCTTTTGCGGAGAGTGTTTTTTTTCTGTAAGCATGGATATGTCAATAATTGTACCGATCCCAATGGCGGTTGGGCGTTGGGCTGCCGTATCGATGGGGGGCAGGCGGAGTATGTCCGGGTTCCTTATGCGGATCAAGGTTTGAACCGTATTCCGGATACAGTGAGTGATGAACAAGCTTTGTTTGTCGGTGATGTGCTTGCAACAGGTTTTTGGGCAGCACGCATCTCGGAAATTACCGAGGAAGATACTGTTCTTATCATCGGTGCCGGACCTACCGGGATTTGTACTTTGCTGTGTGTGATGCTGAAGAAGCCAAAACGCATTATTATCTGTGAGAAGTCTCCTGAAAGAATTCGGTTTGTCCGCGAGCATTATCCTGATGTGTTGGTGACTGAACCGGAAAACTGCAAGGATTTTGTTCTCAAGAACAGTGACCATGGTGGTGCAGATGTTGTTTTGGAAGTGGCAGGGAGTGACGATTCCTTCCATTTGGCATGGAATTGTGCCCGTCCGAACGCCATTGTCACCATCGTAGCCCTCTATGATAAACCTCAGCTTCTTCCTTTGCCAGACATGTATGGCAAGAACTTGACTTTCAAGACTGGTGGGGTGGATGGCTGCGACTGTGCCGAAATCCTTGCACTGATTGAGGAAGGTAAAATTGATACTACTCCTCTTATTACGCACCGGTTTTCGTTGAACGAGATTGAGGAGGCTTACCGTATCTTCGAAAACAGGTTGGATGGGGTTATTAAAGTAGCTATATCAGGAAGTAAGTAAAAATAGAATTTGTGTATGAAGAATATACTGATAGTAAGTAATAATGATATGTGCCGCAGTCGTATGGCACAGGAAATTTTGAACTCCTTCGGTAGAGGGATGAAGATTAGTACTGCCGGTATTTTGGCTGGAAATTCTGTCCCTGACGTTGTTTGCCAAGTGATGGAACAAAATGGATATGACTTTTCGCGTAGAAAGCCCTGTGATGTTGCGACGTATGCTCAACAGACGTGGGATTATGTCATTACCCTTTGTCCGGAAGCGGAGGAAGTGCAAAAAGGAAATGCAGGGTGTAGTGAGAAAATACGTTTCTTTCAACTTTACAGATCCCTTTCAGGGAGGAATTCATGTAGAAGATGAGCAGGAAGAACGGGTTAGGGCACTATATGACATCATGCATAAAGAACTGTATGAGTTCTTTCGAAGTGAATTGATGGAAAAATTATTGCCTCGCTGTTCCTGTGGCGCAAATACGTATTGTAGGTGTGAGTAGGAATATAAGTAAAATCATATATGTACATCATCCGGTAATGGTGGCAGAATTGCGTCATTTTGAACACGAAGTTGCCAGAAAGCAATAGCGGATGCGGCAGCTACATTGAGAGAATCGACACCGTTTGCCATAGGAATGCGGACTACATAGTCCGCCTCATTAATTGTTTCGTTTTGAAGACCATCCCCCTCTGTTCCCATTACGATGGCTAACTTGGGTTCGGTTGCTAAGATAGGATTATCGATGGAGATTGATTTCTCCGTGAGTGCCATAGCGACTGTACGAAAACCCAGTTTGCGCAACTCATTGGGAGAACCGTCCAACCAAGTCCATGGTATCAGGAAGACAGAACCCATCGAAACTCTGACTGCACGTCGGTTCAACGGATCGCAGGAATTACGCGTCAATAATATAGCATCTATTCCCAAGGCGGCTGCGGAACGGAAGATGGCTCCGATATTAGTAGTGTCCACCACACCCTCAATGACTACGATCCGCCGGGCTTTCCGGCATACTTCTTCTACACTAGGTAGTGCCCGACGACGCATGGCACAGAGGACACCGCGCGTCAGTGTATATCCGGTCAATGTGGCAAGTAACTTTCTTTCACCAGTATAGACAGGTATATCACCACAACGTTCAATAATGCCAGCGGCATCACCAGTGATATGTTTCTGTTCACACAAGAGGGCTAAAGGCTCATAACCAGCATTCAGAGCTACATGGATAACTTTGGGACTTTCTGCAATAAACAATCCCTTATCAGGCTCGATACGATTGCGTAATTGAGCTTCGGTGAGGGTACTGAATATTTCTACTCCGGAGTCTGTTAAGGATGATATTTCTATAATAGGCATAGTGACTTCTTGAAATGATCTATTTTATTGCAGCGATGATAGCATGCACTTCTCTTACTTACCGACGCAAAAATGTTGAAAGATATTTTGAAGTACCATGTCATTCGTAACCTCACCCGCTATGTCCGAAATAAAGAAAATGCATTCACGTATGTCTTGCGAAAGAAAATCCCCGGAAATCTGCGAATCAAGTCCGTTTGTACTCTATGGATAGCTTCCAAAGCTTTGTTTAAAGCTTCGTAATGTCTTACATTTGTTACAATAATATCATTCTGTGTCACTGTAGGCAAGTGTGCTGCATCAATAAGCATTTTTGTAGCTCACTTGTATTCTCCCGTTGTTTGGCCGAGATGAAAATAGATTCCGTAGATTCTTTGGGGAAGTCTTTTAATAAAGATAATACATTCTCTTTCTGTTTGCCTTCAATCAAATCAGCCTTATTGAATACAACAATCAAATGTTTTCCTTCGCAACGTGGAATTATCTTCTCTGATAACTGTTCAATTTGAGAGGCGGCATTCACAGCATCTACCATCCAAAGGACAATCTCCGCCTGATCCAACTTCTGAAAAGTACGTTCAATACCCAAACTTTCAATCGTGTCATTGGTTTCCCGGATTCCGGCGGTATCAATGAACCGAAAAGTGATTCCTCCGATATTGACAGTATCTTCGATTACATCACGTGTTGTCCCGTGAATATCACTGACAATGGCTTTTTCTTCATTCAATAATACATTCAGTAAAGTCGATTTTCCGGCATTCGTTTCTCCGATGATAGCTACGGGAACACCATTCTTAATGGCGTTGCCGACACTAAATGAATGAGCCAACCGCGAAATGACCTGTTCAATTTCATCGGCCAGTTTCCTTAATGCCGAACGATCGGCAAATTCCACATCCTCTTCACTGAAATCCAACTCCAATTCGATCATGGAGGTGAAATTTAACAACTTGTTGCGTAGATCTGTCAGCTCTTTACTGAATCCACCCCGCATCTGGCTCATTGCCAATCGGTGAGTGGCAGCAGATGAAGAAGCAATCAAGTCCGCCACGGCTTCTGCCTGACTTAAATCCATCTTTCCATTGAGGAAAGCACGTTGCGTATATTCTCCCGGTTGAGCCATACGGCAACCGTTCTTAATCAACAACTGCATTACTTGCTGAAGAATATAAGTGGAACCATGACACGTGATTTCCGTGCTGTCTTCTCCCGTATATGAATGAGGAGCACGGAAAAGGCTGACGAGTACTTCATCAATCATCTCGTCTCCGTCATAAATACGTCCGAATGTCAAAGTATATGGTTTTTGTTCGCTTAATAATTTGCCAGTTTTGGCTGGCTTGAAGATGCTGCCGGTAATGGAAATAGCTTCCGGACCGGAAACGCGGATGCTTCCGATGGCCCCTCCTTGAGCGGTAGCAATAGCGCAGATAGTATCTTGATTCATTATATTTCTTTTTGGATGATGCAAAGATAATTGTTTCTAAGTAAAAAAAGTAAGATTAGACACAACTTGTGCTTTATTTGTTTATATTTGCTGCCGTGCAGTGGTACACCAAACAAAATAAAACAATAATGCTTATGGAACCAGCGATCAATTTATATTCCTCCAATGAAAAGAGTGAACTCATACGGGAGAACTCACAAGAAATTCTATCTGTCCTTGCAGCTCATCAAATAGCTTTATGGGAATATGATATCATTACAGGTAAATGCTCTTTTTTCTGACGATTATTTCTCTACACTTGGACTGAAAAATGCCGGAGTTCTTTTTGAAGATATTGATAGTTTCTATCGGTTTGTTCATCCGGAAGATGCTGAAGCTTACAAACAGGCTTTTGCAGAGATGCTTTCATCAGACTCTAAGACTTCACAAATCAGAGTCCGTTGTATTGGTGAACAGGGGAAAGTGGTTTGGTTGGAAGATCATTTCTTGTCCTATAAAGAGAGTTGTGCAAGCCATCCGGGTAAAGTGCTGGCGTACACGGTGAATGTCACTTCACAGTGCGAAAAAGAGCAACATATCAAATATCTGGAAGAATATAACCGCAAAATTATTGAGGCACTGCCGGAATTCATTTTTATTTTTGATGATAATTTCTTTATTACCGATGTCCTGATGGCACCGGGGACGATTTTACTTCATCCGGTAGAAGTGTTACGCGGAGCAGACGGGCGATCTATTTATTCACCGGAGGTTAGTGACTTATTCCTCTGTAACATTCGCGAGTGTCTGCAAGACAGTCAGTTGAAAGAAATTGAATATCCGGTTGAAGTGGATGGGTGTGTACATTATTTTCAGGCGCGTATCGCCCCTTTTGAGGGGAACAGAGTGTTGGCGTTGATACATGATATTGGAGATCGGATTCAGCGTTCGCAGGAATTGATTGAAGCAAAACGTCGTGCAGAGGATGCTGATAAGATGAAGTCGGTTTTCCTGGCGAATATGAGCCATGAGATTCGTACCCCGTTGAATGCTATTGTTGGCTTTTCGGAGATTATTGCGGTGACGGAGGGTGAAGAAGAGAAAAGGGAGTATCTGGAGATTATCCAGAGAAATAGTAACCTGTTACTGCAGCTGATTAATGATATTTTAGACCTTTCCCGTATTGAATCCGGCAAATCGGAAATGCATTTCCAGCAGGTTGAGATTGCAGGACTAGTGGAAGAAGTGGAAAAAGTGCACCAGCTGAAGATGAAGTCGAATGTAGAATTGAAAGTGATTCGTCCCGAAGGAGAATACTGGACTTCTACTGATCGTAACCGTGTGATGCAGGTATTGTTCAATTTCTTGTCGAACGCAATTAAAAAATACGGAAAAGGGAAGTATAACCTTAGGCTTGAAACATGAAGGACCCTGGCTGAAACTGTATGTCAGCGATACGGGTTGCGGTATATCCAAAGAGAAACTCCCGCAAATTTTTACCCGTTTTGAGAAGCTGAATGACTTTGTGCAGGGCACCGGATTAGGGCTTTCAATTTGTAAAAGCATTGTAGAACGGTTGGGCGGTCGCATCGAAGTAACTTCAGAGTTAGGGCAGGGGAGTATGTTTGCACTCTATTTGCCTTATCAGGAAATACCGAAGGAGGTTGTCGAAAGAAGGCTTCAGCATAAGAAGAATGTCGATGAGGATAAACGTAAGAATATATTAGTGGTAGAGGATATTGAATCGAATTTTGCTCAACTTAATATTCTTTTGAATAAGGAATATATTATTTCATGGGTGCGCAACGGACAGGAAGCCATTAATAGTTTCATCCGTGAAAAGCCGGATTTGATTCTGATGGATATCCGTATGCCGATCATGGACGGTATTCAAGCCACTGAAAAGATCCGTGCTATTTCCCTGACTGTACCTATTATTGCAGTGACCGCATATGCTTTCTATACTGAACAGCAACAGGCTATTCAGGCAGGATGCAATGCTGTTATCTCAAAGCCCTATTCTTTGGAAAGGTTGAAAGAGACAATAGAATCTTATATCGGATAATTAATTTTTTGAAAAGAGAACTAACATTCTGAATGTTGTAGTGTTACTTATCATATAGTAGTAACATTATAATATATTAGAATATGGAGAAAGTGAAAAAGATAGTCCTCATCGGGGCAAGCGGCTTTGTGGGCTCTGCCCTTCTGAATGAAGCATTGAATCGTGGTTTCGAAGTTACGGCTGTGGTTCGTCATCCGGAAAAGATAAAGATAAAGAATGAAAATCTGAAAGTGGTGAAAGCCGATGTTTCTGTGCTTGATGAAGTGGTTGGCGTTTGTAAAGGTGCAGATGCCGTTATCAGTGCATTCAATCCGGGATGGAATAATCCTGATATATATGACGAAACCATCAAAGTATATCTGACTATCATTGATGGAGTGAAGAAAGCTGGCGTCAATCGTTTTTTGATGGTTGGGGGTGCCGGTTCTTTGTTTATTGCTCCGGGCTTGCGTCTGATGGATTCCGGTGAAGTACCTGAAAATATATTGCCGGGAGTGAAAGCTTTAGGAGAGTTCTATCTGAACTTTTTAAAGAAAGAAAAAAAGAAATAGACTGGGTGTTTTTCTCTCCGGCGGCAGATATGCGTCCGGGAGTCCGTACAGGGCGTTACCGGCTGGGAAAAGATGATATGATTGTGGATATCGTGGGTAACAGCCATATTTCTGTGGAAGACTATGCGGCTGCAATGATCGATGAGTTGGAACATCCCAAGCATCACCAAGAGAGATTTACGATTGGTTATTGATAAAATAACAAATCAAAAAAATAGCTGTGTAATATAATGATGCTATATTGAAAAGATGTAAATGATAAAAAAAAAAATGGCTTGAATCTATACGTTATCAGTGGAAGATTCAAGCCATTATCTATTTTTCGATGGCAGTTTTGTTCTTTCGATTACAATTTAATCCTTTTGGATATAGATGATTTATATTCTGTCGAGTACAGTCTTAATCAGTGTATCGATTGTATTCTTATATCCGGTATTAGCCTCTTTGATCAGTCGGTTGGCTATCACCATGCAGACGGTCATTGCTTTATGTCCCATCAACCGGCTAAGTCCTGCCAAAGCCGAACTTTCCATTTCGAAGTTGGTGATTTTGTAACTTTTATATTCGAATGTCTCAATCTTATCATTCTGTTTCGGGTCTGCTAGCGGGATACGAAGTTCACGTCCTTGAGGACCGAAGAAACCTCCGGCAGCGATTGTCACTCCACGTACCATATCTTCTTTAGCAATCCGGTCAATCAGTTCTTCACTGGCATCAATAACATAAGGCGCAGGGGCACACATATTTCCCGACCAGCCCATGTGATTAAGGAAAGCACGTTCGAAAGGAAGATCGCATACCGCATTACGTCCGGCGTAGAAATTCAGTAATCCGTCGAAACCAATGGACTTTTGTGAACAGACAAAAGTCCCGACAGGAGTATTGGGCTGCAGACCGCCACATGTGCCGATACGCACTAATTCCAGTTGGCGGAACTGATCCTTTTTCTTCGCGGGTGACAAAGTCGATATTGGCGAGTGCATCCAATTCATTGACTACGATATCGATATTGTCACAACCAATTCCGGTAGAAACCACTGTGATTCGTTTGCCTTTATATGTTCCGGTAACTGTTTTAAATTCGCGGCTTTCCACTTCGCATTCTTTATTTTCAAAGTGAGAAGCTACGAGTGCTACACGTCCCGGATCGCCTACCAAGATTACTTTATCTGCCAACCATTCAGGTTTTACGTGAAGGTGGAATACTGAACCGTCTTCATTGATTATCAATTCAGAGGATGGAAAGTACTTTTTCATGCTATTGAAAGGTTTTAGTTTTACAATATGATTGTTGCTATAAATAAAAACACCGGAACCGGATTTAAGTTCGGAAGAAGACTCTTTCTTTTTTTTTTTGGAAAAGTGGAGTACGTCTTGCAACTGAAATGAAATCGGATTCCGGCGTTTGTGAACGATTATTTGCTCAATGGCTGATTGCCAGCATTGCCTGTTGTCGGCTTGGCGATATTCTCACGCATTGAAGTATCAGCTTCGATATTCTTCATGCGATAATAATCCATGATGCCTAAGTTTCCACTGCGGAAAGCTTCAGCCATTGCTTTAGGAACTTCAGCTTCTGCTTCGATCACTTTGGCACGGGCTTCCTGTGCTTTTGCTTTCATTTCCTGTTCGGTAGCTACGGCCATCGCACGGCGCTCTTCTGCTTTTGCCTGCGCAATGTTTTTGTCTGCATTGGCCTGGTCGATTTGCAGGGCCGCACCGATGTTCTTACCTATGTCGATGTCCGCAATATCAATAGATAGGATCTCGAAAGCAGTTCCTGCGTCCAGACCTTTACGAAGTACAAGTTTAGAGATAGAATCCGGATTCTCCAATACCGATTTATGGTTTTCAGAAGAACCGATAGACGAAACGATACCTTCGCCTACGCGGGCAAGAATTGTGTCTTCACCTGCACCACCGACCAACTGTTTGATACTGGCACGTACTGTTACTCTGGCTTTAGCTATTAACTGAATACCATCTTTGGCAACAGCCGTAACGGGAGGGGTGTCAATCACTTTAGGATTTACGGACATCTGCACTGCTTCGAATACATCACGCCCTGCGAGGTCGATGGCAGTGGCCATTTGAAACGATAATTCTATATTTGCCTTTGATGCGGATACTAAGGCATGGACTACTTTTTCCCATGTCCTCCCGCCAGGTAATGGGCTTCCAGTTCGTCACGGGTAATGTTTTTTAATCCGGCTTTGTGAGCCTCGATCATTCCCGGCACAATGATATAAGGCGGAACATTACGTATCCGCATCAGGAATAGTTGTATCAACGAGATGTTGACACCAGATACTTTGGCCGACAACCATAAAAAGAACGGCACATAATGGAAAAATAGTATTAGGAAAATAATACCTCCAACAATCAGAAGGATAGGTAAGTACAGAGATGTTTCCATTGATAATTTGTATTAAGTGAATATTATTCTTTGCGTTTCTCAACCATAATTGTCCCGTCGGTAATACGGTTTACAATAATCGGAGTCTTCTCATTGAGGAATCCGTCCATAGACTTTACTTCCACAATTTTTCCGTTTATCTCGGCATAACCGATTTGTGCCAGACGTGTAGTACTGATTCCTGTGTCACCCGCTTTGACGCTATCTTCTGCGCTACGGTCTACTTTTGAATCAATATCCTTTTTCAACGCCAGTTTATCCAGCATTTTCGATCGCATAAACCAGATCAGTGATCCAATGCAGGCAACCGCTGATATGCCAAGAGTGACGAATCCTCCTGCCATACCTAATTTGTCGAACGCATAGTAGTTGGCATACAGGATGCAAACCAATGCAGAAATTCCAGCCAGGCTAATGCCCGGGATGACGAACAGTTCTACCAAAAACAGTATGACTGCGGTAATAATGAGAACGGCGATAATGAGTATATCCATAGTTCAGAGTTATTATTTATTTTGTTTTTTCTGCATTACGTACATTCACTTCGAGAGCATCCAGTTCTTCGGACATTTGCAATATCCGCTTTTCAAGGTCGAGAATGGCAGGAGCCATTTTGGCTTTTCCCTGTTGGTTGGCACCGGCATATTGTTGTCGAAGGCTGTTCAGCTTTTCTTCTTGTTGATAATAGTCTTTTTTCCATCTGCTGATAGCGTTGGAAAAGTGTCTTGGCTTTTGCGGATTTAAAGTCGCTCATCAGATAGTAAGTCGTATGGTCGTCAATGACAAACTCAAAATCCATGGCACGGCGTTCTTTGGGCTTATGACTGATAGCAGCTTCCAATCGTTGCAGTGCTTCGGTAACCGCTTGTTTATCCTTCCAGGTTTCTTTCAGCGAATGAATCTGCGCCAGACGAATGATCTGTTGCTGCTCCATTGCTTCATAATTATAAGTCTGTTTGGAAGTGTTAGGGATGAATACATAAATACATACCTTTCCTTCCGGTTGGAAACGGTCGGAAGCAAACCATCCGAGGTTGTTGTATTCATCAATGACATACATATAATCGTTGTACGGCGAGTTGAACGGCATACCCACATTTTCCGGAACAAGATAAGTGTCGGTATTTGTGTTGTAAGCGAGTGACAAAAATATCATAGCCACCCAGTCCCTCGCCATCGCTGGCGTAATAAACGGTGACTCCGTCCGATAGGACAAACGGATAATTCGCATTGCCGGAAGCATTGATACTACCCGGTAACGGGCGTCCGTCACTCCATTCATTCAACAATTTATTCTTTGAGAAGATGTCAAGATTACCTTTCTCACCCTTTTCGCTATAATAAATTTTATTTCCGATTTCTGTTTCATAAACAGTTCCCGGATGATCTCCTTCTGTCTTGAAGAACTCATTGAAAGTAAACAGCTTGCCCGATTCTTCGCTAATCTTGTAAGCGTTCAGGAAAGTCGCCTTGTCCACAACGAAGCTGTCGATGATGCACACATCTTCAACTCCCTTCAACATACGGAGGTCGGATTTACTTTTCTCCAGAAGCTTTTCCGCTTCTTCCGTCGATTTTTACGTTTACTTAAATCTGCGATATATTCCTCAAAGCAGTTCACAGCGTCTTCAAAGCGGTACGTCTCATTATATGCTTGTCCCAAATAGAGTTGTCCACCGGTGATACGTTTCTTTACTGCTATTTCAAGAGGTTTCACCGCCTCTTCCGCCTCTCCGGTTTCAGGCAACATACGCCATACCAATAATTATAATTCCCGTTCGACGGTTGTGATTTAGCATACTTCTTAAAAACTGGTTTGGCTTGTTCGTACTCACCTTTGGTAAATAAGGTGCGTGCCTGTTCCAACGTTTGTGCAGAGACTTCGCAAAGGAAGAGGCTGCAAATTAAAAATAGAATATATTTTCCTTTCATCGTTTTGAGCGTTTATGAGTGACGGGTAGATTGAAAACATTGCTGCTTTCGGGCACCGGTCCATTTATCAATTGTTCAAAAGTACAAATTTATTAGAAATAAACCCTTTTTCAGAGATTCTATTATGTTAATTCTTCTTTAAATCATTCTTTTCGCTTACTTTTTGCAGCCGATTTTTTCAAAGATATGACACAATTTACGGAAGAAGAGAAAACCATTCGCCGCATTGAACGGCGGTTTAGCAAAGGAGTGGTGCAATATCGACTGATAGAAGAAGGGGACAAAATCCTTATCGGACTGTCGGGCGGGAAAGATTCGTTGGCGCTTGTAGAGCTGCTGGGAAAACGCGCACGTATCTACAAACCTCGCTTTTCTGTCATTGCAGTTCATGTAGTGATGACGAATATTCCTTATCAGAGTGATACGGAATACCTGAAAGCGCATTGCGAAGCGTATGGAGTTCCCTTTTGTGCAGTATGAGACTGCCTTTTGATCCTGCTACCGATACACGTAAATCTCCTTGTTTTCTGTTCATGGAACCGTCGGAAAGCCCTGTTCACAGTTGCTAAGGAACACGGATGCAATAAAATCGCTCTCGGTCACCATATGGATGATATTTTGGAAACTTTATTGATGAATATTACTTATCAGGGGCATTCAGTACAATGCCGCCCCGATTGGTGATGAATAAATTCGATATGACGATTATCCGTCCGATGTGTCTGGTTCATGAAGCCGATTTGGTAGAATTGGCAGCTTTGCGACATTATCAGAAGCAAGTGAAGAATTGTCCTTATGAATCAATCCAGCCGGAGTGATATGAAAGGCATTTTACGGCAATTGGAAGCGATGAACCCGGAAGCGCGTTATAGCCTTTGGGGTAGCATGACTAATGTACAGGAGGACTTATTACCAGATAAAATAGATTAATTTGAATAGATTGTTATGAAAGGATTCTATACTATTTTACTACTGATTGTGTCCAATATATTTATGACCTTTGCTTGGTACGGACATTTAAAGATGAAACAGGAGTACAGTTGGTTTGCGGCTCTTCCGCTGATCGGTGTGATTGCGTTCAGTTGGGCGATCGCCTTTTTTGAATATTCCTGTCAGATACCGGCCAATCGTATTGGTTTTATAGGTAATGGAGGCCCGTTTTCATTGATGCAACTAAAAGTCATTCAAGAGGTAATAACACTTGTTATTTTTACAGTGTTCACTACAATCTTCTTTTAAAGGTGAGGCTTTACATTGGAATCATCTGGCTGCATTTGTTTGTTTAATTGCTGCGGTGTATTTCGTGTTTATGAAATAACTGAAAACGTATGTGTTATTCAAAAAAACACATATCTCTTTCGCAATGATAAAGATAATAACTATATTCGCAAAATAATAATTATTATTTATTTAAAGCACACACTTATGAAAACAAATGCTCTATTCTTATTGCTTTTTAATAGCCCTCTCTTTTTTAGTTGTAATAAAGTAGTCAATAATTAGACTGTCCCTATCTCAAATATAGATACGGATTTTCCTATCCTCTGACAATAGTTCCGGATAGCATCTGGGTGTGTCGAATGGCTAAGCTTCCCAATGGCTCTGTCCTTGCGACCATAATGCCAGCTTTATCAGAATTCGAACAAGCAAAAATGAGTAAGTTTAATAAAAAATCGGTTGCCATATTCAATAATAAGGAAGCGAACTCTTATGAAACAATAAATTATGAAAGTTTTGATCTTGAAAAAGCAAAAGGCTTCGAATTGCCTGCTAATGATTTAATAAAATGTGCCTATGCTGATGGTTCTGTTGAGGTAAAAGGCGATGATATGGCTGTTTTTTCTGTGAGTCTATCAAGGATGGACTGACACTGCATAAAGCTGATTTAAATATTTAATTTGCGGTCTTCTGAGTGTCTACAGAATAAGAAATAGAGAAAGTGGTGAGTAAATCTTATGCACTTTCTCTATTTTTATAGACCGACTATCCTTGATGATTTAATTACTTATATTGATATATTCTTTCATTCATTTCACATAACCCTAAGTTATTCATTTATAGTTGCCTCCTGTGAATGAATAATACAATGTTCACTCTTCACTATCCTTCACCCTCTTCACCAAATACACATTTCCTAATCTCGTATGCTGTCGGCTGATACCTGCTGCGGTAAGATTTTGCGCCAGTTGGATAGGTGTACAACCTCGTAGTGCGGCGGAAACCTCTTTTTTCAGTTCCTGATGAATGATAGCGGCGGAGAGCGAGAGGCAATTCGGTTCATCCAACGCGGCTGGTATGTATGTGTTGCGCACAATGTCTTCTATGGGGTTAATATGATAATATGCGCTGTTATGACGTTGCAAGGCATGTTCTTCCTCCTTATTAAACCAGTGGCGGGCACCTGCAAGCAATTCCTCTTTTAGTTGGGCATAAACCTGTGAATGTTCAATTCCGGTACAGTCTATATCATGTTCCACTTCAATACAGATGAATCTACGGCTGCCTGTCGGATCACACAGTAGGTCAGTTCGGTTGCTTGTTCCTATGAACGAAGCGATACGAGGTAGCGACCGGAAATTTTTCTGATAGGCTTTGCAGATGTTGAGGCTGGACATCTGCATCAGATTTTTCAGTAAGGGCATCTTTTGTGCTCCGAATTTGTCAAATTCGTCCATGTTTAGTAATCCCATCTCGGCAAGGAGACGTTCGGGATTGCCTTGTGCGGTTAGTTTCAGATTATCCGAATAATAACGGGCTAGTTGTGACGGCATCAGCATACGGCAGAAAGTGGACTTGTGGCGTCCCTGTTCTTCACTGATAAGTATCGGGGCTACGCTGTTCGCTTGTGTTTGATTTACTCCCAGCCATTGGGCGGCAAGTCCGAGCATCCAGGTGTGAAAACTTTTTATCCATAGGGGAATGTCGGATACTCGCTTCGCTAAGGGCTTCAATCGATCTGTTCCATCCCAGGCAGGTAGTTCGTTCATATAAAGCCGGAAAGGGTGGTAGCTTTCCACTTGGGTAGAATAGATATATCTTTGAAGATCCTTATCCCAGCAGTTGATGCCTTCTTTGTGAGTTTCCAGACAGAAAGTATTCAGTTCTCGTTTGTCTATGCGGCAGAAAGGAATATCCCGCCTGCCGGATGGTCGGAATTCGGTTTCTTCGGTGAGCAAGTTGTAGCGGAAGTCATATCGCTCTTTCAAAAAGTCAATCACTTGTTGCGTCAGAAGGACGGGTTGTTTATGTACTTCTTGCTTATATGCTTCCTGTTCATCCACTTCTTGTATTTTCGGCACGTTCTTTGAAGTATTCGGTGAAACGATGACGTTTGACGATTCTTTCATCAATACTCGTATTCTTTTTGCCAAACGTTTCGAGTTATATTCTAATGTCTTCATATTTTTCTTCTTTTTTAAATGAATAAATGTTATTTTTTCGACCGGTTGATGCTGCTAAGGTATAACATGAGATATGGGGTTTGCAAGTATTTAACTAAGAAAAAGTTTATTTTCTCCTGAAATGAAAAACAAGCTTTCTTATGCTGATATATCGTTACTTTGTCGTATCTTTAGTGCTTATTTAGGGAAAGCCGACCGGAGTTGTCCGGTTGGCTGACAATAGTTGACTGAACAGCCGATTCCAATCGTCCGAATAGCCGATTAAAGTTGTCCTATGATGAAGTTACACATTTAAATTGATAAGAAGTAATGGCTATTGTGTTTGATTGGTATGAAAATCCTAACGCTTCTTCGGAAGAAGAAGCAGCGTTGCATCCGCGTATCTTTATGAACGGAAAGGTGGATACGGATACTCTTTGTTACAAGATTCATGACTACAGTTCGTTGACTGTGGGCGATGTAAAGAATGTGCTTGATAACTTATCGAAGATTCTTGGCGAGTCGTTGCGTGAGGGAAAAGAAGTACATATTGAGGGGGTAGGTTATTTTTATCCCACTTTGGAGGCTACGGGAAAGTGACTCGCAGCACTCCGCATAAGACTAATAAGGTGGCTTTCAAAACTGTCCGATTTCGCCCTGACAGTAATCTGAAAGGACATTTTGTGGGTGTTCGTGCCAGTCAGTCCAAGTATGTCCGCCATTCGGAAAAGGTGTCAGAGGTGGAGATTGATATGCTGTTGAAAGAATATTTTGCCGAACATCAGATGATGACCCGCCGTGATTTTCAGGAAGTGTGTGGTTTGGCACGTACTACGGCTAAAACGCATTTGGTACGTTTGCGTGGAGAAGGAAAGCTGGTGAATATCGGTTTCCGCAATCAGCCGATGTATGTGCCTGCTCCCGGTTATTATGGCACATCCAGAGACGCGGCACATCCCTCACGGTAATGACTGTGAAGGATGTGAAAGAAGCATATTTCTTTGAGTAATCACACGAAATAGTTGATAGTTTGAGACTTGTCCTCATGTGAAGGGAATGAAAGAAAAGAAGCGAACCTTATTTCGCTATGTATTTTTCATTCCTTCCGTGTAGAAAGTCTTGAACTCTCCATTTTCTCCGCTATAAATAAAGTAGGCGTCAATCGTTGTATCCGCTTTGCAGAAAGCTTCCGCTTCTTCCAGTCCCATCACCATGAAGGCGGTGGCAAGGGCGTCGGCAGTCATACAGTCTTTGGCGATTACCGTAGAGGACAAGATGTTGTGTTGTACCGGATAGCCAGTTCTGGGGTCAATCGTATGGGCGTATTTCTTCCCATCCTTGTAATAATAGTTACGATAGTTTCCGGAAGTAGCCAAGCCTAAATCTGTTATCTCAAGAATTGTCTGTAAGTCTTGGTTTACGGCCAGTGAATCGTCGACGGGCTTATTGATTCCAATGCGCCATAAGCCTTTGGAAGGATTTTTCCCTTTCACTACCACCTCGCCGCCTATATCTACCATATAGTTTTTTATTCCCTTACGGTCGAGCAGTTGTGCGATTACGTCTACCGAATACCCTTTGGCAACCGCACTACAACTTAACATGGTACGAGGATCCTGTTTGATAACTTTGCCGTTATCCATTTTCACTTTTTCATATCCGGTGATTTGTAACAGACTGTCTATCATTAATGAATCAGGAAAAGCACCTTTTTGAAACCGAATCCCCAAGCATTGGCAAGAGGGGCCACTGTAATGTCGAAAGCACCCTTTGTCTCGCGGGAAATTTCCATCGAGCGGTTGAAACATTTCTGGAAAAAACTATCAGTCACCAGCTCTTCATTGCGGTTGACACGACTGATAACAGAACTGTCATTGAATGGAGATAAAGATTGGTCGAAGCGTTTCAGTTCAGCTTCTATTTCCGGTTTTAAATCACCATCATGCTGATAAGTAATTTTATACACTGTCCCAAATACCAAACCTTTGACACTATAATAGCCAACTTGTTGATTATGTCTGGCTAATATCCAGATCGTTGCCAAGATGAGGAAGGCCAGCCAAAGGAAACTCTTTTTTGTTTTCATACGCTCTTCTATTTGATGAGAAAACTCGTTTTATTGAAGAAATAAATGTTCAATTAATATCTTTAGTCCGATAATGACTAGAATGATACCTCCCCATAACTCCGCTTTCAGTTTCCGGGCGATGCCACAGCCACATTGGATACCAAAGATCAGCCCGATGAGCGACATGACGAATGATACGAATCCGATGATAAGGATAGGAGAGAGGATTTCGGTATAGTCCTGCACTCCTAAACAAGCAAAGGAGATACCGACTGCCAATGCATCAATACTTGTGGCTATTGCCATCGTCAATACCACTTTCGGATTTGCCGGATTGAACAGTTTACAACATTCTTCTTCTTTGAAAGATTCTAAAATCATTCGTCCGCCTAAGAAGGCAAGGATCGCGAAAGCAATCCAATGGTCTACACTTTCTATAAGATGACTGAATGTCTTTGCACACATCCATCCGATAAATGGCATGATTGCCTGAAAAAGGCCGAAAGCAAAAAGCCATGACTAGCATGGGTTTCCATCGGGTACTTTTTAAAATAATGCCGCTTGCAATGGATACGGCGAAACAATCCATCGCCAGACCTATTGCAAGCAACCAAATCTCTAATCCTGTCATTGTATTCTAAAGAGGTAATTTGTAAATGAGGGAATAGGTAATTCCCATGTTATTTGATTTAAATTTTCCGTAGCCGGGCACATACCATGGGTCTCCATATTCTCCGGTAGATGCTTTGGTTTTGTATTTCATGCGTACTGACCACCCCATGTTGAAGTTTTTGTAAATACGTACTTTGACGCCTAAAACGATTTCCAGCCATTGCACCGATCCTTTCATACCCAGATGGCTGAATGGCACACTTCCTCCCCAATAACCGTCTTCCAAACTCGGGTTGCTTATCGCATCTCCCCAGATAGGATCGTCTGCCGGCATCGTGGAAACATCATATTTAAATGAACTGAATGCATAGCGAAGTCCTGCATACAAGTAGCTGTTCTTTTTTTTTTCTTTGCCATGGTGTTGTAATCCACGCCGATTCGGAAGAATGGAGCCATTTTGCTTTTGTAGTGTATGCCTGTTTCGCTCCGGTATCTGTTCCTCCCATACCAAACTCAATGGTAGGGATGAATTTGTTCTTGAGGTTAACGGCTACACTGACTTCGGAACTCATAAAGTCACCTCCCAGCAGCTTGCTTCCAATGCCATATAAATCCACACCGACATACGTACCATTGTAGAGCGGAATGGTATCTATCTCGGCAACCTCTTTTTTCTTCTGATCTCTTTTGGGCGTTTGCGCCGGACGTTGCTGTTGTGCCAGCAACGGAAGCCCAATGCAAAAAGAGTAGAAGCAGACTAATTAGTCGTTTCATCAGGTGTGCGTTCTGGCCGATAATTATAGAATATCTGCAAGTTCTCGATTTCATTTGTATTGGCTTCTTTATTTTTTATATGAAGAGAATCTATCTGGTCCGGCTGCCCGTTGCCAGAGGGGAGGGTTGCCCGGTCTTCCGGTTTTCCAAATTTAGCGCTGATTATATTTTGTTTCATCATATAACCACATTCCATGGACTGGAAATAAGGGGTATTCTGTTGTACAATGTATAATGTGTCAACATCTTTGCCTTCGTTGCGTTTTGGATTATATCTGAATATGAACACAGTAGTGTCATTTGTGTATCGTAGTGGCAGCATCAGGGTATGCACATTCTTTTCATTGTTCAGGATGATAGAGTCGGTGCCCAATGCTGTGATTGTTAATGAATCAAGCGTGTCTTTTAATGCAACAGTAGGATTATCCGGATCAATGGTATATATTGTGCAGTACATCATCGGACGTCCTGCCAATGAGCAATCGTTCTCATCCGAGCAGGCACTATGTAAGCTGACTGCACCGCCAATGATAGTCAATATGAGAAAGATGCGAATTAAATTCTTCATAGTCAGTTTATTGAATGTGAATCAAATTTTCTTTTCTATCTGATAGTTATTCCGTTCCGGTGCATTGCGCGAGATGAGTGAGTTCGCCAAGGAATCCGGCTAAGAATAATTGTGTACCTATAATCATTGCCGTAAGTGACAAATAGAAATAGGGAGAGTCGGTCACCAGTCGGTAAGGGAGACCGTTGGACATGGCGTATAATTTACTGGCGCCTACAATGATGACAGAAATCATACCGATCAGGAACATCAATGATCCCAGCAGTCCGAAGAAATGCATCGGTTTAACTCCGAATTTGGAAAGGAACCACAAGGAAATCAAATCCAGATATCCGTTTACAAAGCGGTTTAGTCCGAATTTAGTTGTTCCATATTTGCGTGCCTGATGGTGTACTACCTTTTCGCCGATTTTGTCGAATCCGGCGTTCTTTGCCAGATAAGGTATATAACGGTGCATCTCACCGTACACTTCGATATGTTTTACGACCTCTCTGCGATACGCTTTCAGATCCACAGTTGAAGTCGTGCAGGTTTTTGATGCCTGATACTTTGCGGGCGGTAGCATTAAACAACTTGGTGGGCAGTGTCTTTGAAATAGGATCATATCTTTTTTGCTTCCAACCGGATACCAGATCGTAACCCTCTTTCGTAATCATCCGGTAAAGTTCGGGAATCTCGTCCGGACTGTCTTGCAGGTCGGCATCCATCGTTATGACTACATTTCCTTCCGCTTCAGCGAATCCACAGTAGAGTGCAGGTGATTTACCGTAGTTCCGGCGGAATTTGATACCTTTTACATGTTCCGATTGAGACTTTAAGCTTTTCGATCACTTCCCATGAATGGTCGGTACTTCCATCGTTTACGAAAATCACTTCGAATGAGAATCCGTTGGCTTTCATTACCCGTTCTATCCAAGCGTAGAGTT